>Ga0207421_10000945_pt1 | contig 37691 bp, 32 predicted proteins | sample SodLakKL_010_SED_4_FD_187542 | JGI IMG/M metagenome (GOLD analysis project Ga0207421, IMG submission 187542) | Alkaline sediment microbial communities from Lake Tanatar, Kulunda Steppe, Russia - 8KL_010_SED (SPAdes) (version 2) | ecosystem: Environmental > Aquatic > Non-marine Saline and...
AGTACGGCCGGACGAGGTGGGGTGGCAGAGCGGCCTATTGCGCCTGCCTTGAGAGCAGGTGTCCGAGAGGACTCATGGGTTCAAATCCCATCCCCACCGCTGTCGTCGCGATCCGTGAGCGGCGGCTCCACGGACGGCACCGAGTCCACCGACTGACGACTCCACCGGAAGACACCGAGTCCACCGACCGCGACTCCACCGGACGGCGGCTCGCGTCTACCGGTTCCGGACGACCGCTACCCACCGAACTATACGTACGGCCGACGAGCGGTCGACACATGCACGTGCCGGCGGACGTCGACGCGCCCAGAATCGCGGCGGTGGACGCAGTGGAGATCCTCGACGGGCGCCTGGAGCCGACGCTCCGGGTCACCGTCCGGACCGACGACGGGGCCGTCGGCCGGGCCGACGTGCCGAGCGGTCGGTCGACCGGCCGGCGGGAGGCCACGGAGCGCCGGGACGGCGGCGATCGGTACGGCGGGCTGGGCGTCCGGGGAGCCGTCGAGGCCGTCCGGGGGGAGGTAGCCGAGGCCCTCCGCGGGACGCCGGTCACCGCACAGCGACGGATCGACCGCCGGCTCGTCGAGCTCGACGGCACCGACGACCGCTCGCGGCTGGGCGGCAACGCCACGACCGGCGTCTCGCTGGCGACGCTGCGGGCGGCCGCCGCGAGCCTGGAGCTCCCGGCCTACCGGTATATCGGCTCGGTGACCGGCGCCCGGCTCCCGGTCCCCTTCTTCGACGTGATCGAGGGGGGCGAGCTCGCCGAGAGCGGCCTCGGCTTCCAGGAACACCAGCTCGTCCCGACCGGGATGGACGAGTTCTCGGCGGCGCTGCGGGCCTGCGCGGAGTCCTACCACGAGCTCGCGGGGATCGTCGCGGATCGGTGGGGACGGGCGGCGCTCAACGTCGGCGTCGAGGGCGGCTACACCCCCCAGGCGACGGATCCGCGGGAGGCGTTCGACGCCGCACTGGAAGCCACGGAGGAGGCGGGCTACGGCGGGGAGTTCGGCGTCGCGATCGACGCCGCGGCGAGTCACCTCTACGATCCGGACGCCGGAACCTACGACCTCCTCGAGGAGCCGATGGACGGCGAGGAGCTGTTCGCGTTCTACGAGGAGCTGGCGGCGACGTATCCGCTGGTCTCGATCGAGGACCCGTTCCACGAGGAGGCGTTCGGCCCGACCGCCGAGCTCACCGCCGCGATCGGCGCGGACGTCCAGATCGTCGGCGACGACCTCTTCGTGACGAACGCAGACCGGCTCGCCCGCGGGATCGACCGCGGGGCCGCGAACGCGCTGTTGTTGAAGGTCAACCAGGTCGGCACCGTCACGGAGGCCCTCGACGCCGCCGAGCTCGCCCGCCGGAACGGCTACGCCGTGCAGGTCTCCGAACGGTCGGGCCAGACCCCCGACACCTGGCTCGCGGAGCTCGCGGCGGGGATCGGCGCCGGTCAGGTCAAAACCGGCGTCTCACGTGGCGAGCGGACCGAGCAGTACAACCGGCTGCTCGAGATCGAAGCCGAGCTCGGGCCGGCCGCGCGGTACGCCGGGTGGTCGTGACCGTCGTTCGTCGGGAGGACCGAACGGGACGGCTGACCGTCGTTCGTCGGGGGACCGAACGGGACGGGTGGCTGTCGGGCGATAGACTACAGCGTCCGGACGTACTGTGTGCGTTCCCAGTCGGTGACGACGTCCCGGAACGCCTCGAGTTCGGCCCGTTTTGCCGCGGCGTACGCCCTGACTGCGGGTTCGCCGAGGCGGTCGACGAGCTCGTCGTCGGCCTCGAGGGCCGCGAGCGCCGCCGTCGGCGACCGGGGGAGCTCCGGCCGGCGTCCGGTCGGATCGCCCTCGACCGGCTCGTCGGGTTCGATCCCCGCCTCGACGCCGTGGAGCCCAGCGGCGAGGGTGGCGGCGATCACGAGGTAGGGGTTGGCGTCCGCGCTCGGGATCCGGTTCTCGATCCGGGTCGTCCCGGAGGGGATCCGGATCGCCGTCAGCCGGTTGTCGTGTCCCCAGGAGGCCGTGTAGGGGGCGAACGAGCCCGGCGCGTAGCGTTTGAACGCGTTCAGGTTCGGCGTCCCGATCGCGGCCAGCGCGTCGGCGTGCTCGAGCAGCCCGCCGACGAACCGTCGGCCGAACGTCGAGAGCTCCCCGTCGGCTCCGAACGCGTTCTCGCCGTCGACGCGCCCGCCGACGTGGAGGTGGTAGCCGCTGCCCTCCCGGCCGCCGAACGGTTTGGCCATGAACGTCGCCCAGAGGTCGTGGTGGCGGGCGGTCCGCTTGACCAGCCGCCGGAAGTCGAAGGCGGCGTCCGCGCCCGCGAGCGGGCCGTCGTACTCGAAGAGCACCTCGAGCTGGCCGGCGCCGTGTTCGTGCATCAGCGAGGTGACCCCCACGCCGTACTCGTCGCTCCAGGCCGCCAGATCGTCGTAGAAGGGGGCGACCTCCTCGGTGGCCCAGGAGACAAGCTCGTGTTTGTGGTCGGTGACGGGCTCGTAGCCGCCGTCGGCCTCGGCGAGCAGGTAGAACTCGAGCTCGCTGCCGACGGTGAACTCGACGTCGCCGTCGTACCCCGCGAGCACCCGTTTCAGCACCGTCCGGGGCGCCGCGGCGACGGGCTCGCCGTCGTACTCCACGTCACAGAGGACCCGGGCGGCGTCGTCCCGCCACGGGAGTCGACGGGCGGTCGCCGGTCGGGGCCTGAGCCGGCCGTCGCCGTAGTCGATCTCCTCGCCCAGCCCCGACCCCTTCGGGACGTCGTTTCGCGGCGTCTGGACGAGCACCAGCAGGTTGACGGGGAAGCCGTCCTCGAACGCCTCGAGAAAGCGGTCCGCACGGAGCTGTTTCGAGCGGGAGATGCCGTTGACGTCGGGGAACTCGACGAACACGTGGTCGACCTCCTCGACCAGCGCGCGCATTCGCTGGACGTCGGTCACGGCCGCCACCCCGCCGGCTGCCATCCCGTCCTGGCTCCTGATCGGTCTACGTGCATGCGGCGGTCCACGTGCATGGGAGACGGTGACGCGCCGGGGGGTAAGAATCCCCCGACTCAGACGTCGGCCGTCGTCCGCAGGTCGAAGCCGGTCGCGCCGTCGAACCGGGCCGGATCGAAGACGTCGGTCGGAAACGGCGCCGGCTCGCCGCCGAGGGCCTCGCGGACGGTCGGACCGATCGCCGGCGTGATCATCACGCCGAGGCCGTTGAAGCCGGTGGCGACGACGAGCCCCTCGGGAGCCCCGGGCGGGCGGCCGACGATCGGCCGGGCGTCCGGCGTGGCGGCGTCGAAGCCGGCCCAGTCGTCGGCGATACCGGCGTTCTCGAACCCAACCAGGTGTCGGGGCAGGAACTCGGCGACCGAGCGGACGAACGACTCGTCGGCGCGGTCGGCCGCCGCGACCGGGTCCGGACAGGTGTGTGCGCCGCCGCCGACGAGGAGGGTCCCGCCGTGTTCGGGCCGGAAGTAAAGCTCCGCACTCGAGATCCGCCCGAGCGGGAAGTCGGCGTCGAGCGGCCGTTCGGGCTCGACGGTGACACACTGGGTGCGGTAGGGCTGGACCGGAAGCTCGACCGGGAGCAGCTCGGGGGTCCGCCAGCCGGCGGCGACGACGACGCGGTCGGCCTCGACCGGCCCGTCGGCGGTCTCGACGGCCGTGACGGCGCCGTCGACGGCCTCGACGCCCGCGACCTCGACGCCGGTCTCGACGCGCACGCCCCGGTCGGTTGCCTCCTCGAGCAACGTACTCGCGTAGGTGTAGGGGTCGACCCAGCCGGTGTCGCCGTAACGGACCGCGCCGGGGAACGGATCGAGGTCGATCGCCGGGAACTCCTCGGCGACGGCTGTGGCGTCCACGTACCGGACGGGAAAACCCTCTTCCGCGAGGGTCTCGGCACGACGGCGCTCGGCCTCGACGTCCCCGTCGTCGACGACGTCGATCCGGGGTCGTTCGGTGAACGCGAACGCGCCGGTGCCGTCGAACGCGCGGAACTCCTCGACGACGTGACGGGCCAGCGCCGGCCAGTCGCCGTAAAACAGCGTCGGCGCGACCAGTCCCGCGGAGCGGCCGGTCGCACCGGCGGCCACCGCGTCCCGTTCGAGCAGCGTCACCTCGTGTGTCGACGCCAGCTCGCGGGCCGTCGCGGCGCCGGCGAGCCCGCCACCGACCACGACGACGCGTTCGTCGGTCATCCGGACACCCCGCGGTTGACGGTCGGTCCACCGGACACCCCGCGGTGGACGGTCGGTCCACCGAAGATTCCGCGGTAGGCGATCGATCCTGCGATCATGGCCGCCGTTGGCGGGTTTCGGGGTTAACTCTTTTTGTGCCGTCGGAGGGGGCTCCAGCTGCCGGTCCCCGATTCCACTCGGAGGACGTCGACGTCCCGATCCCGCTCAGAGCACGTCGACGTACCGCTCGCGTTCCCAGCGGGTCGTCGCCGCGTAGAACTCCCGGAGCTCCTGGCGTTTCATCGCCAGATACTCGGCGACGACCTCCTCGCCGAGGAGTTCGACGAGCGCCGCGTCGGCCTCGAGGGCGTCGAGGGCCTCGGTCGGCGTCGCCGGCAGCCGGGGCCGGTCGCCGGCGGGGTCGCCGGCGGACGGCGCGGGCGGTTCGAGCCCGGACTCGATCCCGTCGAGCCCCGCGGCGAGGGTGGCGGCGATCACGAGGTAGGGGTTGGCGTCCGCGCTCGGGATCCGGTTTTCTATCCGAGTCGTCCCGTGGGCGGGAACCCGGACCGCGGCCATCCGGTTGCCATGCCCCCAGGCGGCGGCGTACGGCGAGAACGTTCCCGGTTCGTGGCGCTTGAAGCCGTTCAGGTTGGGCGTGCCGAGGGCGGTCAGCGCGTCGGCGTGCTCGAGCAGGCCCGCGACGAACCCCTCCCCGACCGCCGAGAGGCCGTCGTCGCCGGCGAGAGCGTTCTCGCCGTCCTCGAACAGGCTGACGTGGAGGTGGTAGCCGCTGCCCGACCGCCCGCCAAAGGGTTTGGCCATGAACGTCGCCCGTCCGTCCCCCTCGCGGGCGGCGCGTTTGACCAGCTCCTTGAACCGGAACGTCCGGTCGGCCTGCCCGAGGGGGTCGCCGTACTCGAAGAGGATCTCGAACTGACCCGCGCCGAACTCGTGGTGGAGCGTGTTCACCCCGAGATCGAAGTCGTCGGCCCACCCGTACACCCGGTCGTAGAAGGGGGCGATCTCCTCGGTCGCCATGGTCAGGTTCTCGTGTTTGTCGTCGGTGACCGGCACGTAGTCGCCACCTGCCTCCTCGAGGAGGTAGAACTCGAGTTCGCTGCCCGCGTAGGCGTCGAAGCCAGCGTCCTCGAGACGCTCTACGACCCGCCGGAGGACGGTCCGAGGGGCACCCGCGACGGGCTCACCTCCGTGCTCGAACTCACAGATCACCCGGGCGGCGTCGGTCCGCCAGGGAACCGGCCGGCAGGTCCGCGGATCGGGGTGAACGACGCCGTCGGCGTAATCGATCGCGTCGCCGTAGATCGAGCCCTCGACGACGTCGCTGCGGGGGGTCTGGGTGATGAGCGCGAGGTTCATCGAGAACCCGTCGGCGTACCGCGAGCGGAAGTAGTCGGCGTCGAGCTGTTTCGACCGGGAGAGCCCGTTGAGGTCCGGGAACTCGACGAACACGTGGTCGACCTCCCCGACGAGCGCCTCCATGGCCGATTCGGCATCGTCTGGCATGGTGGTCCCGAGCCGGCGGCGTCACTTAAATCCGGCCGGCCGACGGACGGCCGATTCAGGCGTATCCGAACGGGGCCGATTTCGACGTGTTCGGACGGTCGATTCCGGCGTGTCTCGGACGTCCGAGCCCGGCGCATCCGAGCGGGATCGATTCAGGCGTGTCCCGAACGGGGCCGGGCCCGGCGTGTCCCGGTCTCGGCCGATTCCTCGATATCGGCGCCTCGACCGGTTGGCCGGACGGTCGTCCATCCGACGGCCGATATCGATCCCGTTTCCGTCCGAATATTTTCGAATATCGGGCCGCATGGAGGGATCGTTTCGAAAAACTCGTTCAAAACGTTTATACCGTCGAATTGAGTACGCCACTAACGGTACACATGACACCTGGTACGCATTCACGAAGACGGTTTCTCAAGTCGAGCGCGGCCGTCGGCGGCGCGGGCGCGCTGACCGCGATCGCCGGCTGTACGGGAGACGACGGCCGGGAGCTGACGTACTTCAGCTGGGGGGCCTACATCGACGACTCCTGGATCGGCCCGTTCGAGGAGGACACGGGGATCACGGTCAACACCGAGACCTACGAGTCGAACGCCGACGCCATCAACCAGATCGAGACCTCCCCGGAGGGGACCTACGACGTCTGGACGCCGTCGGCACCCGGCGCCGACTTCGAGCGGGCGTACCGCAACGACCTGCTCGACCCCATCGAACCCGACAACGTCCCCGGCTGGGACGAGCACGTCTTCGACGAGATGAAACTCGACGAGTTCTGGTTCGACGACGAGCTGTACGCCGTCCCCATGACCTTCGGCTTCGACGGGGCGATCTACAACCACGACGAGGTCGGCGACCTCGGCGATACGATCAGCTACGACCTCCTCTGGGACGAGGAGTACGACGGCGAGCTGACGAGCCGCGACGACGCGGCGACGCAGGTCTGGACCGCCGCGAAGTACCTCGGGCAGGACGCCGACGAGCCCGACGACCTCGACGCGATCCAGGAGGCACTGGAAGACCACGTCGACCTGGTCAACACTTACTGGACCTCCTCTGCGGAGTCGATCCAGACCTTCCAGGAGGGCGAAGCCACCCTCGGTACCTCCTGGGACGGGGCCTACCACCGGCTGGTAGCCGAAGACGAGCCGGTTTCCCTGGCGTTCTGGGAGGAGGGGACGATCGGCTGGATCGACTCGTTCTGTATCGCCCGCGGCTCGGAGAACCGGGAGGAAGCCGAGGAGTTCATCGACTACATGATCTCGGAGGTCCCCCGGGAGTGGTTCGAGGGGCCACAGTACATCGTCCTCTCTGACGCGGTCGACTACACCGACGAGGAGCTGGAGACCTACCAGCTCGAGATGGCCCTCGAAAACACCGAGTTCCCGGCGTACAACGACGACGACACCATCCAGGCGTACGACGAGATCTGGACGGACGTCACGGCGTAAGCCGTTCGCTTCTATCCACGTATGACATCAGATCTCCACGTAGAGAACGTGACGAAGGATTTCGGCGACGTCCGGGCCGTCGACGACGTCAGCTTCACCGTCGAGGAGGGGAAGTTCCTGACGCTGCTTGGCCCCTCCGGCTGCGGAAAGACGACCACGCTGCGGATGATCGCCGGCTTCGAGACCCCGACCGAAGGCCAGGTCCGGCTCGGCGACCGGGACGTCACCGACGAGGAGCCGTACCGCCGGCCGACGAGCATGGTGTTTCAGAGCTACGCGCTGTTCCCGCACAAGACCGTCGGCGAGAACGTCGGCTTCGGGCTGAAGATGCGGGAAGTCCCAGCCGAGGAGCGGGCCGAGCGAGTCGGGGAGATGCTCGAACTCGTCGAGCTGCCGGGCACCGAAGACCGGGCCATAGACGAGCTCTCGGGGGGCCAACAGCAACGGATCGCCCTCGCTCGCGCGTTGATCACCGAACCCGAGGTGTTGCTCCTGGATGAACCCCTCGGCGCGCTCGACCTGAAGCTCAGAAAGAACATGCAAGTCGAGCTGAAAAACCTCCAGGAGGAGCTCGGCATCACGTTCGTCTACGTCACCCACGACCAGGAGGAGGCGCTGACGATGAGCGACGAGATCGTCGTCCTCAACGACGGGGAGATCGAACAGCGGGGGACGCCGACGGAGATCTACGAGAACCCACGGACGCGGTTCGTCGCCGACTTCATCGGGGACACGAACCTGCTCGACGGGACCTACGTTCGAAACGGCGACGGCGCGGCGGTACGCTGTGGCGCCGTCGAGCTCCCGGTCTCGCCGATCGACTCGATCGCCGACGGCACCGACGTGTCGGTCTCGATCCGTCCGGAGAAGATCCGCATCGGCGAGACCGCCGGCGGCGTGAGCGTCGACGGCGAAGTCGTCGACGTCATCTACCAGGGCAACATCGCGAAGGTGCACGTCGACGTCGGCGGCGCCCGGCTCGTCTCCGAGCGACAGGTCGTCGACTCGATCGACCTCCCCGCGGCCGGAAGCGCGTGTACGATCAACTGGGACCGGGAACACACCGATGTCCTCACCGGATGACGTCTCCACGGGGCCGTTGAGCGGCGAGCCGAGCCACGGCCGCGGCGGCGTCCGCGATCGGCTGCTCGAGTGGAGCGACAGCGAGGTGTTCAAGGGGTCGGTGAGCCTGGGGCCGGTCCTCGCCCTGCTCACGGTGTTCTATGCGATCCCGGTCGCGCTGTTGTTGGTCTACAGCGTCTTCGCCGGCGACGCATTCGAGAGCCCGCTGACGCTCGAACACTTCGCCCGCTTTGCGGACCTCTCGGCGGTGCTCTCGCTGTCGTGGGGCGATCTCCCTTACATCCGGCTTCTGGCCCGGTCGCTCGGGATCGCGGTGGTCGTGACCGTCATCTCGCTTGCCATCTCCTATCCGATCACCTACTACCTCGGCCAGCACGCCCCCGACCGGTGGAAAGTGCTGCTCGTGATGCTCGTGATCATCCCGTTCTGGACCTCCTACCTGATCCGTACGTACGCCTGGATTCCGATCCTCTCGAGTAACGGCTTCATCAACTCGGCGCTCGGCTTCCTCGGGCTGCCGGCGCTACCCCTGCTCAACAACTACGTGGGAACGATAGTCGGGCTGGTGTACGTGTTCGTCCCGTTTACGATCCTCCCGATGTACGCCAGCATGGACGGCCTCGACTCACACCTGATCGAGGCCGCCCGCGACCTCGGCGCCTCGCGGTGGCGGGTGTTCCGTGAGGTGATCTTCCCGCTTACCCTGCCGGGCGCGCTCGCCGGTGGCCTCTTCGTGTTCATCAAGTGTGCCGCCGCCTACGTCACCCCCGCGTTGCTGGGTGGGACGAGCGGGCGGATGTTCGCACAGGTGATCGAGACCCAGTTTGGCTCCGCGTTCAACTGGAACTTCGGGGCCGCCCTCTCGGTCATCCTCGTGGTCGTCGTGCTCGGATCGCTCTACGTCGCCGTTCGCCTCGGCGTCGACGTGAAACGCGGGCGGGGACTCGGCGGAGGTGGGCTATGAGCGTCGCCGACGGGATCCGCGACCGGCTCGGTTCGGAGGACGGCCCGAGCCCCGGGCTGACGGCCGCGACCGCGCTCACCTACCTGTTCCTGTACGGACCGATCCTCGTCGTCGTGCTCATGTCGTTCGACGCCGGCCGGTACGGGCTACGCGGAGAGCTTACTTTCGAGTGGTACGCGAACATGGCCGGCCGGAGCGACCTCATCGACGCGTTGCTCCTGAGCGTCCAGATCGGGCTCGTCGTGATGGTCGTCTCGACGGTGCTCGCGGTCGTCGCCGCCTTCGGTCTCGCGCGGTTCGAGTGGCCCCGACGGAAGGGACCGATCGCCACCTACCTCGTGTTCGTTCCGCTGACCCTCCCGATCATCATCTACGGCATCGGCCTGTTCGTCTTTTTCACCGAGCTCGGCGTCGGACGCGGGTTCGTGCCGATCGTGGTCGGCCACGTGATGTACACGTTCCCGTTCGCGACGCTGGTCGTCGCCGCCGGCGTGATCGACCTGGATCGCACCCTCGAGGAAGCTGCGATGGACCTGGGTGCCGACCCGGTGACCACGTTCCGGGAAGTCACCCTCCCGGCGCTGGCGCCGAACGTCCTCGCGGCGGCGCTTTTCTCCTTTACCCTCTCGTTCGACGAGTTTCTGATCTCCTTTTTCGTCAGCGGCGCCGGCGCGATCCCCCTACCCGTGCGCATCTGGGGGATGGTCCGGGCGGACATCGAACCCGAGGTGTACGCGATCAGCGTGGTCGTGTTGATCATCTCGATCACGATCGCCGGGCTAGCCACCCGCCTGCGGCGCTGATCACACCTCGGTGACGGCGTACTCGAACTCCGCGAACTCCTCGCGGACGCCGTCGGCCTCGAAGGTGACGATCTCCCGTTCGCCCTCGAGGGTCGCCTCGTGGGAGAGTTCGTCTACGGTCTCGCCGCCGTCGTCGAGGGTAGTGACGTCGATTGCGACGTCCATCGGTGGCTCCTCGATCTCGATCGTGAGCAACACCTCGGCGACGCCGTCCTCGACGTCCACGTTCGCGTTCTCGACGGTCAACCCGCCGCCACCGCCGAGCCCGAGCTCCGTACAGCCCGCCAGCGCCCCCGCGATAGCCACACAGCCGGCCGAAAGCGTCGAGCGTCTCGTCCGTTCCATACGCGATGGCTGCGTGGACGGACACCTATAGCCTCCGAAGGACTCGGCGTCCGTTACGGCGACTGAGCCACGGCTGGTGGCTCCGAGGGCCCGGACCCGACGGATCGGTCACGTCACCCGGATCCGACGGATCAGAACCGATCCACGCGGGAGGCCGCGAGCCAGGGGTCCGTCGGCGCCGATCGGGGAATCCGGCCCGGCTCGTCGCCGTGGGCGGCCAGCCGGCCGGCGAACGCCCACCGCCGGCCCTCCCAGCCGCCCTCGTCGGTCGCGGCGGCCGCGAGTTCGCGGTCGCGGAGGTGTGCGCCGACGGCGGCGGCGATGGCGGCGGCCTCCTCGGCGGTGGCGTCGTCGGGCAGCTCGACCGTCCAGCCACCGGTGGATTCGGGCGCCATCACAGCGGGATGTTGCCGTGTTTTTTCGACGGGGCGTCCTCGCGTTTGCTCGCGAGCATCTCGAGGTCGTCGATCAGCCGCGGGCGGGTCTCGGTCGGGACGATGACGTCGTCGAGAAAGCCCCGTTCGGTCGCGGTGTAGGGGTTCGCGAACTCCTCGCGGTACTCCGCGATGAGCTCCTCACGGAGGGCGTCGGGATCCTCGGCCTCCGCGAGCTCCTCGCGGTAGAGGATGTTGACCGCCCCCTGTGGACCCATGACGGCGATCTCCGCGGAGGGCCAGGCGTAGTTGACGTCGGCGCCGAGGTTCTTCGAGGCCATCACGCAGTAGGCGCCGCCGTAGGCTTTCCGGGTGATCACGGTCAACAGGGGGACCGAGGCCTCCGCGTAGGCGTAGAGCAGCTTCGAGCCGTGGCGGATGATCCCGCGGTGTTCCTGGTCGGTTCCGGGCATGTAGCCGGGGACGTCGACGAAGGTGACGATCGGGACGTTGAAGGAGTCACAGAAGCGGACGAACCGGGAGGCTTTCGTCGAGGCGTCGACGGTCATCGTGCCGGCGTTGACCCGCGGCTGGTTGGCGACGACCCCGATCGAGCGGCCGTCGAGGCGGGCGAAGCCGACGACGACGTTCTTCGCGAAGTTCTCCGCCACCTCGAAAAACGAGCCCTCGTCGACGACCGCGTCGATCACCCGGATCATGTCGTAGGGTTTCTGGGCGCTGTCGGGGACGATCCGCGCCAGCTCCTCCTCGCGCCGGTCGGGGTCGTCCCACGGCTCGACGCGTGGGGGATCCTCGACGTTGTTCTGTGGGAGATACGAGAGCAGCCGCCGGATCCCGTCGAGGGCCGCCCGCTCGTCGCCGTAGGCGAACTCGGCGACGCCGGTCTTCGAGGCGTGGGTCATCGCGCCGCCGAGCTCCTCGCCGGTGACCTGCTCGCCGGTGACGGTCTCGATGACGTCGGGGCCGGTGATGTACATGTGGCTCGTCCCCTCGACCATGAACACGAAGTCGGTGATCGCCGGCGAGTAGACCGCCCCGCCCGCACAGGGACCCATGATCGCCGATATCTGGGGGACGACGCCGCTGGCCCGCTGGTTGCGATAGAAGATGTCGGTGTACGCGGCGAGCGACTTCACCCCCTCCTGGATGCGCGCGCCGGCGGAGTCGTTGAGGCCGACGATCGGTGCGCCGACCTCCATGGCCATGTCCATCACCTTACAGACCTTCTCGCCGAACACCTCCCCGAGCGAGCCGCCGAAGACGGTAAAGTCGTGGGCGAAGACGAAGACGGTCCGGCCGTCGACCTCGCCGTAGCCCGTGACGACGCCGTCGCCGAGCACCTTCCGTTCGTCCATGTCGAACTGGCTCGTCTGGTGGGTCCGCAGCTGGTCGAACTCGGTGAACGTATCGTCGTCGAGGAAGTAGTCGACCCGTTCGCGGGCGGTGAGTTTTCCCTTCTCGTGTTGGCGCTCGATACGCTCCTCGCCGCCGCCGACGAGCGCTTCCTCGCGCAGCCGTTCGAGCTCCTCGATCCGATCTTCCATCGTCATCGGACCACCCGCCGGTGTCTGGCCATCGTGGGGCTCAACGGCCAGTGGCAGGAAAAGCGTTCTGGAGCGCCGTCGGCGGGTTCGAGGAGGTGTCGTCCTCGGTCTCCGGTCCTCGGTGTCGTCTTTCGGGGAGCAGATCACCCGCCCTTGATCAGCCGGACGACGGTGACGTGATCGGCCTCGACGGCTCCGTCCTCGGGAACCGGCCGGCCGTCGACGAGGACGGCCACCTCCTGTGGGCTCACGCCCACCTCCGCGAGCAGGTCGGCGTACGTCGGCTCCGGGAGCTCGAGCTCGTAGGTCCCCTCGCCTTTGAGGTCGACGGTGACGTGCACACGCGGGGTTGCCCGCGGCGGCACTTGAGCGCGTCGGCGACGCGGTCGAGCCGCCGGAGCTGGCGTCGTCCCCGGTGGAGAGCCTCGAGTCCGGGACGGTGCGAAACGAGCCGCGTGGGATAACACTCGTGGCGTGACGGAATCGCCCATCGAGGGCCCCGCGAACTCGCTCCGGGGACTCTCGGCTCGCGAAATCACGTGCGCGCGTGCGCGTGGGGTGTATAAGTCTCCAGCACGTATCCCCGTTCATGGAGCCTGTCGGAGCAGACGGCGACGGCGACGGTTCGACGCCCGACTATCGGCGTGTAGACGTCTCCGTGCTGATCGTCGGCGCAGGGGCGGCCGGCGCCAGGACGGCGATCGAGCTCGCCGACCGCGGCGTCGAGGACGTCCTCGTGCTCGGCAAGCGGGGACACGGTGACGCCCACACGACGTGGGCCCGGGGCGGGATCAACGGAGCGCTCGGAACGCACGACTCCGAGGACGAGCCGGCGATCCACGCCGCTGACACGCTCGAAGAGGGCCACTTCCTCAACGATCCGGAGATGGTCGAGACGGTCACCGAGCAGATGCCGGCCCGGCTCCGCGAGCTGGACGAGTGGGGAATGGCGTTTTCGCGGACCGACGACGGCGCGATCGATCAGCGCTACTTCGGCGCACAGTCGTTCCGGCGGACCGCCTTCGCTGGGGACCACACCGGCGAATCCCTGCTCGACACGCTCGTCGGGAAGGCACGGGAACTCGAGGTCCCCTACCGGGAGAACGTGATGATCACGAAGCTCCTCTCGGACGGCGTCGAATCGTACGGAGCCGTCGGCTTCGATATGGACACCGGCGAGTTCGTGCTGTTCAACGCCGGAGCCGTCGTTCTCGCGGCCGGCGGCTACGCGGCGGTGTACAACCGACACACCTCCCGGGACGACGAGAACAACGGCGACGGTCCCGCACTGGCGTACGACGCCGGGGGGACGCTCGCGGACATGGAGTTCGTCCAGTTCCACCCGACCGGGATGGCCGTCGACGACGGCGATCCGGAGTGGGAGCCGTGGAGTGGCCGTCTCGTCACCGAGGCCGTTCGCGGCGAAGGAGGGCGGCTGTACAACGCCGACGGCGAGCGGTTCATGGAGCGGTACTCGCCGGACCAGATGGAACTCGACGCACGGGACGTCGTCGCCCGCGCGATCGCCAAGGAGATCGCCGAGGGCCGTGGCACCCACAACGGCGGCGTCCATCTCGACGTCTCACATCGCGACGCGGAGTTCATCGCCGAACGGCTACCCCGCATGTACGAGCGGTTCGCGGAGCTTGGCGTCGACATGGCCGAGGAGCCGGTCGAGGTCGCTCCGACCGCCCACTACGGGATGGGCGGCGTCCGCGTCGACGCACACGGCGAGACCGACGTCGAGGGCCTTTTCGCCATCGGCGAGACGATGGCCGGGGTCCACGGAGCCAACCGGCTCGGCGGAAACTCGCTCGCCGAGACGATCGCCTACGGCGTCGTGGCCGGCGAGCGGATCGCCGCCCGGATCGACGGTCCGGGAGTCGTGCCGGACGCGATCGTCGAGGACGTCGTCGAACCGCATCTCGCCGAGCTCGCCGCCACCGCGGGCCGGAGGGGCACACACGACGTCGAGAGCCTCATCGCCGAACTCCGGGAGGTGATGTGGGATCACGCGGGCATCCTCAGGGACGCCGCCTCCCTCGAGGAGGGTCTCGATCGGCTCGATACCGTCCGGGAGAAGGCGGACGATGTCCGGGTCGGCGACGTCACCGACCGGTCGTTCGAGTTCGCGATCGATCTCGGATTCATGCTGACGGTCGCCGAGACCGTCCTCCGCGGTGGGCTCGAACGAACCGAGTCCCGCGGTGCACATTACCGAACCGATCATCCGGAGACGGACGGGGGGTGGCGTCGCAATATCTGCTTCGAACGGGCGGATATCGGACGGACGGAGCCACACACCGTCCCGGTCGGAAGGCCCAGCGACGCGGTCCAGGCCGCCCTCGATGCGGGCTACGAGCTCGACTACCACCAGCTCGAGTGACCGGCGAGACGTGTGCCGGCGTCCCCTGTGCTCCGTCGTGACCCGGTGTGACGGTCGCTCGAACGGGACGGGCTCACCGGCTCACACCGATCAGTAGTCGCCCAACGTACCGAGCCGTCGCGCCCGACGCGTCGCGTAGTGGAACACGACGTAGCCGCCGAGGAGGTAGCCGACGGCGACGGCGACGAGCAACGCCAGTTCGCCGGCCCCGAACTCCCAGAGGCGAACCCCGTCGACCATCGCACGCTGGAGAAGGCCGCTCCCGTGAGCGAGCGGCAAGAACCGGCTCCACGGTAACTCGAACAGCGGGGCCGAAATCAACACGACGAAGCCGAACTGGAGCAGGTTCAGCCAGTTCCCGATCCGTTTGTACAACACCGTGACGCCGCCGGCCGCGAAGCCGAGGCCGAGCACGGACGTGATCGCCAGTCCCGCGATCACGACGACCGCGAGCGGATCGAGACTGAGACGCGTGCCGGTCACGAGCAACAGCACCGCCAGCACGCCCGCGGAGGTGAGAAACGTTCGCACGATCTTCGCGACCCCCTTCAGGAGTGCGACCGGCGCGAAGCCAAACGGCGTGGTGATGTGTCGCTCCAGGGTGCCCCACTGCACCTCGCTGCCGATGTCGTTCGACACCGAGGAGTACGCGCCGACCGACAGCGTCCAGAGGAAGTAGCCGACGACGATCCCCTCGATCGACTCCGCCAGCGCCTGCCCTGCGAGCAGCCGTCCCCCGAAAAGGAGGACGCCGAAAAAGAACAGCGCGACGACGACCCCGCCGATCGCGTTCGCCGGATAGCGAACGAAGATCAGAAACTCCCGGTACAGCACCGCCCGCGCGAGGTGGTAGTAGGTCGCCGGCTGGGGCTCGTCGGCGCCGGCCGGCCGTTCGGTGGGGGAGCTCACCGACTGACCCCCCCGTCGCCGGCGACGGGCGTCGAATCAGCCGGCTCCGAGTCGTTCGCGCCGGTCGACGACGTGTCGGCAGCACCCACTCCGGTTACCTCGACGAACACCTCCTCGAGGTCGGGACGGACCGTCTCGATCGCTTCGACCGTGACGTCAGCTGCCCGGAGCGCGTCCATCAGGTCGTAGAGCGCGTCGCCGGCGGCGGCTACCTCGATCGTCGTCCCCGAACCCCGCTCGACCGATCGCACGTCGAACCGGTCTCCGAGGGTCGCGACGACCGCGCCGGTGAGGTCGGCGCTCGTGATCCGGACCACGCCGCGATCGCCCCCGGAACGCAGCGTGGAGACGGCATCGTCGGCCACGATCCGGCCGCCGGCCATCATCACGACGCGGCTGCAGACGTCCTCGATGACCGCCATGTCGTGACTGCTGAGAACGATCGTGAGCTCCTCCTCGCGGGCGAGCCGGCGGAGTTCGCGTCTGAGCGTCCGCGAGCTCTCGACGTCGAGCCCGAGCGTCGGCTCGTCGAGGAAGACGAGCGACGCGCCGCCGGCGAGCACGCTCGCGAGCGACACCTTCTGTTTCATCCCACGGGAGAGGTCCCTGACGGGCGTGTCCGCCTTGCCGACGAGGTCGAGCCGCTCGAGCAGCCGGTCGTGACGCCCCGCGACGGAGTCGGGGTCGGTACCGTGGATCGTCGCGAAGTACCGCAAGTTCTCGCGGACGGTGAGCCGCCAGTAGTCGTTGCGCGCCCCTTCCAGCATCGCGTCGACGTCGGCGTACGCCGTCCGGCGCCCGTCCCCGACGTCGGTACCGAAGATCCGGACCGTTCCCGCGTCCGGCAGGACGATCCCGAGCGCACACTCGATCAGTGTCGTCTTTCCCGCGCCGTTCGGGCCGAGAAGACCCACGATCGACCCACGTTCGACGGTCAGGCTCACGTCGTCGACCGCGAGCACCGACCCCTCCCCGCGCCCGAACCGCTTCGATACTCCTTCGATCTCGAGTGCAGGGGGCGCGTGGCCGTCGGCCGTCTCCGCGGATCCGGGGTCGACGGTCGGGGACCGTGTCATCACCACGCCTAACGGCCCGACGCGGATATATCCGTGCCGTCGACGACCACTCAGCTCGCCACCTGACCCCCGGCTCCCTCCCGGGGTGACCGCCGGCCGCGGAGCGCGTAAAGCGCCGTGGCGAACGCGCCGAGCCCGAGCAGGAACACGAGGAAGTTGAGGAGGCCGCCGACGAACGGGATCGTCGCGAGGACGGCCCCGGCCACGAGGCCGACGACGAGCGCCAGCCACCGGCTCTCGACGCCGACCGCCGCGAGCAGCCAGGCGGCGACGGCAAAACGGCCGTAGACGATCCCGATCCAGATCGCGAGCGCGAACGCGAACGCGCCGACCAGCGAGAGCGGGATGCCGACGACCGTGATCGCGACCGCCACCAGCACGAGTGGAACGCCGATCAGGACGCCCAGGCCGACCAGCCCGCTGCGGAGGGGGTCGTTCGCGACGCGGTCGGCCACCGAGTCCGAAAAGCGGGGGAAGACCGCGAGCAGGATCGCCCCGAGCAGGAGGTTCATCACGAACGCGTAGGCGGCGGACAGCCAGCCCACGAGGGGATCGACCGACGGCCCCACCTCGATGCCGGTCGAGACGAGCGAATCGTCCCTGGTCACCTCGCCGTCGACGCCGTCGGTCTCGCCGGCGAGTTCCCCGGCGTAGGTCAGGTCGCCGCCGACGGAGGCCCCCGCCGCGATCGTCGTCTGTTCGGCGGCGACGGTCACGTCGCCGTCGACGGTCGCCCCCTCCGCGATCGTCACGGACCCCGCCCCGGCCGCGACGTCGCCGCCGACGTCGCCGTCGAGCTCGAGGTTGCCGGCCGCGACGGCCACGTCGCCGTCGACCTGGCCGCGGACGTAGACGTTGCCCGCGAGCGCGTTCACGTCGCCGGTGACGGTTCCCTCGACGATCACGTTGCCGGCGACGGCGCTTACCTCCTCTACGGTCTCGCCCTCCGCGACGACGACGGTGCCGCCGATCCCCTCTACCGACTGTGCGGCCGCGATCCCCGGGACGAACGCGAGAGCCACGACGAGAGCCGCGGCGATCGCCACCGCACGTCCCACCGCAGCCGCCCTCCGACGCCGTCCGGTCGACTCCGGGCACATGGGAGGACGGACGTCGTGTGAGGTGTTAACTGACCGGGGGGCGTCTCAGAACGAGAAACCACCCCCTGGTCGTCGCTGGTTCGATCGGGTCGACGCTCCCGGCCCCGTTCGACGGGTCGACGCTCCCGGCCCCGTCTGGCAGGTCGACGCTCCCGGCCCGCCCGGTTCGGTCGTTTTATCCCCGGGCTCTCCCTTGTCGGGAGTATGAGCGAGGCCGACGCCGAGACCGACGCGCCCGCGGCGGGTCGCACCGAGGTGTGGATCGAGAAGTACCGCCCGGAGCGACTCGCCGACGTGAAAGGCCACGAGGAGATCGTGCCGCGGCTCCAGCGGTACGTATCGTGTGGTGAGTTACCGCACCTCATGTTTTCGGGGCCGGCCGGCGTCGGGAAAACCGCCAGCTCCGTGGCTATCGCCCGCGAGGTCTACGGCGAGGACTGGCGGGAGAACTTTCTGGAGCTCAACGCCTCCGACCAGCGTGGGATCGACGTCGTCCGCGATCGGATCAAGAACTTCGCCCGGTCGAGTTTCGGCGGCTACGAGTACCGGATCATCTTCCTCGACGAGGCCGACGCGCTCACGAGCGACGCCCAGTCGGCGCTTCGCCGGACGATGGAGCAGTTCTCGAACAACACCCGGTTTATCCTCTCGTGTAACTACTCGAGTCAGATCATCGATCCGATCCAGTCTCGGTGTGCGCTCTTTCGGTTCACGCCGCTTTCCGACGACGCCGTCGAGGCCCAGATCCGCGAGATCGCCGACAGCGAGGGGATCGAGCTCACCGACGACGGCGTCGACGCGCTCGTGTACGCCGCCGCCGGCGACATGCGCAAGGCGATAAACGGGCTCCAGGCGGCCGCGGTGATGGGCGAGGTCGTCGACGAGGAGGCCGTCTTCGCGATCACCGCCACCGCCCGGCCCGAGGAGGTCGAGGCGATGGTCGAACGGGCGATCGACGGCGACTTCACCGCCGCCCGGGCGACCCTCGACGACCTGCTGACCGACCGGGGGCTCGCCGGCGGCGACGTCGTCGATCAGCTCCACCGCTCGGCCTGGGAGTTCGACCTGCCCGAACGGGCGACGGTCCGGCTGCTCGAACGGCTCGGGGAGGTCGACTACCGGATCACCGAGGGGGCGAACGAACGCCTCCAGCTCGAGGCGTTGCTGGCCAACCTGGCCCTCGAGGAGTGAACGAGCAACACGTTTTATCCGTTTCCGAACCACGGTCCGGTATGCACCGCCGTGGCTGTCTCGTCGGGCTCGCGGGCGCGCTGGCCGGCTGCGTCGAGTTCGACAGCTCCCGCGAACGCGAGCCGTTCGACGTCGGCGAGCCGGTCGACGTCGGCAGGACGGGATCGACGGACAGCGACGGTCCGACGGACGCCCGCGTGGACGAACGCCGGGTGGCCGTCTTCGATGGCGTCGACCGGACGGTCGCCGTCTCCCCGGTCCGACACCGGACCGAACGCGACGCCACCGTCGCCGTCTGGTTCACCGAACCGGCGACCACCGACGGCCCCGCCAGGCTGTGGACGGCGATCGAAAACGACAGCGGCGGCTGGCGTCGACTCGACCTCGGGGAGACGCCATTCGGTGGCTCGCCGCTCGTCGAGCCCGGAGGGGGAAACCGGCTCTACCTCGCCCCCGCCCCGGACCACGAACTCGCCGAAGCGAGCCCGGAGTACGAGTACGTTCGCGGCAGTTGGCAGCTAGTAGAGGAGAGCTGGCGGCTCGCCGACGGTCCGGCCGACTGGTTCCCGTCGTCGGTCGGCCTGGAGGACGGCGAGCGCCGCGAGGGGGAGTGTCTGCTCCTCGGGACCCCGGACACGAACGGCCTCCCGATGGGGCGATACGCGACCGCCGGCAATCGCCTGGAGTTGATCGTCTGGCGGACGAGCCAGCCGGGGCCAGCGGTCGACTCGCGGTTCGACCACGGCTCGCTGCCGGCGTTATCGACCAGCGGCGTCTCCTCGGTCGTCTCGACGATCGAGTGGTACCACGAGGCCAACCCCCGGACCGCCGTCCACGTCGAACCGGAGCCCGAGTACGGCGATCCGCCGGCTGAGCTGTCGTTCCGGCTGGTCAACCGGAGCCGGGCCGCGGGCCGCGGGAACGGCTGGACGCTGTACGGGCTGGCCGACGGGGAGTGGCACCCCATCACGTCCGCCGTCGTCGGCTCGATACTCCGCTCGATCCAGCCGGGCGAGCGTCCCTCCTGGACCCTGGCCGCCTACCCCGGAGCCGTTCCGGACGACGAGCGAGCGGACGTGGTCGGCCGGACCGGCCTCGAGGGCGTGCGAACCGACGACGCCGGCCGGAGGAGCGGAGACGGTAGCAGGGACGGCGACGGGGACGGTAGCAGGGACGGCGACGGGGACGGAGACGACGGGGACGACAGCACGGGCGGCGACGGGGACGGCGAGGAGGGAGACGGCCCCGACGAGAGTCGAACGGCGATCCCCTACCTCGGCGGTCGGACGTACGCGATCGTGCCGCGATACCTCTTCGAGGACGGGATGACCTTCGTCGGCGCGGCGTTCGAACTCGGCGGGGAGCCCCCGGAGCTGAGCCCGACCGACGACACACGGGCGGTCGACGACGGTGGGACCGTCGTGGTCCGGACCGACCGGGGCGACGACGTCGAGACACCCCGACTGTTGACGCTCGAGCCGGCGGACGACGCCACCCTGGTACTCCTCCCGGAGCTGGTGATGCAGCCCGACCGACGCGCATTGTGCAACGCGTTGGCGTTCCGGGACGACGGCGAGCAGGTCGTCGTCGAGACGGACGGCGGTGCCGTCCGTCGGGCGCTCGACGGCAGGGGCTCGGTCCGGTTTCGGTTCGACGGACGGGCGTACGAGGCTCGCAGCGAGTCGGCCCGGTGATGGCGGCGTGCGTGGGCCCGACTAGCGTGTGTGGATCCAGGCCGGCGTGCGTGGATTCGGGCCGGCCCGGTCGGCTCCTCAGGCGTTCAGCGACCAGATGCCGTAGTTGAGGACGGTCGCGAAACCGACCCAGAGCAGATACGGCACGAGGAGCGCGCCGGCCCGCCGGTCGACCCGGGCGAACGCGACGAGCGTGGCGGCGACGACGACGAACAGGGCGGCGACGACGACGAGCGCGGCGCCGATCGCCCGTAGCTCGAAGAACGTCGGCGTCCAGGCGACGTTGACGGCCAGCTGGAGGGCAAAGAGGCCGACGGCGAGCCGGACGGCTCCCGAGTCGAGGCCGCGTCGAACCACGAGGAAAAGCGCCAGCCCCATCAGGGAAAAGAGGAGGGTCCAGACGACGCCGAACGCCCACTCCGGCGGGTAGAAGGCGGGTTTTTCCAGCGCCCGGAACCACGCCGATCCCGGCCCGCCGAGCAGCGCCGGCGCCGCCCCGACCGCGTTGACCCCGAGGACGAACGCCAGGGCCGTGAGGACGGTTCGGCGATCCGGAACGCCCGGACGGTCGGCGAGCGCGTGTCCCATACGGGGTGGACGACACCGAGGGGCATAGGGGTTTCCTGCTCACGCATCCACGCCGTGGGCGACGGTCGTGCGGTGGGTGATTCGTGGCAGGGGTGGGCGATCGGTCCGTAGCGGCCGGAGTCGCCGACGGAGGTATTTTCCGGCGTCTCGGTCCCGGAACTGTTTTGTTCGGAGACGGGCCAGAGGTAGACACGAATGAGTGAACTGGAGGAGGAGTACCGTCTCGAGTACTTCGCGGAGGAGGGGTTCGAGCGAAAGGAGTGTCCGTCGTGTGGGAACCACTTCTGGACCAGAGATCACGACCGGGAGACGTGTGGGGAGCCGCCGTGTGAGGAGTACGAGTTCATCGACAACCCGGGGTTCGACGAGGGCTACAGCCTCACCGAGATGCGCGAGGTCTTCCTCTCGTTTTTCGAGGAGCACGGCCACGAGCGCATCGAGCCGTACCCGGTCGCGGCGAACCGCTGGCGCGACGACGTCCTCCTGACCCAGGCGTCGATTTATGACTTCCAGCCGCTGGTCACCTCCGGGGAGACGCCGCCGCCGGCGAACCCGCTGACGATCAGCCAGCCTTGCATCCGGATGCAGGACATCGACAACGTGGGCAAGACGGGCCGGCACACGATGGCCTTCGAGATGATGGCCCACCACGCGTTCAACGTCCGGGAGGACGCGGAGGCGGAGTACGCCTACGAGGGTGAGGTCTACTGGAAGGATCAAACGGTCGCCTACTGTGACGAGCTGCTCGCCTCGCTCGGGGTCGATCTGGAGGAGGTCGTCTACATCGAGGATCCGTGGGTCGGCGGCGGCAACGCCGGTCCCGCGATCGAGGTCATCTACCGCGGGCTCGAGCTCGCCACGCTCGTTTTCATGTGTATGGAGGCCGACCCCGACGGCGAGTACGAGCTCAAAGACGGGAACCGCTACTCGTTTATGGACACCTACATCGTCGATACGGGCTACGGGCTCGAGCGCTGGACCTGGATGAGCCAGGGGACGCCGACGGTGTACGAGGCGATCTACCCCGAGATGATCGCCTTCCTGAAGGAGAACGCGGGTATCGAACACACCGAGCGGGAAGCCGAACTCGTCGGGCGTGCGGCCCGGATGTCGGGGAACCTCGACATCGACGACGTCGACGACGTCGAGGCCGCCCGCGGCGACATCGCCGACGCCCTCGGTGTCTCGACCGAGGAGCTCCGGACGCTCGTCGAACCCCTCGAGGACGTCTACGCCATCGCCGACCACTGCCGGACGCTCGCGTACATGCTCGGGGACGGCATCGTCCCCTCGAACGTGGCGACGGGTTATCTCGCCCGGATGGTGCTCCGGCGGACGAAACGGCTCTGTGACGGGATCGGCGTCGACGCGCCACTCGACGAGCTGGTGGACATGCAAGCCGAGCGGTTGGGCTATGAGAACCGCGATACGATCCGCGACGTCGTCCGCACGGAGGTCGAGAAGTACCGCGAGACCCTGGAACGTGGCGGCCGTCGCGTCGAGACGGTCGCCGAGGAGTACGCCACGCGCGGGGAGGCGATCCCGACCGACGAGCTGATCGAGCTCTATGACTCCCACGGCATCCAGCCCGACATGGTCGTAGAGATCGCCGACGGCGTCGGCGCGACGGTCGACGTCCCCGACGACTTCTACAGCCTCGTCGCGGCCCGTCACGACGCCGGCGACGACGACGGCGACATAGTGGACGGCGACGACCGCGTCGCCGACCTCCCGGAGACCGAGAAACGGTACTACGACGACGCCGAACGCATGGAGTTCGAGGCGGTCGTCCTCGACGTCATCGACCGCGAGGAGGGGTACGACGTCGTCCTCGACGGAACGATGTTCTACCCCGAGGGCGGCGGTCAGCCGGCCGACAGGGGGACGCTCACGACCGAAGACCGGACCGTCGACGTCCTCGACGTCCAGGAGGAAGACGGCGTGATCCTCCACCGGACCGACGACCCCCCGGAGAAAGGCGAGTTCGTGACGGGAAAGATCGACGCGGCCCGGCGGCGTCAGCTGATGAGAAACCACACGGCGACACACGTCGTCGGCCACGCCGCTCGCCAGGTGCTCGGCGAGCACGTCCGGCAGGCGGGCGCCCAGAAGGGCGTCGACCGCTCCCGGCTCGACCTGCGCCACTACGAGCGGATCTCCCGTGAGGAGGCCAGGGACATCGAGTCGCTCGCGAACGAGGTCGTCCGGGAGAACCTCCCGGTCGGCGAGGAGTGGCCCCACCGAAACGAGGCCGAGGCCCAACACGGGTTCGACATCTACCAGGGCGGGATCCCGCCGGGGACACACGTCCGGCTGATCGAGGTCGGCGACGACGTCCAGGCCTGTGGGGGAACCCACGTCCCGCGGACGGGCGAGATCGGAGCCATCAAACTGACCGCCACGGAGCGGATCCAGGACGGCGTCGAACGGCTCACGTTCGCCGTCGGCGACGCGGCGATCGCCGCCACCCAGCGGACCGAGGACGCGCTCCGCGAGGCGGCCGAGATCCTCGACGTCACCCCCGAGGAAGTCCCCTCGACGGCCGAACGCTTCTTCGAGGAGTGGAAAGCCCGTGGCAAACGCATCGACGAGCTCAAAGAGGAGCTCGCCGGCGCGCGTGCGGGCAGCGGGGGCGACGGCGAGGAGATCGAGTTAGAGGAGGCGACCGCGATCGTTCGCCGACTCGACGCCGACATGGACGAGCTCCGGGCGACGGCGAACGCCATCGTCGAGGAGGGATCGGTGGCGGTGCTGGGCAGCGGCGCCGAGGGCGACGCCCAGTTCGTCGTCGGCGTCCCCGACGGCGTGGAGGTCGACGCGGGTGCGGTGGTGAGCGAGCTCGCGGGCCGGGTCGGCGGCGGCGGCGGCGGTCCGCCGGACTTCGCCCAGGGTGGCGGCCCGGACGCCGACGCCCTCGAGGACGCCCTCGAGGACGCTCCACAGGTGTTACGCCGGGTCGCAGACGCCTAACCGGCGAGCCGGGACGGGCGTCCGACGGGACGACGGCTGATCCACAGACAGCCGACGACGGAACGACGACGGCTGATACCATCGGCCACGGAACGACGACGGCTGATACCACAGTAGTGGACGACCGTCGCCGTATCGACCATCGAAGTGATTAAAACACAACCATACTGTTTTATTATTGCGTCGAAGATTGGCACGATTTAGAAAGAGTTATGTTCATCACGCATCTTTACGAAACTGGCATGCAAAGACGTGACATCGTCAAGGCTACTGGTGCAGCAAGCGTGATCGGTCTCAGCGGACTCGCCGGCTGTCTCGGAAACGGCGACGACGACGACGACCCCGGCGACGACGACGACGCCGACGACGCCGACGACGCTTTCCCGACGGACTCGCTGACCTGGATGATCCCGTGGTCGGAAGGTGGCGGTACCGACACCTACGCCCGGCAGATCCTCCCCGGCGCGGAGGACGCCCTCGGCGAGTCGATCGAGGTCGACAACCGCGAGGGTGCCGGCAGCATGGTCGGCACCGAGTGGCTCACGACGCAGGATTCCGACGGCTACACGTTCGGGACGATCAACTCCGTCGGCGCTCACTTCACCTGGCGGGCCAACGAGCTCCAAGACCAGTTCCACATCGAGGAGGACTTCGAGCCGATCAGCACGGCCGGCACGTTCGGCTACACCCTGATCGTCAACCGCGACGTCGGCGAGGAGTACGGCATCGACGACTACGGCTCGCTCCGGGACGCCTACGCCGACGGCGACATCTCCGGCTTCGGCTACCAGGGCGCCGGCAGCGACAGCCACCTCGCGACGCTCGTGCTCCGCGATGATTACGGCCTCGAGTACGACACGGCCGTCCCCTACGACGGCGGCGGGCCGACCGCCGCGGCCGTCCAGGGCGGGGAGGTCGCCGCCGGCTTCGCGACCAACACCTCCGCGATCGGCGCAGAGGACAGCGGCGAGGCCTACGCCGTCGTCAACCTCATGGACATCGAAGTCACCGCCCTCGAGGCCGGCGAGGACCTCGACCAGATCACCAACTACGGGGACAGCTTAGGCTGGATCACCGAGTTCGTCCAGACCCAGCTCGCCCCCGCGGGCACCCCAGAGGAGGAACGCCAGGTCATCTCCGAGGCCATCGAGGCCGGCATCAACACCGAGGAGGCCCAGCAGTGGGCCGAGGACACCGGCAACATCCTCGAGTACGGCGACATGGATCACGCCGAGGAGGTCTGGACCGGCATCGTCGACGAGCAACAGGAGCAAGTCGAGGACGTGATCGGCGGCTTCGACGAGTTCCTCGCGCTCGCCGAAGAGGAAGGCTGATCGCGAACGTACCGTAACGGCTTTTATACACCCCTGGACAGGTGCCACAACCAATGATATCACGGGTCGTGAAACGGCGGCGTTTCGAACGCGAGCTCCAACGGCCGATCCGGAGGGACACTCCGGCGGGGCGGACCGACTGAGCATACGATGGCAAAGGATCGACCGATCACAGACGGTGGGGAAGAGGGGGAGGTCAGGGCCGCTCTGAGACCCATACAACGGGTGCTCCGCGAGCGACCGACGATGGAGCACGTGCTCCTGTTGTTGTTCCTGGTCGTCGGTTCGTACATGTTCTGGGAGGCGAGGGAGTTCTCGCCGGCCGCGGCGGAGTTTCCCCGCCTGATGGCCGGCGCGACCGCCGTTCTGGCGTTTCTCATACTCGTTCGGAACTACTTGAAGCTGATGGGACCGGTCGTGGTCGCCGGGCTTGGGCTGTACTGGCTGTACGGGGGCGGAACGGCCTACCTCGAGGCCGGCGAGGGGCTCTTTCGCACCGTCGTCGGTGCGGCGTTGCTCGTCGCCGGCGTCGTCTTCCGGAAGCAGGTCGGGGAGTCGGCCGAGTCGTTCGTCGCCGAACCGATGCAGGTGCTCGGCGAGGAGGACGTCACCGGCGACGTGCCGACCGACGAGGGAGACGCCACCGAGGCCGACGAGGAGGAGAGCGACTCCGGCGCGATGTACGTCTACGAGATCGACGACCCACGCGGCCCGGTCGTCACCGGGGTGTTGTGTGTCGTCTACATGTTGCTTACGTTCTCGATCGGGATGCTGTACGCGTCGCCGATATTCGTCGCAATGTGGGCAGCCTGGGTCCGGATGAACGCCGGCAAGGCCGCCGCGCTGGTCGGACTCAGTTTCGTGACGGCGTACGCGTTCTACGAGTTCATAAGCAGCGACATCGCCGAGGGCTGGATCACCGGCTGGGAGCCGACCCCACCCGACGAGTTGCCCATCTTAGAGGAGTTCCTGCAGGTTCCCGTGGCCGAACTCGTCACCTGGAGCGTGGTGGTCGTATGAGCTTCGAGACGTTCGTCGACGCGATCTTCGCGCTGTTCAACCTCGAGACGATGATCTGGGTGGTCGCCGGAGTCATCATCGGCATCATCGTCGGGGGACTCCCCGGGCTCGGACCGCCGCTCGGGATGGCGATCATCCTGCCGCTGACGCTGCCGTTGAACCCCGCAGACGCGATCATCCTGCTGATCGGCGTCTACAGCGGCTCGATGTACGGCGGATCGATCGCCGCAATCTTGATCAACACGCCGGGGGTCTCCTCTTCGGCGGCGACGATGTTCGACGGTTATCCGATGTCCCAACAGGGCCGGGCCGGAACTGCCCTGTCGATCTCCGCGACCGCTTCCGCGTTCGCCGGGCTGTTCACGATCACCGCACTGTTGCTTTTCTCCCCGCTGCTGATCGAGATGGTGCTGGCCGTCGGCACGCCCGAACGGTTCCTGGTCGCGCTGCTCGGGCTGGCGATGATCACCGTCATCACCCGTGGCTCGTTCGCGAAGGGGTTGCTCGCGGGTGCCGCCGGCTTGCTCGTGACCACCGTCGGCTCGGCCCAGCCGATCGCGCTCGACCGTCGATACTCCGAACACCTGCTGTTACACGACGGCATCGATTTCGTCGCCGTGCTCATCGGGCTGTTCGCGATCGCCGAGATGATGAAACTCGCCGGCCAAGAGGGCGGAATCGCCGAAGGCAACGTCGAGATCAACCGCGAGGGGATCATGGAGGGGATCAGAACGACAATCACCCGCCCCGTGACGGTGTTCAAGTCGGGGATGATCGGCATGATCGTCGGGGCGATCCCCGGCGCCGGCGCGACCGTCTCGAACTTCGTCGCCTACTCCGAGGCCGTCCGCTCTTCGGACGAGCCGGACACCTTCGGCTCGGGGAACGAGATCGGCGTCGTCGCCAGCGAGGCCTCGAACAACGGCACCGTCGCCGGCTCGCTCGTGCCCGCGATCTCCTTTGGCATCCCGGGTAGCTCCTCGACGGCCGTCCTCATCGGCGGCTTGCTCATGCACGGGCTCCGGCCGGGTGCCTCGATGTTCCAGGCCGACGGCGAACTGCAGCTGACCTACACGATCTTGCTCGCGTTGCTCGTCGGCAACGTCATCATCCTCGGGTTCGGGCTGGCGGCGGTGACCCGACTGGGCTATCTCACGAAGATCGACACCGACTACATCATCCCGATGGTCGTCGTCCTCTCGTTTCTGGGGACCTACGCCCTGCGGATCAACCCCGTCGACATCGTGACGATCATCGTCTTCGGCGTCATCGGCTTCTACATGGTGCGGTACAACTACTCGGTGATCGCGTTCGTCCTCGGGGTCGTGCTCGGGGACATCGCCGAGGACAACCTCTACACCTCCCTGCAGCTCTCGGATGGCTCGTATATGATCTTCATCAACCCGTTCGAGTACGGCCGGTGGATCTCCCCGATCCTCTCGCTTATGATCTTCGCGTTGCTGTTCGGCCCGTTCATCAAGCGGGCGGTCGAGGGGATCCGGTCCTGACCGTGGCGGATTCCGAACTCGACGACCGGCCGGCGAAAATCACAAAACACGTATATTCCGGTCCGGGAGTGTGAACGTATGTCCCGCCCGCTGGTCTCCCGCCCTTACGTCGGCGCCTGGCTCGTGTTCCTCTATACGGCCTACGTCGGCCACTCCTCGTATCTGGGGTTTCTCGGCCTCGAGTTCTCCAGAGAGGAGGTAAACGGCACCGTCGAGTTCGTGCTCGCGTCGACCCCCGACGACCGCCTCGGGGTCAACTACTACGTCTACCACTACGCCGCCGAGGCCGTCCTCGCCGGCGAGGACTTCTACAACGCCCCGCCACCCGGGGAGAGCGACTTCTACACGTTTCTCTACCCGCCGATCACCACCCTGGTGTGGCTCCCTTCGACCCTGCTCGACCCGTTTACCGCCTACCTGCTCCACACGGCGATCACCGTCGTCGCCTGCGTGGCCGCGACGGTCGCCATCGCGGCCTACCTCGAGCGCTTCGAGGTCACCCTCGGCTGGCTCGACCTCGCGCTCGTCGTCGCCTTTTTCGTCCTCGGCACCCACTCGACAGGGACGTTCAACTTCGGGAACGTCAACCTCCTGCTCGCGGCCGGCATCGTCTTCGGCTTCCTCGCGTTCGAACGGGGTCGGGAGACCGTCGGCGGGGCGCTTTTCGGCCTGGTCGCGCTGGTGAAGGTGTTCCCCGCGCTCGTCGGCCTCTACTTGCTTCGGCTGCGCTCCTGGCGGGCGATCGGGGCTGCGATCGCGACCGGGGGCGGCGGGCTGGTCGCCTCCGCGATCGTCTTCGGTCCGCGGTCTGTCTACCGGTTTTTCTTCGAGGTGTTGTTCCCCCGCGGGGACACGCTCTCGTTCGTCGGCGGCTACGAGCCCGACGACACCTACTACGTGACGATCCAGCGTCCCCTCTCCCATCTCATCTGGGAGGGAGCGTTGCCCCGGCTGACGATCCACCCCGACTCGGTCGCCCTCGCGCCGCTGTTGCCGATCCTGGCGGCGCTCGTGCTCGGTTCGGTCGTCGCGTACTGTTATGTCGACGTCGAGAGCGACCTCGACCGGCTGGTCGCGATACACGCCACCCTGGTGGCGACCGTCGTCTTCCTGCCCGCGTTGCGGTGGTATCTCGTGCTCGTGTTCTTCTCGTGGATTTCGCTTCTGTACGTCTACGGCGGCGGCCCGGCCTCACCCGAGCGAGGGATCGCCGTGCTGGCCGGCGTCGCCGTCGCCGGGCTCGCGTACTCCCGGTTCGGCGCGACGATCTGGGAGCACTGGCCACTGGTCGTCCTCGCCGGTCTCGTCGCCGTCGGCCTGCTCTACGCCTGGTACGAGGATCCGGTCGGCGTCCTGTTGGTCCTCGGCGGCCTCGTCGCGGCGGTCACCAACCGCCCGAGCGGGATGGTCGCCCGCGCCGGGAACTATCCGGGACCGCTGTCGACGGTCTTCGAGCCGCTGTTTGCGATCGCGACCCTCCAGCTGTACGGCCTACTGTTGACCCTCGCGGCCTGTATCGTCTACAACTACCGGGCCGGGGTCGACCTCGCGAGGCTGCAGGCGACGGCACGGGCACTGCCCGGCGAGATCCGGCTGGCCGTCGGCGAGCTACGGGCGATCGCGGCGGCCGCTCGCCGTCGGCTGGCGGCACGGATCGATCGCCTGGAGTGACGGAGCTGGGCGAGAAGGCGGGACGGCTCATACTGTTGGCTGTAACCGTATCGAGATTCTCGCCATCCCGATGCGGCGAGAATCTTGAAAGACGTACAGCCGAGAGTATCAGTACCGGAGCTTCTCGATGCGCTTTTCGGTCGGCGGGTGAGTCGAGAACAGCGAGGCGAGCAGCCCGCGCTCGCTGTTGAAGATACAGAGCGCGCTGACGCTGTCCTCGACGGTCGACTCCCGCCCTTCGGCGCCTTTCGAGATCTTCTCCAGGGCGCGTGCGAGCGGATCGCCGCTGCCGATCGCCTGGCGGGCGTCGTCGTCGGCGACGTACTCGCGATACCGGGAGATCGCGAGCACGAAGATCATCACGAGCATGTTCGCGATCGAGGAGGCGGCGATCGCGAGCAGGTAGGTGCCGATGTTGCGCTCGCCGCCGAGGAGGATCGCGAAGTAGGCGACGTAACCCACGAGCATCCCGATCGACTGGCCGATCACCATGGTGATCACGTCGCGGTTTTTGATGTGGGCGATCTCGTGGGCGACGACGCCCTCGAGCTCGTCGCGATCGAGGATCGACATCAGCTCGGTGGAGACGACGACGACGCCCGCGCCCTTCCGGCCGACGGCGAAGGCGTTCGGGACGCCCATCTCCATGACCATGAGCCGGGGCGTCTCGACGCCCATGTCCCGGGAGAGCGATTCGGTCATCCGGTGGACCTCCGAGAAGCGGATGCCACCGACGCCACCGTCCTCGGGCATCTCCTCGGCGCCTCTCAGGGCCATCCACTTGCCGAACTTGTACTGGAACGCCGGCAGGACGAGGATCCCGGCGGCGAGCACGAGCCAGATGTTCAAGCCGAGCATCGCCGAGAGCACCGTCGCCGCGACGACGTAGAAGGCAAACAGGATGACGCCCACCACGAGCATCCGTACTTTCAGTCCGAAGTCGGTCATGGGAGTCCGTTGGTGATTCGGACGCATAAATGACGCGGAAAGTGCCCGCCGGCATCGTTTTTTCGCGTGCGACGGCGTCGTCACTCGACTCTGCGGACGGGATGGCGACTCGACCCTCCCGGCCGTACGGGCGAGACGACTCACCCCTCCCGGCTGTACGAGCGAGACGACTCGACGGTCGAAGCAAGTCACAACCGATAAGTTACTCCGCGTCGGCAGGTCGTGTATGCGCCGCGTCGTTCCCTCGATCCGTCGGGCCGCCGGGAGCGACGCCGCCGCCCTTTTCAAACGCAAAAAACGCGCGTGAGCGGCGCTCGAGGCGGGCGTGGCATCCCCGTCCCGGGCGCGTTCCGACCGCGCGAACGGCCCTTCGAACCACCTGCGAACGACCACACCCACACATGACAGCAAACATCGACTTCAGCGGCGTCTTCCCGGCGATGGTTACGCCGTTCGACGCCGACGAACGCATCGACTTCGAAACGCTCCAGGCCGACGCCCGCCGCCTCGAGGCCGCGGGCGTCGACGGCCTCGTCCCCGTCGGCTCGACGGGCGAGTCCGCGACGCTCACCCACGACGAACACGTCCAGGTCGTCGAGGCCGTCGTCGAGGCCGTCGAGGACGTCCCCGTGATCGCGGGGACGGGCTCGAACAACACCCGCGAGGCCCTCGAGCTCTCCGAACGGTCGGCGGCCGCCGGCGCCGACGGCCTCCTCCTGATCTCGCCGTACTACAACCGCCCCGAGCAGCGGGGGCTGATCGACCACTACCGGACGGTCGCCGACGCCGTCGACCTCCCCCAGATCGTCTACAACGTCCCCGGACGGACGGGTCGGACGATCGAACCCGACACCGCAGTCGAGCTCGCCAGCCACCCGAACGTCGCGGGTTACAAGGCCGCGGAGGGCGACCTCGGTGCGATCGGCGAGATCACAGAGCGGACCGCGGGGATGGAGTTTTCGGTGCTCTCGGGCGACGACGCGCTCACGCTGCCGGTCGTCTCGGTCGGCGGGACGGGGACGATAAGCGTCGTCGCGAACGTCGAGCCCGAACGCACCTGTGCGATGGTCGGGGCGGCCCTCGAGGGCGACTACAGTCGCGCTCGCGAGCTCCACCACGAGCTCGGGCCGCTGATGCGGGCGCTGTTCGAGGAGAGCAACCCGATCCCGGTGAAGGCGGCGATGGCGCTTCGGGGCCACTGTGCGAACCGGCTGCGTCCGCCGCTGACCCCCCTCGCCGAGGAGTACCGGGAGGGGCTGGCGGCGATCCTCGAGGAGCTCGAGACGGAGTCGGCCGCGCTCGCGGAGGCCGATCGATGACGGTCCGGGTCGGCGTCACCGGCGCCACGGGACGGATGGGTCGGGAGGTGCTGGCGACCGTCGTCGACCGCCCCGACTGCGAGCCCGTCCTGGCGGTCAACCGCACGCCGACGGCCGAGACCGTCGCCGGCGTCGCGGTCGAGCCAGCCGGGGAGTTCGCGGCGCTGCTCGCCGACCGCGAGCCGGCCGTCGTGATCGACTTCACCGGCCCCGAGTCGGCGACGGAGTACGCCACGGCGTGTGCCGAGGCCGGCGTGGCGTTCGTGACGGGGACGACGGGCTTCGACGACGGCGACCGCGAAACGCTGGCGGCGGCGAGCGAGTCGACGGCGGTGCTCCACGCGCCGAACTTCGCTCGCGGGGTCCAGACGCTCGCGAACGTCCTCGGCGAGGCGGTCCGGAGCCTGCCGGGGTACGACGTCGAGCTCGTCGAGACCCACCACAACGGGAAACGCGACGCGCCGAGCGGGACCGCAAACCGGCTGCTCGCGGAGATCGAGGCCCACGGCGAGTTCACCGGCCGGACACACGGCCGGGCGGGCGAGAGTCCCCGCGAGGCCGGCGAGATCGGGGTCCACGCGCTCCGGGCTGGCGAGGTCACCGGGAGCCACGAGGTGTTGCTCGCGGGCGACGGCGAGGAGCTCCGGCTGAGCCACCGCGCCGGGGACCGGGGGGTGTTCGCCGCCGGCGCCGTCGACGCCGCCGTCTACCTCGCCGGCCGCGATCCGGGCAGATACGAGTTCTCGGAGGTGATCGAGGGATGAGCCTCGAACGGGAGGTTTCGGCTCTCTGGGACCGATACGAGGCGGACGAGGTCGACGCGGCCACCGCCGGCGAACCGGAGCGTTCGACCCTCGAGGCTTTCCTCGACGCCCTCGAGGCCGGGGAGATCCGTGCGGCCGAGAAACGCGGCGGGAGCTGGGAGGCAAACGAGTGGGTCAAACGCGGCATCCTGCTCAACTTCGGGCTCCGGGAGAACCGGGCGTTCGCCTACGGCGGCGTCGATCACTACGACGTCCTCCCGCTGCGGGAGACCGCGGATCTCGGTGCACGGGGTACGCGAAACACCCCCGACGGGACGACGATCCGCCGTGGGGCCTACCTGGGGTCGGACTGTATCATGATGAGCCCGAGTTTCGTCAACGCCGGCGCCTACGTCGGCGACGGCACGCTCGTCGACTCCTGTGACACCGTCGGCTCGTGTGCCCAGATCGGCGAAGGCGTCAAGCTGGGCGCGAACACCCTGATCGGGGGCGTCCTAGAGCCCGTCGAGGACGCGCCGGTCGTGATCGAAGACGGCGTCTCGCTGGGGGCGGGCTGTCGGGTCACCTCGGGGTTCGTCGTCGGCGAGGACACCGTGGTCGGTGAGAACACCCTCCTGACGCCGCGGATTCCGGTCTACGACCTCGTAGAAGAGGAGATCGTCTACGGCGAACTGCCGGCGGAACGCCGGGCGTTCACCCGCTTTGTCGACTCCTCGATCGGCGACCACGAGCTCTTCCCGGGTGGCGCGTACAAACCCGCCGTCGTCGCCACCGACCTCGAGGACCGAACGCTGGAGCGATCCGAGCGAGAGGAGGTGCTCAGGGACTGATGACGGACGGCGGGTCGGAACCGGCCGCCGACGGCGGGTCGGAATCGAGCGCCGGGGTAGAGGCCGGAGGTCCGCCGGTCCGCCGGCTCGCCGACTGGAACGCCGGCGAGCTCCGGACGCTGGCCGGGGAGTACGGGACGCCGCTTTACGTCCTCGATCTCGATCGGGTCCGGGAGAACTACCGTCGGCTGGCCGCCGCCTTCCCCGACGCCGAACTCCTCTACGCGGCGAAGGCCAACGCCCTCGGCGACGTCCTCGAGACGTTGCTCGCGGAGGGGGCTGGAATCGAGTGTGCCTCCGCCGGTGAGCTCGAGCGGGCGCTCGCCGCCGGCGCTCCGGGGGAGTCACTCCACTACACGGCGGTGAACCCACCGGCACGCGACCTCGAGTACGCCGTCGACGTGGCCGCCGACCACCCCCGACTCACCGTCGTCGCGGGCGCGACGGACACGATCGATCGGCTCGGAGAGCGTGGCTACGACGGTCGGCTCGCCCTCCGGGTCAACCCCGGCGTGGGTGCGGGCCACCACGAGAAGGTCCGGGTCGGCGCCGACGCGAAGTTCGGCGTCCCGTACGACCGTGCCGTGGAGGTCCTCGCGGACGCGGCGGGTCGGGGTTTCGACGTCGTCGGCCTCCACGCCCACGTCGGCTCGGGCGTCTCCGGCGAGGCCCTCGAGGCCCACCGGGAGTTCGTCTCCCGGATGGGCGAGCTGGCCCGGACGGTCGAACGTGAACTCGGCGACCTGGAGTTCCTCGACGTCGGCGGCGGCTTCGGCGTTCCCTACCGGGACGACGAAGAGTCCCTGGACCTCGCGGCCGTCGCGGAGGCGACCCGGGAGGCCCTCGGTGGCGTGGACGCTCGCCTGACGGTCGAGCCGGGTCGGTACCTCGTCGCCGACGCGGGTGTCCTCCTGACGCGGGTGAACACGGTCAAGGAGGCGCCGGGAACGACGGTGGTCGGCGTCGACGCCGGCATGACGACGCTCGCCCGGCCGGCGATGTACGACGCCGTCCACGCGATCCGGAGCCTCGAGCCGGACGCCAGCGGCCGCGAGCGACGCCCGGAGACGGTGACGGGCCCGATCTGTGAAGGTTCGGACGTCCTCTGTCGTGACCGGCCGTTGCCCGCGAGCGAGCGTGGGGACCTCCTCGCGATCGGCAACGCCGGCGCCTACGGCTACGAGATGGCGAGCGTCTACAACTCCCGGCCCCGGCCGGCCTCGGTCGTCCTCGAGGGGGGACAGTCGCGTCTCGCCCGCCGCCGGGAGACCGTCGCCGACGTCGTCCGTCCCGAACGGACGGCGAGCGAACCGAGGGATTGACAACGGGGGGCACGCTTTTGGGTTCAATGAGCGTTCCATTCGAGAAGTACCACGGCACCGGGAACGACTTTCTGGTCGTCGACGCGACCGAGCCGGTGCCCGACCGCGGCGCCTTCGCGATCCGCGAGTGCGACCGGGAGACCGGCGTCGGCGCCGACGGCGTCCTCTTTCTGGCCCTCGAGCCCGGCTTCTCCCCGCCGCGGGTCGTGATGACCCTCGTCCAGCCCGACGGCGACACGGCACCGATGTGTGGCAACGGCGCCCGCTGTGCCGCCGACTGGGCCATGCGCCGGACGGACGCGAACAGCGTGATGATCGACACCCAGGCGGGCACGCGCCGCGCCGATCGCGTCGAGGACGGGATCGCCGTCGACATGGGCCGGCTGAGCTTCGATCCCGACCGGGTGCCGGTCGACGCCGACGGGCCCGTCGTCGAGACCGAGATCGAGGGCCTCGAGCTCACCGCGATCGACACCGGCGTCCCCCACGCCGTCGCCGTCGTCGAGGACGTCGACGCGGTCGACCTCGAGGCGGTCGCGAAGCCGGTCCGTCACGCCGGGAGCTTCCCGCTGGGGACGAACGTCACCCTCGCGAGCCCCGACGGCGACGGCTTCCGCCAGCGCACCTTCGAACGCGGCGTCGAAGGCGAGACCGACTCCTGTGGCACCGGTGCGGTCGCGGTCGCCGCCGTCGCCCGGCGACTCGGGCTGACCGACGCGACCGAGATCGCGGTCCGTCCGCCCGGCGGCGAGCTCCGGGTTCGGTTCGATGGCGAAGCCGCGATGCTCTCGGGTCCCGTCGTCCGCGAGTTCGGCGGCGAGCTACCGGTCGGCGCCGTGGAGCCGTGAGCGCCGACGACTTCGACCCGATCGACTTCCTCGCCGGGGCCGTCCGGCGCCACTCCCACGAGGAGGTGGCACCGATGCGGGAGTTCCTGGTCGAGACGCTCGCCGACGGCGGCGTCGAGGCGCGGGTCGACGAGGCGGGGAACGTGCTCGCGAGCCGCGGGGACGGGACGGGCGACGGCGGACACGTCCTCCTGAACACCCACATCGACACCGTTCCCCCGGGCGTGCCGTTCGAACACGACCGGGAGGCCGGCGTGATCCGGGGACGGGGCGCGTGTGACGCGAAAGGCCCCCTGGCGGCGCTGCTCGCCGCCTTCCTCTCGGTCGACCCCGGCGAGGGCCGACTGACCCTCGCGGTGACGCCGGACGAGGAACGGCTCTCGACCGGCGCGGCCGCGCTCGCCTCCGGGACGGATTCGCCGCTCGAGGACGTCGACGCCGTGATCGTCGGCGAGCCGACCGACCTCGACGTCTGTGCCGCCGCGAAAGGCCGGTTCGAGGGGACGATCGAGCTCTCCGGGGCGAACGCCCACGCTGCCGAGCCCGAAAGCGGCGTCAACGCCATCGCCGCGCTCGAACCCGCCCTCGCGGCCCTGCGGACGTTCGACGACCGGGCCGACGCCCCGCCGACACACCCCGAACTGGGCGCGGCGACGCTCACCCCCACCGTCGTCGACGGCGGGACGGCGACGAACCAGGTGCCGGCGGACTGTCGGCTGACCGTCGATCGCCGGAGTGTCCCCCCCGAGACGGCCGCGGGGTTTCGGGAGGCGCTGCTCGAACACCTCCGGGCGGCGGTTCCGGAACCGGTCGACGTAGCGTTCGAGTTCACCGACCGGCCGACGCCGTTTCTCGAGGCGTGGGCGACCGACCCCGGCGCGGCCGTCGTCGACGCGCTCGCCGCGTCGAGCGGCGGCGAGGTCCGCCCCTTTACCGCCGCGACCGAGGCCTCCTATTTCGCCCCCTACGCCCCGACGGTCGTCTTCGGCCCCGGCGTCCTCGCCGACGCGGAGGGTGCCGTCGCCCACGCCCCACGGGAGTACGTCCGGACCGAGGACGTCCGCGCGGCCGCGGACGCGCTCGCGGCGGCGCTGTCGACGCTCGTCGACGGCGGCTGACCCACGCGGGTCGGTTTCGACGAACGGCTTCGACTCCCGGACCAGACGGCACTTGACCGTGGCCCGCCAAACGACGGTTGATGAACCCCGACGAACTGCCGATCGACAGGCGGCGCCTGCTGGGGACGGTCGGTGTCGGCGTGGCCGCCGGAATCGCCGGCTGTGTGGGCGAAGACACCGAGGACGACCCTGGAGACACCGAGGACGACCCCGGAGACGCCGAGGACGACCCCGGAGACGCCGAGGACGAGGACCACGAAGAGGAGGTCCCGGCGGACGAGGCGGCGGCGTTCCCGGAGGGGCTCGAGTGTGTCGTCTGTGACATGATCGCCGAGGAGTATCCCGAGTGGAACGCCCAGCTCGTTCACGAGGACGGCGAGCGGGTGTTTTTCTGTTCGGCCGGCTGTATGGCGGCGTACCACGCCGCTCCCGAGGCCTTCGACGGCCCGGACAGCGAGGTGGCCGACGTGTGGGTCACCGACTTCGAGACGGGGGAGCTGATCGACGCCGCGGACGCCCACTTCGTGCGCGTGACCGATCCCGACCACGTCGACGACGTGATGATGCGCAACCCGACCCCGTTCGCCGACCGGGTCGACGCCGAAACGTTCGTCGAGGAGTTCGAGGAGTACGACGACGAAGACATCATCACCCTCGAGGAGTTCGACCGCGAGCTCGGCGAGCTCTACCGCGGGGAGCTAGTCGAGTACGACGAGGACGGAGACGGCGGCGAGGACGGAGACGGCGGCGAGGACGGAGACGGCGGCGAGGACGGAGGTGGCTACTGACGACGATGACCACCGATCCGGCCCGGCGGCCGCC
>Ga0207421_10000946_pt1 | contig 37647 bp, 31 predicted proteins | sample SodLakKL_010_SED_4_FD_187542 | JGI IMG/M metagenome (GOLD analysis project Ga0207421, IMG submission 187542) | Alkaline sediment microbial communities from Lake Tanatar, Kulunda Steppe, Russia - 8KL_010_SED (SPAdes) (version 2) | ecosystem: Environmental > Aquatic > Non-marine Saline and...
CTGCAGGAGGGCCTTGAGCGGAACGTCGAACCAGTTGAGATCTGTGGCGCTTTGAATGATTCCGTTGCGCATGTCGACCAGTCCGGGGGACCCTACGCCTAAGGCACGGAAAATTCGCCGCCCTCCGTTGCGGTTCAGCACCCGGGCAACCGCATCGCTCAGGGCTTCGATCGCCGCCTCGGCGCTGCTGCCGAGAATCGCTACATCCTCGCGATCCTGCGGTGCGGCATCCAGGTCGGTCAGTATCACGCTCCACCGGTAGTCATGCATGCTCGCGCCGAGCGCAAAAACGGCTTCAGGACGGAACTCCAACAGGACGGGAGGACGGCCGCCCGAGGAGATCCCAAAACCGGCCTCCCGAACGATGCCCTCGCGAAGCAGGCTGTCGGTCACGATGCTCACCGTAGCCCGGCTGAGTCCGGTAAGATCGGCGAGCCCCGGGCGGGAAACGGTTCGCTCATGGCGCAGTATCTCGAACACGTGAGCACGGTTGATCTCTTTGAGCAGTTCCGGCTGTCCTATTCTTGCGTTCACAGCGGTCCTCCCGAAAGACGTGTCACAATACTAACGATAGCGACCGGTGCGCGTAACAGGCTTTGTGCCTACCGCGGCAGCCGTCGCGCCGGTTGCGTCCCCTTATGATAAACGGCAACGAACACTTCTGCAACATAATAGGATAAGCGATGCGAACGTGGCGAGAAAATGGAGTTAATAATTTTTAATGGTGCGGAATGCGCTGTTTTGTTGGCTACAGTACGGCATACTTTAATTATCAGATTGACAAAGTACTCGGGTGGGGCTACGATTGTCGGTGATGAGCGCTTCCAAGGAGTCTTCAGTGGCGGCAAACTCAGAGTTGTACCTCACCGGGTTTACCGATGAAGCTGCGGATGAGCTTTCGCGACAGATTGCCGTCTGCCGGCATTTGGGGTGGTCAAGAATAGACTTACGCACCGTCGACGGCGGCAACATCGTCGAGATTCCCGACACAGAGTTTGATGAGGTCTGCAAGAAATTGGCAGAGGCCGGTCTTGAAGTGAGTAGCTTCGGCAGCCGCATCGCGAACTGGAGCAGACGGGTGGACGACGATCCCGACGCCGATTATCGGCTGCTGGAAGCGGCTTTGCCGCGCATGCACCGCCTCGGCGTGAAGTATATCCGCATCATGAGCTACCGCCCCGACTCGGCCGCAGGGCTTTCGGCTGCGGAACTGGAGCGCCGCGTTGTGGAACGGGTTCGCACCCTTGCCAAGATGGCCGAAGCCGGGGGCGTGATCTGCCTACACGAGAACTGCGACACCTGGGGCGGTCAGAGCCACGAGCACACGCTGCGCTTGCTCGACGCCGTGGGCTCTGAGCACCTAAAGCTGGTTTTCGACACCGGTAATCCGTTCGCCACCCTCGACGTTCGGGGCGAGGCTCCGTACCGGTTTCAAGATACCTGGGAGTTTTACGAGCGGGTGAAGCCGCACATCGCCTATCTTCATATCAAAGACGGCGTTGTGGCGGACGGGCAGGTTGTCTATACCTTCCCGGGCGAGGGTAACGCGGAGGTGCCTCGCATTCTCGCAGATCTCGCCGCGAGCGGATACCAAGGCCCTATCTCAATTGAGCCCCACCTTGCGGTGGTGTACCACGATCCAAGCGTTACCGCCGGCTCAGAGGAGCGTTGGGACAGTTTTGTTGAGTACGCCGAACGAACCGGACGCTTGTTGGAACAAGCCGGGTTCGAGCTTACAACGCCGTAAAGGCGGCTAAACACGACGGAGCAGCGGCTCGGTCGAAGGAGGAGAGGGTTATGAAAAAGCTCATCGTGATGATCGGTGTGCTGGTAGTGGTTGGTGTGGTGATGGCATTTGCCAGGGGCGCCGCTGAAGAGGATCCCGATGTGTGGGAGCCCAGTCGGCCCATTACCGTCGTAGTTCCGTGGGGCGCGGGCGGCTCCACCGACCAGACGGTCCGGCCGTTGGCCGCAGTGCTGGAAGAAGAGCTCGGGCAGAGTGTCGTGGTGGTCAACACCCCCGGCGCAACAGGCTCGGTTGGGACCGCCGAGGTCCTGAACTCGCGCCGCGACGGGTATATGTGGGCGTCCGGGGCGGTAAAGGATCTTGGAACCTATCGAGTCCGAGACCTTCTCGAGACCGATCTGGACGACTGGGTTCTGTTCCTGAGCCTTGCCCAGGTGAATGTGGTTTCGGTTAACGCCGACGAGCCGTATCAGACCTTCGACGAGCTTGCCCAGGCGTTTCTCGACAGGCCGGGCGAGATAGATGTGGGAACCGCCGGCGTCGGCTCAGCCGGACACACTGCGATTCAGATGATCAACCGCTATCGGCCGATCGAGTACACCGAAGTTACTTACGGCGGTGGTGCTCCGGCGGTGACGGCCACGGTAGCGGGCGAGGTTCCGGTGACCACGCAGTTGGCGAGCGAGCAGGTCGACATGATCCGCGCAGGCGAGCTGCGGCCGCTCGCAGTGTTGGATGATAAGCCGTTGATCCTCGACGGCGTTGACGAGGAGATCCCGCCGATCACCAACTGGATTCCGGAGTTTGAAGCCGCCCCGATCTATTTCGGCATTTTCGTGCCCGCAGACGTTCCTGAGAACGTGATCAACACGCTCGGTCGTATCTGGGATGAGTCGATAGTGGGCAACCAACGGTTGGAGCAGCTTGCTCGCGAGTCGGCAAGCGTATTTGCTCCCAAATGGGGCGACGAAGCCCACGCGGCGGCGTTCCCGATGGTGCAGCTCGACGCGTGGCTCGCGCACGAGATGGGTGACACCGTGATGCCGCCGGACGAGGCCGGGATCCCGCGCCCGTAGCTTGTAGGCGCACCGTCATCTAAAACCTCGTCATCTAAAACGAGGCTCATTCGCGCAGCCCGGTGGACAACACGGGCTGCGCGCTTGTCCGGAGCGTCCACGAGCAGCGTGGTCACGCGGCTCGACTACATGGAGTTTGGGGGAGGCACGATGGGAGACAAGCTCGATCAAGACAACGGAATGCCGCGCGCGGACTTTGTTACCGGCCTGGTGTTGCTCGGGTTCAGCACAGCGGTACTGTACTTCTCTATTGCAATGCCGAGGCTCGAGCACCGCGGAATAAACCCGTTGTCGGCGCCGGGCGTGGTGCCGGGCCTGCTGGGCGCGATTATCGGTGTATGCAGTCTCGCTTTGATCATCCGTGCGGTGGTGCGCGGAGGCTACCGGCTGCGGCTGTCTGAGCGGTCGTTCCGTGCGTTCGTCACGAGCCCTGTTGTACGGCGTATCGTCGCTACCGTCGCTATCTGTCTGGCATACGCGTGGGGATTGGTTGGGCGCGTGAACTACACGCTGGCTACATTCCTGTTTGTGGCGGTGTTTGTGTTGTTCTTTGAGCTCGTGTTCGACCAGGAGAAACGACGGAGCCCCAGGAGTACCGTCTGGAAGGCCGTGCTCGAGGCTGTGCTTGTGGCGGGCATCGTCTCGGCGGTGTTTCAGTATCTGTTTCTCGTATCCTTACCCTGAGGACTATATATGCTGACGCAAGGGATACAGCTTTTCTTTCAAGAGCTTACCGCCTTTCTCACTCTCAGGACCTTATTCGATGTACTCTGGGCTACGCAGCTCGGAATGATCGTCGGCATGCTGCCGGGGCTGACCGCGACGATGGGTGTAGCGCTGATGACTACACTCACGTTTCATCTGCCGGCGACCAACGCGGTGCTGATCCTGATGTGCATGTACATCGGTGCGATCTACGGCGGCGGCAGAACCGCGATCTTGCTAAACATTCCCGGCACACCGGCGAACGCAGCTACCGCGGTGGACGGGCACCCTCTTGCACGGGCGGGCCGCGCGGGTGAGGCAATCGGTATCGGTACCACCGGGAGCTTTATTGGCTCGGTAATCGGAATGCTGTTGCTCGCAACCTTCACCCCGATAATCGGGCGCTTTGCGTTGCGGTTTCAGAGCTTTGAGTTCTTCTGGCTCGCGATTTTCGGCGTGGTGATCAGCGGAAATCTTACCGCACCGAAGGACCCCCTCAAGGGCTGGATCGCTGGTTTTCTCGGTCTCTTTGTGGCGATGATCGGGATGGAGGCGATTCACGCGCATGTACGGTTCTCGTTCGGTTATCGCCCGCTTTCCGGCGGAATAGGCCTCATACCCGCTATGGTAGGCGCGTTCGGCTTCTCCGAGATCATCTCGATGATGAAACACATACGCGTCGAGGTAATTCAAACCAAGATAGACCGGGTCATTCCGAAGTTCAAGACGATCTGGGGATATAAGCGGACAATAACGCGATCGGGTATCGTGGGCACCTTCGTAGGCGCCATCCCCGGTGTGGGAGAGGATATAGCGGCGTGGGTTAACTATGATCTCGCGATGCGCTCCAGTAAGAAACCGGAGGAGTTCGGCAAGGGCAGCCTCGAGGGCTTGATCGCGTCCGAGACCGGCAACAACGCCGCGGTGGCGGGTGCGATGATACCGGTTCTGTCTTTGGCGATTCCCGGATCGGCGCCCGCGGCGGTTCTGTTGGCCGCGATGTTCATTCACGGCGTACGGCCCGGACCGCTTATCATGGTCGAGAATCCGGCTTTTGTATCGAGCGTGGTGGCGATGGTCTTCCTCGGAACCATTGCGATGTTTGTGCTCGGGCTTTCGGCGGTAAAGCAGATTGTGAAGGTTCTGCTTGTGCCGCGAAGCAAGCTTATGCCGATTGTGTTCACGCTCTGTGTGATCGGCGCGTTTGCGATAAACTCGCGCACATTTGATATCGGTGTGATGGTGGTTTTCGGGCTGCTCGGCTACGCGATGCGCGAAATGGACTACCCGGTAGCACCGATGGTACTCGGCATCATTCTTGGGGAGATACTCGACACAAATCTGCGACGGGCGTTGGTCATTTCACGGGGTGATCTTACGCCGTTCTTTACGCGCCCTATTTCGTTTACGTTGTTTCTTATCGTGTTGCTAAGCCTCGTGAGCCGCACCTCGTGGTTCGTCGCCGCGCGCAAAGCGGTGACCGGTGCTATCGTTCGGGCGGTGCGCGGTGCAGTGCAACGAGTTCGCAGTTGAGAGAAGGAGAGGGCGAGATGCAGGAGCGCAAGGTATTGAAGGCGGGTCTGGTCGGCTCGGGGTTTTCGGCTCGCTTCCATTATGAAGCGTTGGAACGCGTCTATGGGCTCGACTGCCGGGTGGCGGGCGTCTACTCGCCGACCGCCGAAAACTGTCGACGCTTCGCCTCCGAGCGCGGCCTGGAGGCGTTTGACGGCTTAGACGCGTTGATCGAGGCGACGGATGTCGTTCATATCTGTACCCCGCCGTCGACGCACGAGCCGGTCGCCTGCGAGGCGCTCGCCGCCGATCGGAGCGTGATCATTGAAAAGCCGTTCACCGGTTACTTCGGCGAGGGCAGCGATAGTGGTGATTTCGATGGGCGTAGCTTCGACCGTGAGCGAGGGCTCTACGGCGCTCTCGCAAGCATTCAGCGCATCCGTGAGGCCGAGCGGCGCAGCCGGGGTACCGTGATGTACGCCGAGAACTGGGTGTACGCACCGGCTATCCAGAAGGAGCGCGAGATTCTCGAGAAGACCGGCGCGCAGATCCTTTGGATACACGGAGAGGAAGCACATTCCGGCTCGCATTCGCCGTACTATGGAATCTGGAAATACTCAGGCGGCGGGGCGCTGATGGGCAAAGGGGTTCATCCTCTCACCGCCGCGCTCTACCTCAAGCAGGTTGAGGGACGGGCTCGTGACGGCGTCCCGATCCGGCCGGCTTCGGTCAGCTGCCGCACGCATTTTGTCACCGGTTCTGAGAACTACCGGGACGCCGGGCACCTTCGCACCGGCTACCAGGATATCGAAGATTTTGCCGGGATCCACGTTACCTTCGAGGACGGGATGTGCGCCGACGTGTTTGCGAGCGAGCTCGTGCTTGGGGGTGTGCATAACTGGCTCGAGGTCTGCGCCAACAATCATCGCACGCTATGCAACATCAACCCCAACACCGCGATGCAGACCTACAATCCCGAAGAGTCACAGTTCAACGACATCTATGTGGTGGAGAAAACCGGCACCAAGCAGGGCTGGGCGTTCACCTCGCCGGACGAGGACTGGTTCACCGGCTATCAGCACGAGATGCAAGCGTTTTACCAGGACATCGCCTCGGGGCGCGAGCCGGAAAGCGGAAGTCTTCTCGGCGGCGATACCATCGCCACGGTCTACGCAGGTTACCTGTCCGCAGCGCGCGGGGGCCAAGAGGTTACCGTTCCGCGCGTGGAATGACCCACAGGCCGTGCGCGGGTTCAATGAACAGGTTCAATGAACAGGCTGATGAATAGGGCGCTTTTCACCAACAAGTTAGCGATGCTGCTTTACGGGGTGTCGGCCGTGCTGATCGGGCCGACACTTCCGGGAATCATCGCACAGTTCGATCTATCACTGAGTGCCGCCGGTCTCATCGGCACGCTCCAAAACGCCGGCGGGGTTTGTGGCGCGGTCGTGGTGCTTGTTCTCGCCGAACGGGTTTCACGTCCGGCGGCGATTCTGGTTTGTTTCGCGCTACTTGCCGCGGCGCTGATCGCGATCGGTGTTTCCGACCGCTACCTGACGCTTATCATAGCGTTTGCGGCGTCCGGAGTATTCATTCGAATCGTCGATGTGATGCTCAATGCGCACACCGGTGATCTTACCCCGGGTGACTCCGGAAAGGCGCTGAGCGCGCTGCATATGTTCTACGGCATCGGGGCCTTTGCCGGCCCAATGGTGGTGCGCGGGCTGATGCGCGCCGGCGTGACCTGGGCGGGCGTGTTTGTGGCGGTGGGGGCGTTGTATCTTGCCGCCCTCCTCGCAACCAGCACCTTCTTTCGCGGCTACCTCGCCTCCGGCAGACGGTCGGAGTCCCGCTCCGCCTCGGTCGGCAGCGAAAGCCGGCGGCAAGGCGCGGCCGCCGACAAGCCGATTGTGCTGATCGGTGTACTGGGTTTGCTCCTGTTCTTCTACGCGATGCACCAGATCGGCGTTGTCGCCTGGCTCCCGTACTACCTCGAAACCGGACGGGCCGCAAGCGCCGACCTCGCGAGCTTCAGTCTTTCAGCGTACTGGGTCGGCATTATTGCCGGCAGGTTTCTCACCTCCCGCATCGTGGCGCGCGTAGGGGCGGAACCGATTCTGTGCGGCGGTGCATTTGTGGGTGCGGCGGCGGCCTCGGCCGGGGTCCTGGTGCCGCTTCCGAGTCTGGCGGTGATACTTTTTGCTATCGCGGGCATGGCGAGTGGAGCCACCATTCCGCTTGCCTATAGCGTGGGCTACCGGGTGCTGCCGGACCGAACCGGCAGTGTGACCGCGTGGATGTCGTTGGTGATGCTCGGCGGAAAGGTGCTCAGCCCGTGGCTCGTGGGCGCAGTGGCCGACCGCGCGAGTTTGGTGTTTGCGATGATGCTTCCGGCGCTGGTCCTATTTGTGAGCGGAGCTCTGGCTTTGGTGATCCTGCAGAAGATGGCTCAGCTCGCTGTCGCCGGGAGTCCGGCCACGACGTGGTAGGTGCCGCACCCGTCGTAGGGGTGACTGGAGGAATGATGTCGGAACCGAACAGCCCGGTAGTGTTGGTAACCGGGGCAAGTCGTGGCCTGGGACGCGGGATCGCGTTGGAGCTTGCGCGTGTGGGCTACTCGGTCGCGATCAACTATGCTTCGAACCGGGCCGCCGCCGAGGAAACGCTCGAGCTTTGCCGCCGTGCCTCCGCGGAGCGCGCGGGCGCCCGGGCCGCCGAGGAAGCCGGCGCCCCGCCCGCACGCGATCAAAGCCCCGCTACGGCCGGCGCCCGCGCCGCCGAGGAAGCCGGCGCGGCGGTAGGTGCCGGCGCCGCGTTTGCGGTGTTTCAGGCCGATATCGGCGCGCGCGAGGACCGTGATCGGCTGGTTTCGGAGGTCTGGGAACGATTCGGCGGTCTCGACGGGCTCGTGAACAACGCGGGCATCGGCCCTTCCGAGCGGCTCGATATCACCGAGGCGACCGAGGAGTCTTTTGCACAGGTGCTGAACACCAATCTCACCGGCCCGTACTTTCTGACGCAGAACGTTGTCCGTCGCTGGCTCGGGCTCGACGACGCGCCGGCGCCCGGCCCCACGCCCGCGCGGGGCGACCACGTGGTAAGGCCGAGCGCGCCCATCCCCGCGCCCGCGCGAGCGAGCCGTATCGCCTCCGGCCGCAAGATCGTGTTTGTCTCGTCGATCTCCGCCGATACCGTGTCGCTCAACCGCGGCGAGTACTGCGTCTCGAAGGCCGGCATCGCGATGGCGTCTAAGCTCTGGGCGGTGCGCCTTGCCGAGGCCGGCGTTCAGGTTTATGAGGTCCGCCCCGGCATCATGGAGACCGATATGACCAAACGCGTAAAGGCGAAGTACGACGAGCTGATCGCCGAAGGGCTCGTGCCGCAGCGGCGTTGGGGCACGCCTGAGGATACCGGCCGCCTCGTGCGCGCGATCCTCGACGGCGACCTTGCCTTCTCAACGGGAGCGGTGATCTATGCCGACGGCGGCTTTCATGTCTCGCGGCTGTAGCGCGGGCTGTAGCGCAGCCGGGGAGCGGGCGTAACGAGCGCACTGGCGACGCTCAAGGAGGGCCGAGATGAGCGACCTTTCCCGACTCTGCATTCACACCGCAACCACCAAGCCCTGGAGTGTAGAGATCGCGATCGAGCAGTACGCTCGCGCCGGGGTGGCGGGGATCACGGTCTGGCGCGATGCGCTTTCAGACCGCGACCCGGCTGCAGTCGGCCGGCGGATCAGAGACGCCGGTCTCGAGGCGGTGAGCCTTTGCCGGGGTGGGTTCTTTGCCGCGGTCGAGCGCGAAACGCGCCGACGCGCGGTGGAGGAGAATCTGCGTGCGGTTGAAGAGGCGGCGGCGCTCGGCGCGCCGGTGGTGGTGCTCGTCTGCGGCGCCGACTCCGGACAGGCGCTCGAGACCTCGCGCCGGCAGATCGTGGAAGGCATCGGCGCGATCAGCGCGCGCGCGCGGGAGGCGGGCGTTCGTCTCGCGGTCGAGCCGCTTCACCCGATGTACGCCGACGAAAAATCGGCGATCAGCACCATGCAGAGCGCGAACGATATCTGTGACGAGATTAGCGCGCAAAATGTCGGAGTCGCGGTGGATGTCTACCACATCTGGTGGGATCCGAACGCTCCGGCCGAGATTCGCCGCTGCGGGGCGGCCGGTCGTCTCTTTGCGTTTCACGTCTGTGACTGGCGGGTCCCGACTGGTGACCTGTTGCTGGATCGCGCTCTGATGGGCGAAGGCTGCATCGACGTACCGCGCTTCCGCCGCATCGTTGAGGAAAGCGGCTTTGAGGGCTACCACGAGGTCGAGATTTTCTCAACGCGGTACTGGAGCATGGACCAGTCGAACTACCTAGATCAAATTATCGAGGCCTACAGACGCCAGGTCTGAGCAACGCACACCCAAGGGGGGCAGCGCATGCAACGCACAATTGGAATCATAATGAATGGTGTTACCGGACGGATGGGAACCAATCAGCACCTGATTCGCTCGGTGCTCGCGATCCGCGACCACGGCGGGCTGCCGCTCGCAAACGGTGAGACCCTGATGCCCGATCCGGTGCTCGTGGGCCGCAACGAGAACAAGCTCGCGCGACTGGCGGCGGCTCACAACCTCTCCCGCTACACCACCGACCTCGACGCCGCGCTTTCGGACCCCGCCAACGAAATCTACTTCGACTCGACGCTGACTCAGCTGCGCGCCGAAGGCGTGAAGCGGGCGATAGCCGCCGGCAAGGCCGTCTACTGCGAGAAGCCCACCGCCGGCACCACCGACGAGGCGCTCGAGCTCTACACCCTCGCGCGCGAAGCAGGGGTGAAACACGGGGTGGTGCAGGACAAGCTGTGGCTGCCGGGGATGCTGAAGCTTAAGTACCTGCGCGACTCAGGTTTCTTTGGGCGCATGATCGCGGCGCGGATCGAGTTCGGCTACTGGGTGTTCGACGGTTTTCACCAGCCGGCAAATAGACCGAGCTGGAACTACCGCAAAGAGGACGGCGGCGGACTCTTTCTCGACATGTTCCCGCACTGGCGCTATCTGGTCGACAACCTGTTTGGGCCGGTGAGCGCAATCTCGAGCGTGGGCGCGGTCACGATCCCCGAGCGCGTGGACGAGAACGGTGAGCGCTATCGCTCAACCGCTGAGGACAGCGCCCACCTGACGCTGGAACTCGAGAACGGCATGTTCGTGCAGATCAACTGCTCGTGGCAGAGCCGTGTGCGGCGCGAAGAGATTTTGCAGGTGCAGGTAGACGGCACCGACGGCTCGGCAGTCGCGGGGCTTCGCGATGCGCGCATTCAGGACGAAGCGGCGACGCCCAAGCCGATCTGGAACCCCGACATCCCGAATCCCATCGATTTCTACGAGGGCTGGACGCTGCTTCCGGACCGTGACCCCTCCAAGAACGCCTTCCTCGCCCAGTGGGAGCTGTTCCTCAGGCACTGCGCCGAGGATGCGCCGTTTCCGTGGGATCTGCTCGAGGGTGCGAAAGGCGTGCAGCTCGCCGAGCTTGGGCTGCAGAGCCGGCGCGAGCGCCGCTGGGTTGAGGTGCCCGCGCTCAAATAGCGAAAAACGTGAGGTACGGCGCGTCCTCGGTCAGCCGCTTGAGGTATACCGCAAGCTCCATCAGGTGGTAGTCGCCCCACATACACGACTCGCCGTTCGCGATCGCGCTGCCCTTCGGCACGTGATCCCACCCGTTGGGCTGATGGTAGATCGCGTGCAGCAGCATGCCCTCGTGGGCGGGGTCTACCGAGAGGTACGGCTCGGCGAACAGTGTTCGCGCGATCGTGAGCCCGGTCTGGAAATACTTCGTCCCCTGTTCGGTCTCACCGAGGCTGCTCAGATAGCGGCCGAGGCGTAGATAGCCCTGCGCGCAGATCGCCGCCGCCGAGCTGTCGACCGGCTCGTGCTCGTTGTAGGGGTCGGCCGGTCGGTCGAGGTAGCCGGGCATTTCGCGGAGGCCGGGGGCCCCGGTGTCCCAGTACGGTACCCCGTCGGTCGGCGTGTTCTCGATGAAGTAATCAGCCACCGCTTCGGCGGTCTCGCGAAATCGGGCCACAACCGCGTCCATTGTCGGAAGCTGCGGCAGGACGAGCGCCTCGATCTCGCCAGGGTCCATGGTTTCGAGAAACTCAAGCTCCTCGGCATAGCCGCACAAAATCCACGACAGCCCGCGCGTCCAGGTGCTGAACGGCGAGTAGCCCTGCTGCGTCGAGGGGCAGCGATAGACGCCGTTGGTTACGTTGAAGATCGACTCGTGCACCACGCGCCCGCGCACGTCGTAGCGATCACGGCCTTCGCCGAAGTAGACGTTGTAGCGCGCGGTGGCCTCGGCGTGCTGCAGATAACGGCGCAGCAGCGAGACGCGCTCGTCCTGCTCGCCCATCAGTACGTGGCCGAGCTGATGGCCGAGCGCGAGTACGCGCAGCGAACGGACCGTATCGGAGAACAGCGAGTGCGGCCCGTTGAAGGTGTGGATGAACCCGAGTCCGTCTGCGATCGGGGTCCAACGCGCGGCCTGAACGGCGCCGGAAATTTTGAGCGCGAGCCGATAGAACTCCCGCTCCCATTCGTCGGCCGCTATCCGCCCTTCGCGCATCAGCCGCAGAAGGTTACCGTAGGTGCTCACGTTGTTGAAGCCGTGGTCGTGCACACCGATATGGCTCACGTGTGAAGCCATGTGGTCTACCGTAGCCCGGCGTCCGAGCTCCAAGAAGCGCTCGTCGCCCGTGGCATCGAACTGATAGACGGCGTTGCCGAACTGAAACCCCTGCGTCCACTCGGTCCAGCCCCGTGAGCCGTACCGTCCGGCTACGGTGAAGACCGGAGTCCCCGCCGATGGGTCCCAGCGCTTGTTGAGCGCGAGGATCTTTTCGCCGGCGAGCTCGAAAAAGCGCCCAAGAGCAGCCTCGAGATCGCTCGGTTTTAGCTGCATATCGGTTTTGATCATAGTTGCACCTCTCGTAGTAAGAACGCCGCCAGGACGGACCGGCTCATCTGTTCTTCGCTTCTGTACTCAACAGTCTTGTTTCCGCTCATCGGGTGAACCTCCTCGGAATCGTGTTCGCTCCATTATAACCGAAACCATGCGCTTGCCGACACTGTTGAGTTCGGCCCACGAGTTGGCCCGGCAGTGATTCCGGTTTTACCTTGGAGCACGAAATTAGTATTGTTCCACACAGAAAAACCATTGGAAGGGAGCGAGAGCGGCGAGATGATCCAATCGCTGAAGTTCGAAAGCGGTTACCCGGTTCGAATCGACGGAATCGGTAGGCGGCGGCACCGGTTCGGCGACAGAATCAACGTACTGTTCGGCCCGAACGGAGCCGGTAAGACTACCATGCTGCATACGCTCGCAGTGGCGACCGGCTGCGGGGCGGGGGGCTGGTCCGAGTACGCCGACGGCAAAGCCGTTACCACTCTTGAGTACCGCGTTAGGCTCGAGTGGGACGGTCGGCCGGTGTTCTACCAGGATTGCTACACGCACTCGGAAGAATCGTTTATCGGCTCGGGGTATCTCGAGAGCCGCGAAATGCTACGCTCCACCGGAGAGCGGCGGATCGGCCTGATCAACGAGCTCATCGATTACCTTGAAGACCGCTTTCTCACCTACAAGCTCAAGCCGAGCGAACGGCCGACCTTGCTGCTTGACGAGGTGGACAATCACATTGGGTTTGCCGGACAAGCGGTGCTCTGGAAAGATATCTTCCCCCAGCTTTCGAAAAAGTATCAGCTGATCATCTCAACCCACAGCATCTTTCCGATCCTGTTGCAGAAGGAGCGCACCTTCAGAAAGGACAACATCATAGAGCTCAGCCCTCGCTACCTCGAGCACTGCCTACAGGAGCTCGGCGACGCGATCGAGTTCTATAACACCGCGGCCATCCAAGCCTCGGCCGTGTAGCGGTCACGACCACCGCTGCCGACCGGGAGCCGGGCAGCTTATTCGTTAAACAGTAGCCGATAGGGCCGTTCGATCGCGTCGGCGAGCTCCTCGAGGCCGAACACGCGGGCCTTACGAACGTGTTCCTTGCTCTGAAAGAACACGATCACGGTGGGCACCGCGGTGAGGCTGTAGCGCCGGCCGAGCTCGGGAGTCGCATCGAGCTCCACCTCTATAAACGCCATCTGCGGGAAACGGTTCTCGAGCAGGTCCCGTACCTTGGGCTTGAGCGCGACGCAGACGCCGCAGCCTGAGGTGGTAGCGTACAGCAGCGCGGCCTCGCTGCCGGCAACGCGCGCTTCAATCTGGGAGAGGGTATCGGCGGTCAAGTTTTGTTCCCTCCTACGTGCCGTTATCGGATTGTAGCACAAAGGCCGGGGCAGGTTTATCCGTGGTGTTGCTTATGCCCGGACTCCTTGGCGCTCACCTGTTCAATAGCGAGAGCAAACACGGTAACGCGCTCGAGACTGCCGGAGGGAAGCTCCCAGTCTTGTCGGCCGGTGTACTGCGCCATCAAGCGCTGCAGTCCGTGGCGCTTGTCCTCGGCGTCCTCAAGAAACCGTATTGTGCCTGTTCCCATCACGCTGCGATAGCGCATCGTGAAGCCGCACGCCGTCTCACCGTGAACAAGCTCGTGATCGAGGTCGATCACAAACGCGGCGCGCGGGTCGCGCCGCATCAGCTCGATCTTTCGTCCTGAGCCGGCCGCGTGGAAGTACAAGCGCCAGACGAGCTCGGAGTCGAGCTCCGAGGCCGCTTCAAAGCCGTAGTTCAGCGGCAGCACGTACGGCCATGGATCGTCGTGCAGCGCAAGGCGGCACACCGTCCCTCGTCGCAACAGCCCTTCGATCTCTTCGTTAGATTCAATCTCTTTGTCGCTTCGTCTCATCATGGCTCTCGCGATGATACCCCGGCGCGCGGCGCCCGGCAAGGACCACGCCGCGTAGCGCGCGTTCCGCCGTGTACATAGAGGCGCACAGTCTCGGCGCTATGCGACAGAGCTTGCATACTGCATGCCACGCCGTGGTTTGTAGCTCGGTGGTGAGCGGATTTCGAATGCCGACGGGGATAGATTATCGTACACGCCCCTTCCTGCCTTGGATACCTCCGCCTCGGCAGAGTATGCTACACGAAATGTTGGTTTTGTGAGGTCTCGTTGCGGGAGGGCATGCTGCGGTGAATCCGGCGTATCTTGATACCTACACCATGATCAGCCTGATGGGCTTCGGGCACCTACTGATGCTGGTTCTGTTGCTTGCGTACCGAGGAGGCCGCCCGCGCGGGCGAGCCTTCAATTTCTTTTTGGCCGCCCGGGTGCTGCAGGGAGTAGGGTGGGTGCTCATCAGCTACCGTGGAGTTTGGCCCGACTTTTTGACCGCCGACGCAGGTAATATCTCGCTGATTCTGGGCGTAGCCGCCGAGAACATTGCGTTTATCTCGTACCGCGAACGCTGGGTGCGGCTTGAGCGGTTCTTTCTAAGCGTTGCGGGCCTCGGAGCACTGGTGTTCGTGGTGTTTGCTCGCACCCCGCATCTGATTGTAGGAATCGGTGCGGCGGTGGCTCTTGTTCTTCACCTCCCCACCGCGATTGTTTTGCTAAGACGGAGGCACGAATCGGCGATTCTAAGAGTCATGGGGGTGTTGTTCGCGATCGTATCGGCGGCTTTCGTGGTGCGGATGATAGCCGGGTTCCGGGGAACCCTGGAGTTTGCCGTTTCGCCTGCGCTTGTGCAATCGAGCTTCTTTCTGCCGGTGTTTGCGATACTGCTCGCGGGCAGCATAGCGATGGCGCTTCTTCTGAAGGAGGAAGACGAGCGTGCATTACGCGACTCGAGAGAGAAGTACAATGCCCTGTTCCACTCAACGCCCTCGGCGGTCTTTCTCTCTGAGCCCGAGAGCGGCGTCGTCCTCGAAGCTAACGCACAGTGTCGCGAGTTAACCGGGTACGCGCCTGAGGAGGTTCGCGGCAGAACCTTCACCGAGCTCGGCCTCTGGCAGCCCGGGGAGCGCGAAAAGGCCGTGGCCGCGGCTCAGACCGCCGGTCGCCTTGTGGGCTACGAGATTGGAGGGCGAAACCGGATAGGGCAGAACCGTACCTGGCTCGTCTCGGCGGGCGTTGTTCGGCTGCAGCACAGGACGCTGCTGGCGTCGAGTATTCTCGATATTACCGGACGCAAGAGCCTGGAGGTTCGCATACAGCGCTTGCTCGAGGAGAAGGAACTGCTCCTAGGTGAGGTTCACCACAGGGTGCGGAACAATCTTAGCCAGATCATCGGTATCCTGCAGTTGCAGGCCGACCGGCCCGACCTCTCGGCAGCCGCGGTGATAGAAGATACTGCCAATCGGGTGCGGGGCATGCTCGCGCTCTACGATCAAATATACGCCGGGAAGCACTACGCCGCCGTGCCGGGGCGGGAGTTTCTCTCGGTGCTCACCGAACGGCTCTGCAGCGCGTTTCCTAAAGCAGACTCGGTGCGGCTCACGCTCGAGGTTGAAGACCTCGAGATGCCGGCGCGTATCGTGTCTTCGTTCGGGCAGCTCGTGAACGAGCTTGTCACCAACTCGCTCAAGCATGCTTTCCGCGATATGCCGGAAGGGAATATCCAAATTACGCTACGCCAGGACGGCTCGGGGTACGTTTTCGAGTACCAGGACGACGGACGCGGGCTGCCGCAGGTTTCCGACGACGCCGGTGAGAAAGGCTTCGGGACCATCCTGATCGAGTCTTTGGCGCATCAGCTTGGAGCCGAGTGGCGCATGAGCGGTTCACCGGGAGTGTGGTACCGCTTCCGCTTCTGATCGCTCTGCCGATGCGTACGCCCGGTGGAGGTGGCGCCTATTGCGTCACCAGCCCCGGCACCTCGGCACCGGTCGGCACGCGCCAGACCATCGCGACACCGTCATCGCCTGCGGTCACCACTCGCGTGCCGTTGGGCGAGAACGCCGCGGCACGAATCCAGTCGCGGTGTTCGCGGAACTCGGCCAGTACGGCCGCGGTTTCGGCGTCCCAGAGGTAGGCGAGTTGGTCGTCGCCGGCGGTAACCACCACCTCTCCGTTGGGCGAGAACGCCGCGGCGCGAATCCAGTCGCTGTGCTCGCGAAACTCGGTCAGAATGCCGGCGGTCTCGGCATCCCAGACGTAAGCCACCTGGTCGTCGCCTGCCGAGACTACCCGCGTGCCGTCGGGCGAGAACGCTACCGCACGAACCCAGTCGGTATGCTGCGGAAACTGTGTGAGCACCTGACCGGTGTGGCTGTTCCAGACGTAGGCCAGTTCGTCGTCGGCGGCGGACACGATGCTTTCGCCGTCCGGCGAGAACGAAAGATCCCGAATCCAGTCGGTGTGAAGATCAAACTCCGTCACCACCCCGCTGGTTCGCACCTTCCAGACATAAGCGATGCCGTCGTCACCCCCTGAGACCACCCGACTGCCGTCGGACGAAAACGCAACCGCGCGAATCCAGTCGCGGTGTCCACGAAACTCAGCCAGGATCTCGCCGGTCTCGGCATCCCAGACGTAGGCCACCTGGTCGTCGCCTGCCGAGGCAACACGCTTTCCGTCAGGCGAGAACGCGACCGTCCGCACCCAGTCGCTGTGTTGCCGGAACGCGAGCAGTACTTCGGCGGTTTCGGCGTCCCAAATGTACACAATTTCGTCATCGCCCCCGGACACAACGCGGCTACCGTCGGGCGAAAACGCTACGGCACGCACCCAGTCGGAGTGATTCTCGAATCTTGTAATCAGTTCGGCGGTTTCCTGGCCGACGGCGGGCGCGACCAAAAAGCCGAAAAACACAGCCGCTACGCACACCCCGTGTAGGAAACGACGGATCTGTCTCGTGCACATGAACCACCTCTTTTTGCCGCTTCGGGCTCGACGGATTCAGAACCTATAGCACGAGCATCCGTAGAGGTCAAACGGTTTACGTAGCACGAGCACGCTGCGCCTGAGCGCTGGTACAAGAGTAGGACCGGCACGAAAAGCGGCTGCGACGGCCCTGACGGAAGTGTATCTGGTACACAAGCGGCCTCCCCACAACCCTTCGACGCGGGCAACACCATCAGGGGTTCGCTCAAGGGCCACAATAATCCCGAGAGCCAGAAGAACCGAGCTATACACAACGGCAATAGCCGAGGGCGGCGATGCGGACGACGCGTACCGTCTCATGTTTGCCTGGCCGGGCATTCGCCTTCGGGAAACTTATTCTTGACAGGTTCTCATTACGGTCTACTATTAATTATCTGCACCGAAAAACGTCGGGAGGTCTCCTATGGCAGAAGATAGACCGAGTGCGTTTGAGGCGTACGAGCGCCGTAAGGTGCGTCTGGGTGTACGCATGACGTTGCTGTATGCGGCCGTGTACGCCGGTTTTGTGGTCCTGAACGTGTTTTTCCCTCCAATTATACAGAAATCCGGATTGTTCGGGTTAAATCTCGCCCTCACCTATGGGCTGGGACTCATCATTCTGGCGGTTGTTCTCGCGTTGCTGTACAACTGGCTCTGCGGGGTTCCGCCGACCGAACGGGAGGAGGGGTAGATGGCGCTCATCGTTTTTATCGTATTCGTTGTTCTGGTACTGATCGTCTCGTCTCGCGCCGGTCGGGGCAAGACCGCTACCTCGGGAGGCTACTATGCGGCCAATAGCTCCATCCACTGGGGTGTGAACGGCATAGCCTTTGCCGGCGGTTATCTTTCCGTGGCGAGCTTTCTGGGAATCGCGGGCCTGATCGCGTTCTTCGGGTACGACGGGTTCCTCTACTCCATTGGGTTTCTCGCCGGTTGGATCGTGGCGCTGTTCGTGATCGCCGAGCCGATGAAGCGCATGGGGACCTTCACATTCTCCGACGCGCTAAACAAAAACTATAACCGTCCCGGGATTCAGCTGGCTGCAGGCCTGAGCGTTCTGGTCGTTTCGCTGGTATACCTGGTGCCGCAAATGGTCGGTGCGGGTGTGCTCGTCGAGCCGTTACTCGGTATCCCGCACTACATAGGCGTGATCATCGTAGGCGCGGTGGTCATATTCCTCGTAGCCGGCGGCGGCATGACCTCGACCACCTACGTACAGTTCTTTAACGGAGGGCTGCTGCTGACCTTTGCTTCGGTGCTCACAATCGCGGTTTTGGTGCGCGGTGTCGACACGACGGATCTGCCCCGCGAGGAGGGGCCAAGGGGACTGGAGAGTTATCGGTTTGAGCACATGGCGCTTTCGGTGGGTGAGGAAGGCGGAATCCACCGCGAGTCACTGGCCCAAACGCCGCTCCGAGCCCCGGAGATTCTCACTACCCATGTTGAGTACGACGAGTATACGGGCGAACCGGTTCTTAGGCTCTATCAGCTCTCGCGGCTCATTCCCGCCGAGCCGGCAGCAGCAGGTGAGTATACCGCGCGCGTAAAGGGCCGTACCGTAAAATTCGACGCGAACCGGGTGGAGGAGGTCGACGGGGCGCCCTTTGTCCGGATCGAAGACTGGTGGCGGCTTGAACAAGACCCCCGATTTCTCCCCACGGGGACCGAGGCCGAGCTTCGGGAGGCTCAGAGCATAACGACGAAACCCGACGGCACGCAGCTGGTGAACGGGGTGGAGTTCGGCCTCGGGGCGCAGACTCAGCTTCGCCAGATGGGGCGAGTCTCCGATCTGCCCGACGGTGAGGGGGCCACCGGGGCCGTTGGTCCTATCGGACTGCTATCGGTACTGTCTGATGAGAATACGAGCATTCAACTCGCGCGCGCGGCGGGCTTTCGCATCGACGGGGGAACAGAAGTATCGGTGTACTACGAAAAACCTGTCGCGGGGGATGAGTATATGCGGCCGGGAATGCGCTTTCCGGTGATCGCTCGGGAGGGAGAACCGGAAATAACAACGCGACTCAATCGGCTCAACTTCATCTCTCTTATGCTTGCGCTCTTCCTCGGTACCTCTGCGTTGCCGCATATTCTCATCCGCTACTACACGGTGCCTAGCGCTGCGGCGGCACGGAAGTCGACCATCGTCGCGATTGCCGGGATCGGGCTGTTCTATGTACTGACGATGTATCTCGGCGTCGGGGCGCTGGTTGGGGGCGCGAACAATCCGCTCACCGACAACATGAGCGCTCCGCTCTTGGCGCGCAGTTTCAATGAGCCGCTGTTTGCCGTGGTATCGGGGATCGCCTTTACGACGGTTCTCGCAACAACTTCGGGGCTTATCATGGCCGCCTCGGGAACGGTAGCACATGATCTGATGGTCAATCTTGTCCGCCGTGAGATCCCCGACAAGACAAAGGTGTTTGCAGGCCGGATCGTTGCAGTGGTCGTAGGCGTAATCGGGATCGGCCTCGGGATTGCGTTCCGGGGAGTGAACGTGTCGTACCTCGTCGGGTGGGCCTTCGCGGTTGCCGCCTCGGCTAATCTGCCGTCGCTGCTGTTCATGTTGTTCTGGAAACGAACGACGGCAGCCGGCATTATCGCCTCGATCCTTGTGGGACTGGTGTCCTCGGTAGGACTGATTCTCATCGGCCCGGATATGTGGGGCATCTACGGTCTGGATCCGGCTCAGGCTCCCATGCCGCTGGACCAACCCGGGATCATCTCGATTCCGCTGAGCTTTATAACGATCATCGTGGTATCGCTGGCGACGCAGAAGGAGAAGCCGCAACAGGCGGCGCCGGCAAGTTAGCGGCGGCGCCGAGTTGCTAGATACTGACGCGGAAATCATAGCCCACCTTCTTCTGGATCAGGCTTATCTGGGAGAAGGTGTTTTTGAGCGTCGCCGCCTCGATCTCGGTCAGACTCCCGGGGTCTAGTGAGTTGTCGGCCGGAAGTCCCGCTTTGAGCCGGTCCACCTGTCGGCGGAACCGCAGCTGCATCAGGTAACCGTACGTCTGCGAGATGGCCCGATAGCCGTCGTCCGGAAGTATCCCGTCGCTGTGCAACTGTTCGAGTCGCTCGAACGTGTTCGTCTCCTCGAGATGATGCCGTAGTGCGTACAGCCGGGCGAAGTTGGAGACCGGCAGCATCGCTTCTTTGACACTGAAGGTATGGCGGGCTTCACCTGCGTGCCTCGTGACGATCTTTCCGAACAGTCCCACCGGCGGTCGGTAATTAAGGGTATTGAGCGCCATGTGTGAGAGAAAGCCCGGGTGGGCCTCTTGAGCCACCCCGATCTCCTCCCACAATTCGTCCAGGAGCGTCTGATCTCCGTAGATACAGCGACAGTCGAAAAACACGTTACACCGGGCAAGAGCCTGTTCATCGGGTTCGCGAATCCAGTCGTGGAAATACTGTTTCCAGCGGCACAGCGGCTGATTCCAGCGGGGATTGCGGGCCATGTTTTCGCCTTCACAGTAGCGGTATCCGGCCTGGTTGAGCCGGTCACACACCAGCTCCCCAAAACGCGAGAAGTACCGCCGCGCCTCTTCGTCTTGTTCGGATTGGTCCTCATATATAAGCGCGTTGTCCTGGTCGGTCGCCAGCGTTTGCTCCTTTCGCGCTTCGCTACCGAGCGCAATGAAGGCAAATCGGGCCGGCGGCGGGCCTAGTTCTTCTATCGTCAGGTCGACGATGCGTTTCGCGATGGTGTCGGAGAGCGAAGTAGTTACCTGGCAGATGTTTTGCGGAAGTGCTCCGTTGTCCACCAGCGAGCCGATGAGCGACGGAAGGCGTTCGTGGCACGCGGCCAGATCGTCGATCGTTTCGGCGGAATCGGCCTGGCGGGTAAGTACAACCGGCGAATACTGATCGGGGCGTAGCATCCGGCTGCTGCGGGTCATTCCGACCAGATCGCCGTTGCCGTCGAGCACGGCCAAATGGCCGACCCCATGCTCATGCTCTCGCATTACCGCTTCGAAAACCGGTGCGCTCTCGTCGACGGTCACCACCGGTGCCGTCATGATTTGTGATACCGGCGTACGGGTGTCGAGTCCGGCGCCGACGAGGCGTGCCCGGATATCGTGGTCGGTGACGATACCGATTAGTTGATGTTCGGGTCCCACCACTGTGAGCGCATCCACCTCCTGTCGATTCATGACTCGTATTGCCTCGGCGACCGGAGTGTCGAGCGAGCAGGATACCGGCGAGCTCATCGAGTCGCGTACCGGTTCGGTGAGAAACAGCAGCGAAGTCTGGAGCTGTGAAATCAGCCGCTCTCGCTCGACCTCCCCCTGATTCGCCCGATGCCGGGTGAGATCCTGAATGCTCAACAATACTCCCTGCCGCCCGGAGTAGAAGACGGGATTGGCCGACAGGAGAATAGGCAGGTCCCGACCGTTCTTACACTTGAGCCTGGCATCAAACGGCGCCGGGGCTTCTTGTCCGGCGGCAATCCTCTCGAGATGTTCGCGCGAGTCGCGGCTTTGTTGAGCGCCAATGATGTCGTGGAGATCCAAGAATGCGAGCTCGGTCGCCGTGTAGCCCAGCATATCGAGTACGGTGCCGTTCGCGTACGTGCAGCGCCCGTCGATAAGAAGCAGAGTTCCGCTTGCCGAGGACTCCACCAGGGCGCGGTAGCGTTCGTGTGATAAACGCAACTCGCGTTCGGCCGCGCTCCGACGGCGCTCGCCCCGGAGGCTCTGATAAGCGATTATTCCAAGCAGTACCGCCGAGAGCACGATAACGATGAACGAAATGTCGACCATCCGGCGGGTCATCGCATCGATACTCTCTTCGACATCCTCTACGTAGAGACCGGTGCCTATGATCCAGCCCCACGGCTCGAAGCGGCGTACGTAGGACTCTTTCGGCTCCATGCGGTCGGGGTCGTCCTGCCACTGCCAGACGTAACGCACAAAACCCGTGTCGTCTGCGCGCACCGTTTCAACGAACTCAACGAACAGCCGCACCCCGTCGGGGTCGCGAATCCCGCTGAGATCCTGCCCTTCCAGGTCCTCACGGTAGGGGTGCATGACCATACGAGGTTCCATGTCCTGTATCCAGAAGTAGTCTTTCCGCTCCGGTCCGTAACGCAGGCGTCGGATACGCTCGGCTGCAGCGTTCTGCGCCTCCTCGAGCTCCATACTCCCTTCGTCTACCTCGCGGTGATAATCGGAAAGAATGCTCCAGGCGGTGTTGGTTTGCTCGGAGGTCATGAGACGGCGTTGGTCAAGAAGCAGCTCTTCCACGTTGGGTATGAGAACCGCGAAAAGGAGAGTGACAAAGAATCCGATCACAAGCATCGCCGGTACGAAAACACGCAGGGCAAGCCGGCGCCAATCGACGGTGCTGAGCCTTGTCCTCGGATCGACGTTCCCCGCCGAGGGGGTGCTTGAAGCCGGGAGTCCGTTTCGGGCATGCGAACCAAGCGCCTCGCGAAAACGCTTCCACCGCCGGACCGGCATATAAGAACCGGGACGTGGGGAGCCGTTTTGGGTGCCATGAAAGTCGCTGCCGGCAGTCGTGACGATCGCGTAGCGATCGGCAATTGCCGCCAACCGCTCCTGCTCGGCCGGTGGATAGGGGCTGTAGAACGCTTCGATACCGTCGAGCCCGGCCTGTACGAGGTGCTCGAGGTTGCGCTCGAAGCTCTCCTCGCTCCAGCCGTACTCGAGGGGGTGGGCCAGTATCGCCACGCCTCCGGCTTCATGAATGCGGTCGATGACTTCTCGAATGCCGAGGACGTCCTCGAAGGCGTAGCGGATGACCCCATTCTCGGGGTCAAACCCGTAGGCAAGCAGGTGTATCTCCAGCTCACCGAACTCGGCGTGGATTTCGGCTCCGGTGATATCGGAGATCCCTTGGCGTTCGGCGGCTTCATGGAACCGCGGCAAGCCTGCGGTGGTATGATGGTCGGTCAGGGCCCCGTACTTAATGCCTTCACGCGCCATTAGATCGGCGACAAGCTGCGGAGCGTAGGACCCGTCGCTCGCGTCCGAGTGACAGTGGAGATCCACCGAGACCGTTTCTTCTGGGCGCGCCTCCTGTTCCCCCTGCCGGCTATCGGAATTCCCGTTCTGCATGTCCATGACAGTATCGCATCGAAGCGGCGAATTGTCGCTACGACGAGGCCTTGCCTAAGAATACGCACGACCGCGCGTTCTTGCGATATACTTAAGAGAGATATGCCGACAATGCATCCCCATGGGCGAACGCGTGAAGACCACTCACAACCACCGGACTACACACGGGCGGTTGTTCTACTTGTGGGGCTGATCGTGTTCGTGACTCCGGTTCATCTCTCCGCCGAGGAACCTTCAAGCCGAAGCGAGATACCACTAGAGTTCAGCGGCTTTGAACCTCAGGTCGCACTCGTGTTGTCCGGGGGCGGGGCCCTTGGGTTTGCCCATATTGGGGTGATTGAACTCATTGAAGAGCTAAACCTTCCAATAGATATTGTGGTGGGCACAAGCATGGGAGCAATTGCCGCTGGGCTGTACGCTACCGGTTATAGTGCGCAAGACATGGCCGCGGTTGTCGGCGGGATCGACTGGGTCGGAATGTTTGTGGAGGCGCCGCCTCGCGGCCGCCTTAGTTTTCAAGAAAAGGCCGACTCACGCGCCTATGTGGCGCGCATAGAGTTTCAACACGACGGCGGCCTCATGCTGTCACCCGGATTTGTCGGTGGACAACGCATTTTGAATCTCCTGGCACTATTGACCGTTGAGTACGCCGATGAAGACGACTTCGACGCCTTGCCCCGTCGCTTTCGGGCCGTAGCGGCGGACATCGGCACCGGGGAGGAGGTGGTGTTAGGTTCGGGGTCGCTCGCTGCGGCTATGCGAGCCTCAATGGCAGTGCCGGGTGTGTTTGAACCCATAGAACTGGATGACAGGGTGCTGGTCGACGGTGGAATTGTTAACAACCTACCGACCGATGTTGCCAAAAGCCTGGGCGCCGACATAATCATTGCGGTAGATATTGAGCCCGATCTACGCCCCGGAAAGGAGCTCCGTGGCGTCTCGGACGTTATGGCACAGACACTGTCTCTCCTCATTGACCGTAACAAAGAAGACAAATACGAACTGGCCGACATCATAATTACTCCCGACCTCCAAGACTATAACGCCGCAAGTTTCGGGAGCTCCCCCGAGCTCATTGAACGCGGGCGCGCGGCTGCTGAGCTTCATCGGGAGGAGCTTGAACACTTGACGACACAGATCATTGCGCTTCGAGGAACGCAACCGCCTGTGGAACGTGAACGGCTGCGGGAAGTTGTCCTTAGCGGTGTCCGTATTGTCGGGGCCCTGCCCCAAGATGCTCAGCGCATTCGGGCCTCCCTGGATCTCCAGGTAGGCAGGCCAATTCAGCTTGAAGAACTTCATTCGCAAGTGACGGAACTAACCGACGAGACGGGTTATCGTTCGGTACGTTACGAGCTCAAACGTGAGGATGAGTCCGAGGCTGAGCTTGTCATCATGCTTGAGCCAAGACGCGAATCAGACTACCTGATTCGACTCGGCTTCGCGTACGAGTCACACTTCACCGATATCGATGAAGAACAGTTCGTTGTTGCTATCAATACGGCGGCAACAGGACTCACCACTCCCGGCTCGCAACTGTCGCTTACCCAGGAACTTGGCCGGAGCCAACGCACCCGGCTTGAGTACCAACAGCCGATTATTGACCCCTATTACCTGCACGCCGTGACTCGCTTCGATAACCTTCTCACATCACTGCATGAAACCGGCGACCCAAACGAACAGTACCGGACACGAGCGGTTTCCGCGGAAATGCGGGCCGGGCTGACTCTGCTGGGTTACGCAAACGCGTATCTGGCGTACAGCATTGCCGGAGTGGATTCACGGCCGCGCTATAACAATGACGTGACCGTACCGTCCTTCAAGGGGCGTGTGGCGGGCGTTACCGGTGCACTTGAGTTCGACTCACTAGACCGTTTCCCTTTCCCAAACAGAGGGGCCTACTACACATTACGACTCAGCGACTATGCAGCCTACTTTGGGAGTCGGCTCGAGTACCGGCGTGCCGGTGTTAACTATCGTCGCTTCTTTCCACTTACCGACCGTAACGTGGTGTCGATTCACCTGCGCGGCGAGAGCTCCTTCGACACTCGACCCCCGATCTGGGACTCACCGTGGCTCGGTGGGCGCGAGGATCTTTTTGGGTACGACCGTTTTGAGCGCCGCGCGTTCCACCTCGTCTTAACCGGCCTGGAGTACCGACTCCAGGTACCGAGTCTCCCCGACCCGGCACGAGAGCGGGTCTACATTAGCCTCCGAGTAAACGCGGCGGCTCGAAGTCTCGGAGACGGGCGCGATTTTCTCAACGACCTATACACCGCAGAGACCGATAATCTTGATCTACTCTGGGGAACCGGACTAGGGCTTGGCGTGCGCACACCCATTGGAGCGGTGCAGGCCGACGCGGCACTGAGGGATGGCCCGGAGTTTCGCTTCTACGTATCGGTGGGCAACCACTTCTAAGCAGGCACACAGCCGAAATCGGGATGAGCGTGCCAAACACCTTGGAGTACCAGAGTCGGAAGGAAACAAAGCCTTCGTTGAGTTTCCAGTGGGCGTTCCCCGAAGGCTCAGCCGTCGATCGAGTCGTGTCGGGACAAGTGAAGACCCACGCGCTGGGTGAGCAGCGGGCCGACCAGACAGGTGATGAAAATCAGCACGATAACAGCATCCACCACGATGTCGTCAAAGACGCCGGCGTCCCTCGCCGTGATGGTTACCGCGAGGGTTGCCGCAGCCTGCGGAATTGTCAAACTGAAGAGCAGCAGCCGGTCGCGCCACGGGTACTGAAACCGGGCCCCCACCACCCATGTCGCGGACGCCTTCCCCACCACGACCATGCTCAAGAGCATCGCGGCGATTATCCATACGCGAAGCGATTCGGTGAACACCGAGATCTCGAGCAGGGCTCCGGTTGAAACAAAGAAGAACGGGATGAAGAGCATCCGTCCAACAAACTTCACGTGTTCACGAAGGACCTCGCGGCGCGCCATCATCGGGTTCAGGCAGAGGCCCGCGAGAAACGCACCTAGGATCTTCTCGGTACCGATTAACTCGGTGATTGACGCGAGGACCAGCAGAACTACCAAAACGTAAAGCGCCTTCTGCGCCTGAGATATATCGCGCGACATCATCCAGCGGCTCAGTCTCGGGATCACTACCAGCGACGCGCCAACCACAACCACCAGCAGCCCAAGCGGAATGAGCGATTGCAGCGGATGCGCTGCAACTCCGGCCGTACGAACCTGAATGACGACGGCCAGCAGTACCAGTGCGAGTGTGTCGGTAATCAGTGTGCCGCCGATCGCTGCCACCACGGAGCGACGCCGGACCAGGCCGAGCTTTGCAACAACCGGGTAGGCGAGCAGCGTGTGCGAACTGATCACGGTCCCAAGCAGCAGGGCCCCGGCCCAGCCCCAGCCCATCAGCAAGGCCGCACCCATTGCGGGGATCAGCGAGAAGAGAAACGAACCGAGCCCGAACAGCACCGTCTCGCGAGGGCGGGTTTTCAGCGTGGAAAAGTCGATCTCCGTCCCCGCCATGAACATCACGTAGACCAGTCCGATTGAACCCAATAGGTCGAGCATGGGTTCGCGAGGAAGCGCATTCGCCCCGCCGGGCCCGAGCAGCATCCCGATGAGCAGCAGCCCAATGAGACCCGGAAGGTGGAGCCGCTCCACCGTCAGCTGCACGATCAGAGAGACAGTGATGAGCACGGTAAACTGAAGAACCGGATCGGTTACTGGAAAGGTCATCGCTTCTTCCAGATACACATGGATACTCCTTGTTCTTCAAACCGTACCGAATATCTCGCGATCCGGCAACATCGAATGCACCATCGGATGCAAGGCCGTCAACGCGCGCCCGTGACAAGCCCAACCGTCACCAGTGGTGTCGGCGGAGGTGTTGCACGTAGCGGCCGCGGACGTTTTCTTGCGTTAAGCTTTCGCTTCCGAAGTTCACGTTACCAGAACAAACACATTGGACTATCCTTGACCGGCTGCCTATATTTTACGCATGGCAACGCCAACGATCAGTGTAGTGATTCCCGCCTACAACGAGGCCGAGTATATTTCCAAGCTGTTGGAATGCCTTAAGGTGCAGACCTTCCGCAACTTCGAAGTAATCGTCGCGGACAACAACTCCGACGACGGGACACGGGAGATCGCGCGTTCGTACGGCGCGCGCGTGGTCGCCGGCGGGCGACCCGCCGAGGGACGGAATCATGGAGCGGCGGCCGCAAAGGGTGAATACGTCTTCTTCTTCGACTCCGACGTCAAGATCGCCATGAGTTTTCTTAAGAATGCGCTGAAGGAGATGCGAGCGCGAAAGGCGGAACTGGCTACCTGTGAGACTTTCCCGTTATCCAACCTAACGCTCGACCGCTTCATGCATACCCTGGCGAACTTCTTTGTGAAGATCAATTTGGAACACGACCCGCACGCACCCGGGTTCTGTATTATGGTGTCACGCCGGGTGTTCGACGCGGTGGGCGGTTTTGACGAGAATCTTACGATCGCCGAAGACCATGACTTTGTGAAAAAGGCTGCGAAACACGCGCCGCTGGTGTTTCTGGAGAAGGTGCACTTGCTGGTGAGCGTTCGCAGATATCGAAAGGAAGGACGGCTGGACTATATGAAGAAGGTCGTTCAGGTTACCGCGCACCGGATGCGTTATGGTGAGATTTCGGATGATACCTTCGAGTACAAGTTTGGCGACTTCAAGAAGGCGGATGAAAGCCATCTGCGCAGTCTGGAACGCAAGATCAATAGGCTTGATAGGGCGGTGAAAAAGTTCAGAAAACGCAATCTGTATCCGATTGCGCATGGGAATGAGCCCGAACTCGTCACAAAGGCCAAGAAACAGATCCACGAGCTCAACGAAAAAATCCTCGCGTTGTTCGAGGCCTGATCATCAAAACGTCGGTTAGACGGAAAACCTGCCGGTCCGACATAGCTCCCGAAACCATAGGGCACTCTTTTTTGGAACGCGGCGCTGCGTCGGGTAGTCCACGTAGTAGAGGCCGAAACGCTTGGACAGTCCATACGCCCACTCGAAATTGTCGAGCAGACTCCAGACAAAGTACCCCTGCACCTGAGCGCCCCCGTCCATTGCGCGGCGCAACGCCGTTAGATAGCCCTTGAGATAGTGGACTCGGTTATCATCTCGCACAAGAGTATCGCTGTGCGGGTCCGCGAACGCGGCACCGTTTTCAGTGATGATTATCGGGGGATTATCGTAGGTTCGGCTGATCCATGTCAGAATATCATAGAAGCCGTCGGGGTAGACTTCCCAGTCGAGGTCCGTGAACAGCGAACTCTCGTGGGCGGGCCGCATGAGCCGGAATCCGAAATAGGGGAAAAGCCTGCGTTGTGCGATGAAGCGCGAGTAGTGGTTCACACCGACAAAATCGACGGGCACCGACATCGTTTCGAAATCGCCGGGTCGGATCGACCGGTTCAACAAGCGAAGTAGTGACGACAGTCCAACTGGGTAGTGTCCGAACATAATCGGATCCATACACAACCGGTTGAGCGAGTGACTCATCCAGTGCGCAACGCGCGTGTCCTCGAGGCGCATCGGATAGATCGGCGTAAAGGCGTTTGCAATGCCGATCTTCCCACCCGGCGCCAGCTCCCGCAGCGTCCTCACCGCAACTCCGTGGGCCAAAAGCAGGTTGTGCAGCGCTCTCGCGGCCCGCACCGGGTTGCGGACTCCGGGCGCATGAACACCGGCAAGATAACCTGCCCCAACAACCGACAAAGTCTCGTTGATGGTGACCCATCTGGTGACACGATCCCCGAGTCGCCTTGCAACGGCGGCGACGTACTCAGTAAAGGGGCCCAGAATCGATCTGCTGCTCCAGCCACCGACCTCCTCCAGCGCCTGCGGAAGATCCCAGTGGTAGAGGGTAACCATCGGTTCGATTCCAAGCGAGCAGAGCCGGTCGACGATCCGGTCGTAGAGATCGAGCCCCGGCTGGTTCAACTTTCCGTACCCTTTTGGAAGAACTCGTGGCCAGCTGATAGAAAAGCGGTAGGCGCTACATCCGAGATCTCGCACCAGATCGAGATCCGAGTGCCAACGGTTGTAGTGATCGGCGGCTTGTTCGGCCGTCGTTCCGTCGATAACCGCTCCCCGTCGCCGCGAGAACACGTCCCAGACCGAGAGCCCCTTGCCGTCGCGGTCCCACGCGCCTTCGATCTGGAAGGCCGAGGTGCTCACGCCCCAGAGAAAGTCAGGAGGGAACGAAACGGCGTCCATCTCATGAACGTACGTCGGCATAACGAAATCGTCAACCTTTCATCGGTGAGGACGTTTTTTTCTACCCTTTACCCATTTGATTGCCTATTGTCTAAACCATGAATACTTCCATACTGGCGGCGATGCTCGCCGTGATCGGCTATTCGTGCCTAAACGTCGGCCAGGCGGGTCAGAAGATCGGCTTGTCGATGAAAGAAAAGCAGCCGTTGCGCGGTTGGCTGGCGTGGGTTTTCGCCACAACTGCCACCGCAGTTTCGTTCGTGTTGGTATTTATCGCCATTTCGATTGGTTCACTGGCGGTTGTGGGAGCGATGGCGGGAACCGGACTGGTATCGTTGACAGTCTTCAGCGGCCTGGTTCTCAAGGAGCGTATTCGCCTCATTACCGTGGTCGCGATCATTGTTGTTGTCTGCGCGGCCGCGGTGATTGCACTTTTCGACCAAGAGCAAGACTCTTCATTGAGCGTTGGGTGGCTCTATGTCATTCTGGGTGGTGGGGTTACCGCGTACTGCGCAGGAATTCTGCTGGCGCCTTCCGCGCGTGGAGTCTTCATTGGAGGTTTTTCCGGGTTTCTCGGCGCCTACTCGCAGTTATTTCAGCGGCTCAGCACCGACGATGTTGATCTCACAAGCGGCGCTCTCGACTTCATCGCCACGGTGGCGACAAACCCGATAACCCTGATCTGGGTCGGGCTGTCGCTCGCTTCGATGGTGGTGGTTCAGTTCGCCTACCGCCACGCCACAGCTATCCGGATCGTTCCGGTTTTCACCGCCAACTTCATTCTCATTCCGGTGATCGGCGCCGTTGTGGTGTTCGGTGAGCGGCTGCAGTTCGCACAGTGGATCGCCATTGCGGCAATGATTGCCGGGGCGGTTGTGCTCAGCCTCCCCGCAGCACCACGGTTGAACGGAGTAAGTGAGTGACCGCCGGAACGTGCCGTTTCCCGCCTCCAATCCTGCCGTCTCGGCTCGTTTTGAGTATCTTTCAGAAATGGACTACGCTCAGATTCACTATCATGACGGGTATCTTCCCATAGAAGAGTACGGACTGATCGGAGATCTTCGGACCTGTGCGCTTGTCGGCAGGAACGGAAGGATCGACTGGCTCTGTCTGCCCCGGTTCGATTCCGAGCCGGTTTTCTGCGGGATCCTCGACCGCGAGCGGGGCGGTTCGTTTACCGTCGCTCCCGAGGAGCTCCGGGACTCCCGGCAGTACTATCTTCCCGACAGCGGAGTCCTGGTCACCGAGATGCGGAGCGCCTCCGGAACGGTGAAAGTAACCGACGCCCTCACTCTGCACAGCGGCGCCGATCTCGGCGAAGGGGTCCCTGTGGGGCGGAACGAGCTTCTGCGTTTCGTCGACGTGACGGCGGGAGCGGTGCGGCTGAACATCGATTTCTCTCCCCGGGGGGGAGTGAAGGCCGACGCTCAGAGCGCAGGGCTGGTGCTGCATCTCGAGGGCAGACCGGATCTCGAGCTGCACCTGGGGGCGACGAAGCGGCTGGACGGGCCGCGATCAGTGATCGAGCTGGCTGCCGGGGATCGGTTTCATCTTCGTCTCACCTGGGGTCATCATCCGCACCGCTACCACCCGTATCAGCCCGAGGAGAGCATTCGCAATACTGTTGACTCATGGCGGAACTGGCTCTCCTGTTTCCAGTACGCCGGCCCTCAGGAACAGCTGGTGCGACGATCGGCGATCACCCTCAAGATGCTCGATTACAGCGAGTCGGGTGCCATCATCGCTGCGGCGACCTCTTCGCTTCCGGAGCGCATTGGCGGCGAGCGCAACTGGGACTACCGCTACTCCTGGATTAGAGATGCCGCATTCTCGGTCTACGCGCTACGGCGGATCGGTTTGGTCCGCGAAGCATGGGCCTTCCTCGGCTGGGTGCTCGACGCGGTTGAGCGTCACGGCGAGCCGAAAATTCTCTACACGCTGGACGGCGAGAGCCCGCCGCCTGAGAAGAAGGACGGAGGGCTGGAAGGCTACCGCGCCTCGCCGCCGGTGCGCTGGTACAACGGCGCTTCGGATCAGCGGCAGAACGATGTATACGGAGAGATTCTCGACTGTGCCTACCAGTGGGCCGCGGGAGGTGGGGAGATCGATGAGCCGCTCTGGGCGCGGCTGGCCGCTCTCGTCGAAACGGCGCGAAGCGAATGGCGGAAACCCGATCACGGCATCTGGGAAGTCAGGACGCCGGGGCGGCTGTTCACCTATTCGGTGGCGATGTGCCATGTAGCGCTGGACCGCGGCGTCCGGATCGCGAGGAAGTTCGGACTTCCCGGCGACATCGAGGGGTGGGCGGCGGAAGCCGAGACAATAAGGCAGACCATACTCGAGGATGCTTGGAGCGAGGAGCTTGGTTCGCTCACCGAGCATATCGGAAAGGAGGGGGGACTCGACGCGAGTCTCCTGACACTACCGCTGCGCAGAGTGATTCCGGCCGATCATCCACGAATGATCGCCACCACCGAGGTGGTGGTGGAACGGCTCGGCGCGGGAGACGGGCTCATCTATCGCTACCTTCCGGACGAGTCTCCCGACGGACTTGAGGGGGAGGAGGGAGCCTTCCTGCTCTGTTCGTTCTGGCTTGTCGACAATCTCGCCGACGTCGGTAGGCTCGACGAGGCGATGGAGCTCTACGATTCTCTCTGTGCCAGGGCGAATCATCTCGGCCTGCTTTCGGAGCAGATAGATGCGGAGACGGGAATCTTCCTCGGGAACTTCCCTCAGGCCTTCTCTCACATCGGAGTGATCTCGAGTGGGTTCAATCTCGAGCGCAGACTGAAGGAGCGCAACGATGCATGACCGGCTTATGATCATCGGCGCGGCGGGCGATCTTACCTCCCGCTATCTGTTGCCGGCGCTCGCCCGGCTTCGAACAGACGGACTGCTTCCGGAGGTGTTCACGATCGACGCGGTCTCGCAGGACGAGATGTCGGGCGACGAGTTTCGCCGGAAGGTCGAAGGACCGCTCGCCGCGCACGCGGCAGGGGTGGATGAGAGTGCCCGGATAGCGATTCTCCGGTCGATCACCTATTATCAGGCGGATGCGACCGATCCCGAAGCGCTCCGCCGGATCATTTCCAGCGGGGAGGGACGGCTCGTCATCTACCTCGCGCTGCCGCCTGCGGTCTTTCATCCCGCGGTGAAGGCGATCATCGAAGCGGGGGCAGGGGAAGAGAGCCGGATCGTTGTGGAAAAGCCCCACGGCGAGAGCCTTGAATCGACCCGCACGCTCAACCGTCGGCTCCACCGCTGCTTTCTCGAGGACTCGGTGTTCCGCATCGATCATTTCCTCGGTCATCAGACCGTGCAGAACATGCTCGGAATCCGATTCGGGAACCGGATCTTCGAGTCGCTGTGGAACTCCAATCATGTGGAACGGGTGGAGATACGATTCGACGAGACGCTCGCCCTCGAAGGCCGTGCAGGCTACTACGATCGCACCGGAGCACTGAAAGACATGCTGCAGAATCACCTTCTGCAACTGCTTTGCTTTGTTGCAATGGAACCCCCACTCGGTTTCAACGCACGTGATCTGCGTGACCGAAAGGTGGATCTGCTGCGCGCGGTGCGAAGTCTCTCGCCGAAGGAGATCAAGGCGAACTCCGTGCGCGCGCACTACACGGCGGGGAAGATCGAGGGCAAAGAGGTTCCTTCATATCACGATGAGGATGGAGTTGACCCCGAACGCGGTACCGAGACGTTCGCACAGCTCAGCCTTTCGATCGACAACTGGCGATGGTCGGGCGTGCCGTTCATCTTACGCTCGGGGAAAGCCTTGGAGCGGAACCGGCAGGAAATCGCCATCCGGTTCCGGGATGTGCCGTTTCGTGCGTTCGGCAAGGAGCAACCGCCGGGGCCGAACGTCCTGCGGCTTGCCTTCGATCCCGACCGGATGGCGCTCGACCTGAACCTCAACGGTGCGGGCGATCCCTTCGAGCTCGAACCGGCCACCCTCGAGCTTGAACTGGCTCCGCAGCGGCTACCCGCCTACGCCCGGCTCCTGCTCGATGTGTTGAATGGGGATCCCACGCTCTCGATCAGGGCGGATGAGGCCGAAGAGTCGTGGCGGATCGTGGAGCCGGTGGTCGATGCGTGGAGCGAGGGGTTGGTCCCGATGCAAAGCTATCCTGCCGGGAGCTCGTTCGAGCCGTAGGCACAGGTGGTGGTTACCGAGGTAAGGAAGATACGCCGCATAGCGCCGGTAATAACCCCCGGTTGGAACAGGGATTTTTTGGGGATGACGGTGTGATCATTCCGGAGCGTTGACCGATTGTCCTGCGGAGACGTAACGAGATTGTCTACAAAAGAACGTTCTTGTGCGTACTATCACTTCTTGAAAAAAGCAAGAAATGCACCGGCGGTAACAGCCGCAGCACCGCCGAGTAGATACCACATTGTCGAATCGGTAAAACGGCCGGTAAACGTCTCCGCTATCTGATCTCCTACCGCTTGTGAGGATTGATATCCGAAAAAAATTAAAACAACTCCGACAACCAATAATACGAAACCGGCGATTCTGGTAGTGCTCATTTTTATCCTCCATAAGTATAATTCTTAATTTATAAAATACCTCTCCATGTTACCCATCGACAATCTTTATTTCACCGGCTCGGGGGACGGAAGGGTGCCCAGGGAAAAGCGAACCCCTTCAATGAGTGGGATTTCGGATTTTCGAATTTGGGGCTTTACACGATTGGTTAATACGTGGCATACTTCGGACTGTTACGCGGATTAGATGACTCGCCTACCTTGGTTTTCCACCGATTTTGCCGAACTTCTTCCCGCTGACGAGGTCCGCCGATGCGCGGGCGAAAAAATTTATCTGCTGTGCGGACGCGATTTGGCCTCGCACGAGCGGAAGGAGTATCTTTTATGGCAACAAAACTCTATGTTGGCAATCTTCACTTTCAGACTCAGGAGCAAGATCTCCGAGATCTCTTCGGCGGATACGGTGAAGTCGTATCCTGCAACGTTATCTCGGACCGGGACACCGGTCGCTCCCGTGGCTTCGGGTTCGTCGAAATGGCGAATGAAGAGGACGCGCGCAGTGCCGAGAACGCACTCAACGGTCACGACTTCGACGGACGTCAGTTGAAAGTCAACGAGGCGAAGCCTCGAGAAAATCGCGGCGGTCGTTTCTAGGAACGCACCCCGCAAACAACGTAGCCGACGCGAAAGCGAAGGCGTACGCCGTGTGAAATATCACTGGAAAGGATCTCCGCTTCGGAGATCCTTTTTTCGTTGGTGCGCCCGGGACGTGGCCTGCACCCGGCACCCGGCAGCCGGCACCCGGCAGCCGCAGCGACGGCGGTAAATACCACAAATAAAGCAATTAAAACAAATACGATTGTTCGTGCCGTAGGCTGGGCGTCTCGTGATACACTATGAGAATCATGCCGTGGTTACGTTCAGGTGGCTGCTCGATGCCTGCCAAGGCGCCGTTTCGGATTGCGATCGTGTATTTCGTGGTCGGGACGGTCTGGGTTCTGGTGACAGATTACTTGCTGCTTCGGATGCCACTCTCCCTGGAGCAGCTCTCACGCCTGCAAACACTGAAAGGCGGAATCTACGTGGTGATTACGGCGGGTCTTGCCTGGATTCTGGTGCGCCGCCACGCGTTTCAGCAACTAAGGATACAACAGGAACTCCGCGAACAGCGTGATACGGCGCAGAAAACGCTTCGCGAGCGGGAAGCGCTTATCGGAGAGATTCACCATCGCGTCAGAAACATCCTGCAGATCGTCCTCAGTATTATCGGCCTTTCATCCCAGGCAAAAGCAGGAGAGCATGCTGAGTCCGATGCGCCGGGTGAGCGCGACACTTCTTCAGCTCCCTCGCTTACGGCTTCCCAACAGATTGGGAGAATAACCGAGCGTGTCAGCGCAATTGCGCTGGTGCACGATCATGTTCTGACCAGCCGCAACGTTGAGGAGGTTGACTGCAGCCGCTACATTCCGGCCCTGGTTAACAGCGTCCGGCCACGTTTCTACCGGCCGAACGTTGAGGTCACACACCGGGTAGCGGAGATCATGCTCTCACTCGAGGTCGCGGTTCCGTGCGGCCTGGTTATCAACGAGCTCCTTATCAACGCGCTGACGCATGGCTTTCCCCCTGACGGCGAAGGCACCGTCTCCGTCACTATGGAAGCCGATGCCGACAACCCGAACGAGGTGGTCATAACGGTACTGGACGACGGGGTTGGAATCGGCACGCAATCCGCCGCCTCCGCCCGGGCAGCGAACGAGGCCGTTGGGCTTCTGATTGCAGAGGCGATGGCTTTGCAGATCTCAGCGGAGCTACACGTGGCTCCCCGGCAGGATTCCCCCGGGACTGAAGCCACCTTACGCTTCAAGCCGCTCGACAACGCGACCAGCGAAGCCTGATAATGCGGGCGTGGGCCCAGCCGCAAACGCGCGAGGGATACGGGTGCCCCTAACGTCCGCGATCGTATAGGGTGAACTCCTACACAACGCCGATTCTCATCGATGCAAGGAGTTCGTATGAGCTTGAGTCTCTCGACGCCGGGACTGCTGTTTCCGGCGATCTCGCTACTGTTTCTGAGCTATACAAACCGCTTTCTTTCGTACGCCGCTCTGGTGCGCGGCCTGCACGAGCGCTGGGGCGAGCACCCCGACCCCGCCGTTCAAATGCAGATAGGGAACCTGCGCAGGAGACTGTTGCTGATCCGTCATATGCAGACCGCCGGTGCGATGTCGCTCTTGATCTGCGTGGGCTCCATGTTGGCGCTGTTCCTCGGCGCGATTTCAATTGGCGAGGTTTTGTTCGGCGTCAGCCTGGTCTTGATGGTGCTCTCGCTCACGCTGCTTGTGCGCGAGATTCAGATATCGCTCGACGCACTCGACCTACAGCTCCGTGATATGTCGAACGACGCCGCCGCCCAGTCGCGGTCGTGAGCAAGCCCGGCACTCAGCTCCGAGAGGTGCCGGCCCCGCGGCCGGCCCTGCGGGCGGCCTTCGAGGTAAGCCTGTGCAGTAAGCGCTCCCATCCCCGCATAACACGCTCGGGGTGATGCCCGGCAACGGCCTCGGGCGCGCGTCGGCCGAGATGCCGCCGCAAACGCGGGGTCATCATCAGCTCGCCGAGTTCTTCGGCAAATATCTCGGTTTTGCCTGCCGGGACGAGGATGCCGCTGCTTCGGTGTCCGATAATCTCGCGCGGGCCGGTGGGGCAGTCGAACGCCACAACCGCGCTCCCGGCGGCCATCGCTTCGAGCAGCGGCAGCGCGAATACTTCGCTTCTCGACGGTAACGCAAAGATCGCCGCCTCGCGGTACTCGGTCGCGACGGTGTCTGTGGGCGGGATGAACTCGAGCGCGCGGCCGAGCCGCAGCTTCTCGCCCAGCGCCTCCAACGCCGGCTGCTCGGGGCCATGCCCCACAATGCGCAGGCTCCAGTCGGGGAACTCGGTGCGGATGCGGCCGAATGCCCGAAGCAGCAGGTCGAACCCGTTGTGTGGGCGTAGCGAACCCACCGCGAGCACCCGGTTTGCCGTTCGCGGCGGCGTGCTGGAGTCGGGTGGTGCCGGCGCAGAAACCCCCGGCCCGGCCGCCCGCAGCGGCGGGGCGGTGAGCGGCGGGCCTGCGGGCCGCGACCCATCGTCCGACGAGAGCGAGTGTCGCGGGAGCGGGGGCGGAATCACCTCAACGCGCGGTGACCGCGATACGGCTCTCCCCACAGCGGTTGCGGTTTGAACCGTGGGCGCCACGATCACCTCGGCGCGCTGCAGCGCCTTTAGATACGCGCCCCGGGGCTCGGTCGCCGGGTCACCCGCGGCCACCGCAACAACCGGTATGCGTGCACGTCGGGCGGGGGTAACCGCGGCGGCTCCCAGTCCGGTGCCGTCGGCAAACACAACTACGCAGTCTACACCGAGTTCCGAGTAGCGCGCGCGCAAGGTTCGCTGCACCGTTCTAAGATTGCCGAGACCTCGCGGACCGACCGGCGGCTCGGCGATCCCAAGCGCCGGCCTCAGCACCTCGGGATGAGGGGTGAAGAAGTCGTGCTCGCGCGAGGTCGGTGTAATCAGCGTAACATCGCGTCCATAACCGGCGAGGTACGAAGCCGTCTCGCAGGCGGTACGCTGCACACCCCCAAGCGTCAATGAAGATACCACAAAAGCGATTCTCACATTGCCTCCTAAGGTACTCTGCGCTCCGGCGCGCGACAAGCGTGGACCTCTGTGCGGGCCTCTGCGTGGGCCTCTGTCCAGGCCGCCCTCGGGGACGGCGCGCACGGGAGGTGGTGCTGTGCAACCGAGCTGCCCAGTCGTGCTGCCCAGTCGGCGTATTATTGGTACGATATGTCGCCGCGCCTATGCTTGAGTCGGGAAATACCTGTTGTGACGAGGACTTCGCGGCATCACCGCTCGTTTGTTGGGCTCGTTCTCGGTAGGTGCCCCTAACTAAGAAAGCATACAAAATGAGCGATAGAATGGGCTATAAGAAGACCGACGGCGGAGTACGTGAGTACGATCTAT
>Ga0207421_10000947_pt1 | contig 37625 bp, 36 predicted proteins | sample SodLakKL_010_SED_4_FD_187542 | JGI IMG/M metagenome (GOLD analysis project Ga0207421, IMG submission 187542) | Alkaline sediment microbial communities from Lake Tanatar, Kulunda Steppe, Russia - 8KL_010_SED (SPAdes) (version 2) | ecosystem: Environmental > Aquatic > Non-marine Saline and...
TCATGTCAGTCACATTGCTCACATCCCAATCTTCTATATTTTGATTAAAGGAACTGGCGCCCCAAAACATTCCGGACATGTTTTCAACACTTGATACATCCCAATCATTTATGTTCTGATTAAAAGAGGAAGCATTAAAAAAAAGACTTGACATATCCTCCACTGAGGAAACATCCCATCCGGAGATGTCCTGATTAAAATTTCTGGCCCTGCCAAACATTGAGCTTATATCAACACCTTCTTTAAATTTCCAGTCTGCGATATTCTGGTTAAAAGAAGAGGCATTCCAGAACATTGCACCCATTGAATCAACATTTGAAACATCCCAACTTCCTATATATCCATTAAAAGAGTATGCTGAGTGAAACATCATATGCATGCTTATAACGCTTGTAACATTCCAATTCAGATCTTGATTGAATGAATCAGCCCGGTGAAACATTAAATGCATATATTTTACATTGCCAACGTCCCAATCTCCAATATCCTGATTAAAGGAGGTAGCCCATGAAAACATACCAAACATATATTCAACATTTGACACATCCCACTCTCCAATGTCTTTATTAAAAGAAGACTGTGACATTTGAGATCCACCAAACATAGATCTCATATCCGTAACACTTTCAGTCTTCCATTCGCCTATATCTTGATTAAAGGATGAAGTGAGGTAAAAAATTCTACTCATATCTTCAACATTTGACACATCCCAGTTGCTTATGTCTCCGTCAAAAGATGATGCGCTCCGAAACATTTCGCTCATATCCGTAACGTTTCCTGATGTATTATCAAAGAAGTCCTCCGCTGTGAACTCTGTAATATTGGTTGCTTCGCGAAACATCTCTTCAGCGCTGGTTATTCCTTCGACCCCGTCTGATACGGGAGTAAGTATGTCAATTAGAAGCCTGGGGGTTCCATCGCCAGCCCCATAAAAAGATATTCTTTCAGCGGAACCTTTTACACTTACGGTGTGTTCTCCCGGGGAGCTGTATTCATGGGTGAAAAGTTTGCTTCCGCTATAGGGGGCTTCAAAGCCCTCTCCCCAGTCAACTTCAAAATCCTGCGCATTATCTACCCAAAAAGAGAACTCCTGATTTTCCTCACTCGTTTCAATTTTGAAATTAAAAGAGCCTCCGGCTTCAATAGAAGCCGAACTATAGGTTAAAAAAATGCATATAAAAAGTAATATTTTTGATGTTCTTTTCATTGTTTCCTCACTTAATTTATTTTTCTATTAAAAACTTTTGGGTTTTTCAGATCTCCATTATGGTTTACTACAATAATGTATATGCTTGAGTCTATACGTTCAGTTTCTTCCCGCCTTATAGAGGTGAACCTCCCGAAGTTTATTATAAGTTTCAGTAGGTAATTTGGAGGGTTTTAAAAAGGTGGCAAAATTTTTTAAGTTTGACACATCCCAGTTACCTATATATCCGTCAAAAGATGATATGCTCCGAAACATTTCTTTAGCGCTGGTTATTCCCTCAACTCCGTCAGTTACGGGAGTAAGTATATCGGTTAGGAGCCCGGGGGTTCCTTTCCCCTCACCGTAAAAGGATATTCTTTCTGTTTTGCCCCTTACTTTTATTTTGTATTCTCCGGGAGATTTATATTCGTAGGAAAAGAGTTTAGTTCCGTCTGCAGGTTCTTCGTACCCACTTCCTTCTCCCCAGTCAACTTCAAAGTTCTCGCATTCATACACCTGGAATGCGAAAGAGCGGTTGTTCTCTTCCGTTTCTATCTTAAATGTAAAACTGCCCGAGGCGGCTGCGTATTTTACAAGATATTGATTTGCACTAAAAAGTAATAATGTTAGGAATATTGCCGTTAATTTCATGTGTGGTTTTATCTTAAAAAATCTATATTTGATAGAGTAGTTTATTTAATTGTAAAATGTCAAATCCAAATTATGTTTTGTGGTGAATTTGTTTAAAATTTCAAAAGAGCCCTTTTGCAGAAAAGGGCTCTTTTCTATTTTTTCTTTAGATAACCCGGTGTTTCTTATTACCAGGGTATTTCTTCTTCGTATTCTTCAGGATCTACTTCTTCTATGTCTTCCGGGTCTATTTGTTCATATTCTTCCGGTTCGGGCTCTTCCCATTCATACTCTTCCGGTTCAGGCCATTCTTCTTCGGGCTCTTCCGGTAAGGCCTCTTCATCCCAGGGGTCGGGTGTTTCAGGTTCTTCAAATGCCGGAGCTTCTTCCGCGGGCTCCGGTTCACCTATGGGTTCGGGCTGAGGTTCGCAGCCGATTATAAACATAAAAGAAGCAGCAATCGCTATACATGCTGCTAATTTTTTAATTTTGATAGTTAATCACCTCCTTTCGTTTATGTGTAGTAATGTATGCAAAAGGCCCTTTTTAGCGAGGGCCTTTTGCAATATGTTTTATATTACCACTCGAAGTCTTCTTCTTCGAATTCTTCTATTTCTTCATACTCCTGTGGAGCCTCGTATTCTTCCGGTTCTTCATATTCTTCAAGAAACGGGTCTTCATATTCTTCCGGTTCTTCGTATTCTACAGGTTCTTCTTCCCATACACCCGGGTCTTCCACCGGGTCTGTCGGCCCGCATCCTACTGCCAATCCAAGAACAAATACTGAAATAACTAAAAACAAATAATTTTTCAGCTTCAAGAAAATCACCTCCTTTTCATTCTTCTGAATAATCCAGCCTAGTAACTGTTAAATACTTATCAAATATGGCCGTATATGTCAAAAATTGTAATAATAATATTAAAAAGAGCAAAATGGATGTTGATTTGACAAATGCTGTCTAAGTTGTATGGTTATATAAACCAATCGATAGTAATATCAGGAAAAATTGTATAATCCGGACGGGCAAAAAAACGGGATGAAGTGTAATATGGTTAAAAGTATTTATGAGTAATATTAAAATAGAAGTAAAAAATTTATATAAAATATTCGGTCATCGCTCCGAAGAGGCGTTGCGTCTGTTGAAGCAGGGGATACCTAACGAAGAAATTTTAGATAAAACCGGCTGCGGGGTAGGAGTAGCTGATGCGAGCTTCAAGGTATACGAGGGGGAGGTACTGGTTGTAATGGGACTTTCGGGAAGCGGTAAGTCCACGCTTTTACGCTGCATAAACAGATTGATTAGGCCAACAGCGGGGAAAGTATTTGTGAAAAATGAAGATATAACTGAGGTTTCACGGGAAAAACTGCTTTCGATGAGAAGAAATATTTTCGGTATGGTTTTTCAGAGGTTTGCACTTTTCCCTCATAAAACAGTACTAGAAAATGCCGGATACGGGCTTTCAGTAAAAAGGGAAACAAAGGAAAAACAGAGAAAAAGCGCCCAGGACGCCCTTGAACTTGTAGGCCTGAAAGGGTGGGAAAACTCATATCAGAGCCAGTTAAGCGGAGGCATGCAGCAGCGTGTGGGGCTTGCCCGCGCACTTGCAATCAACCCTGAAATATTGTTAATGGATGAGGCATTCGGCGCTCTGGATCCGCTTATCAGGACAGAGATGCAGGATGAGCTTCTTGAGCTTCAGGCCAAGATGAAAAAGACAATCCTCTTTATAACTCATGATCTTGACGAAGCTTTAAAAATGGGTGATAGAGTAATCCTTATGAAAGACGGAAGGATTGTTCAGATTGGCACCCCTGAAGAAATATTGACAAGTCCGGAAAACACCTATGTAAGAAGATTTATTGAAAATGTTGATTTTACCAAGGTTCTGAGTGCTTCAGATGTTATGGTAAAACCTAAGGAAGTGGGCTTTATTAAGGATGGACCGGTTACGCTTCTTCATAAAATGAGGATGGAAGGTAAATCCGGTATATTTATTGTTGATGAAGAGCATAAGTTAAAGGGGTATGTAACAGCAGAAAAAGCGGGGGAGCTGGCAAAAAAGCATGAAAAAGACATATCACTTATAATAGAAAAATATGATAAACAGAAGGTAACTCTTGATGTGCAGGTCAGAAATTTATTTAAAGTTATTGTAGATAACCGCTATCCGATTGCTGTAATTGATGATAATAATGTATTAAAGGGGGTTATTGTAAAAGGTTCAATAATTGCAGGTTTAGCGGAAAGCGGAGAGTTTGATGTATAGATTACCGCTTGGAGAATGGATAGATTCGGGAATTGATTTCTTAACGCTGAGGTTCTCAGCGGTCACCAGGGGCTTTTCAGAAATTATCGATACAATGATTTCTCTTTTGATTAATGTCCTGGAGTTCTTCCCCCCATGGCTCTTGATCTTAATAATCGGTGTAATTGCCTGGAGGATTATTTCGATAAAGGGAAGTATTCTATCAATGCTTGGCTTAGGATTAATATGGAATTTCGGTCTTTGGGATCCTACTGTTTCGACATTTGCGCTTGTTATTACCTCAACAGTAATAGCGGTTATTGTAGGACTGCCCCTGGGCATAATTGCCGCATTAAACAATAAATTTTATAAGCTGATAACGCCTGTGCTTGATTTTATGCAGACAATGCCGGCTTTTGTATACCTTATCCCGGCAATACCGTTTTTCGGCCTGGGCAAGGTTGCCGCGGTATTTGCGACGGTTATATTCTCCATTCCTCCATCTATAAGATTCACTGCTCTGGGGATAAGGCAGCTTCCCGAAGAATTAATGGAGGCATCCGATTCTTTCGGGGCTACAAAAATGCAGAAGCTGATAAATGTTCAGCTTCCCCTTGCAGCGCCGACTATAATGGGAGGAATAAATCAGACAATAATGCTTGCATTGTCAATGGTGGTTATTGCCGCTATGATAGGGGCAGGCGGTCTCGGAGGTGTTGTATGGAGAGCTATCCAGAGATTAAGGATGGGGATGGGGTTTGAAGCAGGCATAGCAATTGTTATAATAGCTATGATATTTGACAGGATCACTCAGAACATAATAAAAAAGAATAAGGGTTAATCCTGTGCTCACACACTAAAATTTCAATTTAAACATATAAATAAAAGATAAAGAGCAGGGTATTGAAGGTTGAAGGAAAAAAGGAGGTTTAGATGAACCTAAGAAAAAAAATTAATGGTTTTCTTGTTGGAGTTTTGGCACTTGCAGTATTGAGCTGCGCCAGAACACCAGATGAAACGATTGAACTGGCATATGTAGAATGGGCTTGCGCTACAGCAAGCACCAATCTGGCAAAAGCTGTACTACAGGAGAGAATGAATTATGATGTAGATACCGTAGCTGTATCTGCTGCAGCAATGTGGACAGCCCTGGGAGCAGGGGACGTGGATGCGATTACCTGTGCATGGCTTCCGGTAACACATGCTGAGTATTATGAGGAAACGGAAGCTGATATAGACGACCTGGGAGCTAATCTTGAAGGAGCGTCTATAGGATTAACAGTTCCGACATATGTTGATATTGACTCAATTGAAGAGCTGCCGGAAAACGCGGACAGGTTCGACTATGAAATCATCGGTATTGATCCCGGAGCAGGGATAATGGGCGCTACGGAAGAGGCTATAGAAGAATATGGCCTTGGTGATTTCACTCTTGTTGAAGGAAGTGGCGCAACAATGGCTGCTGCGCTTGCTGATGCAGTTGATAACAATGAATGGATCGTTGTAACAGGATGGACACCTCATTGGAAGTATGGTGAATGGGATCTTAAGGAACTTGAAGATCCGAAGATGGTATACGGCGAAGATGAAGATATTCACACCATCACTCGACAGAACTTGAGTGTAGATTCCCCGGAAGCATACAGCTTTCTTGATAATTTCTATATGAGCAGTGCCGAATTAAATGAAATTATGGCATGGAATGAAGAAGAGGGCGCAGACCCTTATGAAAATGCCGTAAGATGGATAGAAGAAAACCCGAACAGGGTAGATCAGTGGCTGCAGTAAATACTGCTTTTGGGTTGAAAGAAGATTGTAAAGGAAAAGGAGGAAATGAATGAAGAGTAAAATCATTTCATTAATGATGGTTTTAATGCTGGCTGCGTCAGGTTATGCATTCGATATGGAAGACCTCAATTTTTCAGGGCAGTATCGATTGCGCTGGCAGATGATGAATAATCTTGAGGGAGAAGATGATGCCGGGGATTTTTATGAGTTCATGAGAAATCGTATTCATCTGGGTATGGACGGGAATGTCACCGATGACATCTATGTTAATATCGTCGCTGAGTTTGAGAACACTATGGGCGATACCGGATGGAGACCGGCTACAAATGGAAGGTCTTTTAAACTGCAGACAGGATATGCGAAAATATCTGATTTTCTTGTAGATGACATGGCTCTTACAGTGGGGCGCCAGAATATTTTTCTGGGTCGCGGATTTGTCCTGACTTCTGACTGGGCAGGCCTTGACGGAGTAAAGGCATCTTACGCATATGATGACCTGAGTCTGGAAGCATTCAATTACAGGTTAGCTGATGCAGACTGGGTAAGAAAAGATGAACACAGCAAAGGGCATATGTCCGGTTTGACTGCTTTTTATTCTCTTCCTGAAACTGACCTGACAGGATACTATATTGTTGATTACACGGATGATTTCGGACAAGAAGATAGCGATGAGAGGAATTTTGCGGGACTGATTGCTGACGGGGGTTTTCAAAACTTCCGCCACTATCTTGAATACAGCATGCAGATGGGAAATGACCATAATGAGAATGATTATGACGCTTCATTGCTATACGCAGCGCTGAACTATGATGTGCCGGATTTTCACGGGCTGTCGCTGAAAGCGGATTATTTTCTGGCTACCGGAGATGATCCGGAGACCGATGATAATGAAGGATTCGGCTCTTCAGTCACCTACGGGTATTTCGTAGATACTTTCTGGTATGATTATTACCTGGATGCGTTTGGTTCAGCTGTAACTTTTGCTGATATAAGCAATCTGGAATCTATAGGTGCGGGATTCAGCATTAACCCCCGTGAAGACCTGAACCTGATGGCTCATTACTATATGCTCGCTGAAGAGGTCAGTGGTGATGATATCGGTGATGAAGTCGGTTTGAAACTTGCTTATACAATAAATGACGCAAGCAGCGTCTTTGTGACATACAGCAGGTTCATGCCGGATTCAGAGTTTGCCGATGAAGGCTCGGATTTTGCAGCTCTGGAGTATGCCATAAACTTCTAAGCTGACAAACCAGTCACGTTCATACTGCCCGGTTACTTGTTTTAAGTTCCGGGCAGTATTTTTTTAGAGGTATGTAAAGTTAATTTTTTGATTTTGGTTTTCTGAGAAGCTCATAACAGACTATGGCAGTGAGAATGTCTTTTTCCCTGGACGTGGATTTAGGTGTTTCTTTTTTCTTTTCTGGGACAGCCTTTATGTCTTCGTGATTAACTTTTTTTTCAGGTTTCGGTGGGGTTTTTTTTACCCTTTTTATCTTTCTTTTTCCGCCAGCCGTTTTTAACTGGTTTATTCTTTTCGTGCGGATTCTGTCACGCTGGCTTCGACTACTCTCATCTTCGGGGAAAAAGTCCTCTTTAAGATGATCCATTAGCTCTTTAAAAAAATCAGATTTGGATAGCCGGCCTATTACAACTATTACAAAGGCTATAAGTACTAGATATTCCATATACTATTTTTCCCCGTCATCATCTTTTTTTTCAGTCCATTTGGAAATGGAATCCCTGAGGTCTGTATCTGATTTTATGTTATTCATTTTGTAATAATCCATTATTCCCAGATTTCCCTGTTTGAAGGCTTCGGCTATAGCCTCGGGTATTTTACTTTCTGCAAGGACGACCTTCGCCCGGTTTTCTTCTATCCTGGCTTTCATTTCCTGTTCCTGGGCGACGGCCATGGCTCTTCTTTTCTCGGCGTTTGCCTGGGCAACTTTCTTGTCGGCTTCTGCCTGGGCTGCCTGAAGTTCGGAGCCGATATTTCTTCCAACGTCTATATCAGCGATATCAATTGAAAGTATTTCAAAGGCGGTTCCCGAATCAAGGCCTTTTTCAAGAACCCGCTTGGTGATGATGTCGGGATTTTCAAGAACGTTTTTATGGGATTTTGAAGAGCCTATGGTGGTGACTACTCCCTCTCCGACACGGGCGATTATTGTTTCTTCAGTCGCCCCTCCTATAAGCTGGTCAATGTTGGCTCTTACCGTTACCCTGGCTTTTGCCTTGAGCTGAATTCCGTCTCCTGCGACGGCTTCTACTTTCGTTTTACCTGAATCCGGGCTGGGACAGTCAATGACTTTCGGGTTTACGCTTGTGCGGACGGCTTCCAGGACGTTTCTCCCGGCAAGATCGATGGCGGTTGCTTTTGAAAAATTAAGAAGTATTCCCGCCTTGTTTGCTGCTATCAACGCCTTAACAACTGCCGTTACGTTTCCTCCAGCGAGGTAATGGGCTTCAAGCTGCGAGGGTGAAAGCTGCAGCCCTGCCTTTGTTGACATTATCATTGCCTGCACTATAACAGTGGGGGCAACCTTTCTCAGCTTCATGCCGACTAAATTAACTATGCTTATCTTTACGCCTGACAGTCGGGCCTGAAACCAGAGTCCGAAAAATGAAAGTACGATTATTGCTATGACCAGTAAAATAAAACCTAAAACAATAAGTAATGCCTGAATTCCTGTGTTTTCCATCATGTCTCCTTTTTTTCTACTAAGATTCTGTTGTCTCCTGTTTCTATCACTTTAACCTTTGTGCCTTTCTCAACAAATCCCTGCTGAGAAACGCCGTCAAATATTCTTTCCCCGAATCTGATTCTTCCTACCGGCCTCAGGTCAGTTACTGCGGTGCCTTCGGTTCCTATTTTGATATTGGCTTTTTCAGGCTGTTTCTGGTTTTGAACGCCGCTGCAGGAGCTTTTCGGGGTTACAAGATTGCCCGCATGCATTACTTTGTTTAACCCGGGTATCTTGTCCATATTATGAATGATTACAAGGCTGCCTATTATGCTTACAATCAGGCTGCTCATAATCATAAGAAGATTTATCTGGAATGTCTGAAAATCCCAGGGTTGCCTGGGAACACTAAAGGGGCTTAATGCAAAGTAAACCGACAGGAGCACCAGCGCTCCTCCGGCGATTCCCGAGAGGCCGAAATCGGGGATGACAAATATTTCCAGAAGAATCAGTAAAACCCCTATTGCAAACAGCAGAACATGTATCCAATCAGCCAGGTACACAATATGCCTGCCGAAAAAGAAAAGGCCGAAACAGCATATTCCCAAAATGCCCGGGACTCCCAGTCCGGGCTCTTCAAATTCCAGAAAGAGAAACAAGAAACCCAGGGTCATCAGCAGGGAGCTTACCATGCCTCCGGTTAAGAATGAGGCAAGGTGTTCTGCCCAGTTTTTTGTGATCTTTACCACAGGTGATTCCCTCATGCCTTCTTTTTCCAGTATTGATTCAATATTGTTTTTAGTTCCTTCCGAAAGGGTGAATCTGGCGGCATCTCTGGCAGTCAGATTAAGGAGCTGACCCTTGTCGCTTACCATTTCGCTAATTGTCACATCTTTATTTTCAGCCGCCTTTTCAACCTGTTCGGGTGTGAGGTATCTTTTTTCACCGTCAATTAAAACCTCTGAGACCTTTATGTTCTGATCTACCATTGCAGCCGCAATGTTCTGTGGGTGGCCGTTTTTTTGGGCTGTAGCCAGGAATTTAGCCCTTATGGCTGAAACATATTTTTCGCTCAGTTCTTCTCCCTCTCCCGTCACGGGAGTTGCTGAACCAATGGTGCTGCCGTCTTTCATGTAAATTTTTTCGCACGCCAGCGCAATAAGGGCGCCGGCGGACCAGGCGTTATCTTCCACAAATGCGTAAACGGGAACCTCCCCGGCGGAGTCAATGGCTCCTACAATATCGATGCAGGCGTCTACCCGCCCGCCATAAGTGTCGATTTGAAGTATTATAAGCGCCGCGCTGTCCTGGAGGGCGTCTTCAATTCCTCTGCGAACAAATCCGTATTCCCCATAGTTTATCTCTGAGGTTATCGGGATGTGGTATACAGGGCGTGAATTTTCTGAGCCGGAGTGTGTGACTTGCCTGGAAGAGATGACTGCCAGTAATATTAAAGAAAGGCCCAGTATGGTCTTTATAGATTTCATAGCAAAATTTTAGAATATAAAATATGGACTGTCAAATAGCTGATGGAAAAACGAAAACAAAGCTGAAGCATTAAAATGAGCAATTCCGGAGATTATGATTGAGTGGAAAGAATCTTCTTATTTATTATAATGTTAATTCTTGCGATTACTGGAAAAGTAGAAACAAAAAGGGGCGCAGTGGTTTGTTTGTAGAATATTTGAAATTTACCTTAGGTATACTAATGCTTGTTTACGGAGCAGAACTTTTTGTCAGAAAAAGCTCCGAGCTTGCAGAAAACCTGCGGGTATCGTCTCTCATAGTTGGGTTAATAGGGGGAGGTATAGGGACCTCTCTTCCGGAAATAGCGGTATCCTGGACGGCATCATTTAAAGGAAACCATGCTATATCCATAGGAAATGCGGTGGGATCAAATGCCGCAAATACGGCAGTGGTTCTCGGCATTGGAGCACTTTTGAGTGTGATTTATGTAGATGAGGCAATTATAAAAAAAGACTACAGGGTTCTTTTATTTTCATCTCTTGTTTTCTTTGTCTTTTCAATAAACGGCTTTATAAGCCGTCCGGAAGGAGGAATCATGGTAGCATTGGGCGTGGGCTATCTTTATTCGCTTATTAAGAGGAAAGGGAAGGAAAATGGGGGGAACCGGGGACCTGTCGGCTTGAACCTCCTTGCAAGCATCGTCGGTGTTGCATTGCTTTTAGTTGGTGCTGAATTTATTATAAATAGTGCTGTGGGTTTTGCCGAAACGTTTGGTTTATCTGAGGCTGTTGTAGGATTAAGCGTTGTTGCTGCGGGGACTTCTCTTCCTGAACTTTCAGTTGTTATTGCAGGGGGCTTATGCGGAAAACACCGTATAAGCCTGGGTACTGTTATAGGTTCAAATATATTTAATATACTTTTTGTGGCAGGGGGAGCAGCATTTATCCGGGCAACGTTTTTTACCCGCGGTGAGGTGCTATTTTACGGTCCGACGTTAGTTTTGTTAAGTCTTATACTTCTGCCGGTGATAGTGACCTCAAAGATGATAAGCAGGTGGGAAGGGGGAGGGCTGATTGTCGTGTTCTGTGTTTATCTGTATTTAGTCTTTGTATTTCTTTAATTAAGTCAGGCAGTTTATATTTTTTTGTGGAATATAATGAAGTCTCGCCCGGGTCCGTAATAATCTTTTGCGCATATTAATTCATCTATTTTTGTAATGCTGCCGGTTACGCCGCTTTTGTTTTTAAACCCGTTTTTTTCAAAAAGCTTTCGGGAAGGAGTGTTCTTGGGAGATACTGTTAGCTCTATAAGGGAGCATTGTTTTTTCTGTAGAATTTTTTGAAGTTTATCCAGCATTAATGAGGCTATTCCTTTTCCCCTTGTTTCAGGGTGAACCCCGATCTGCCAGATAAAAAATTTATTCTTCTGATTTTGAGAGAAAAAACCGGTTACAAAACCTATTAACCGACCGTCATCTTCGGCAATAATGCAGGTTTGAGAAAAATATCTGAGTATGATTTTATAAACATGCAGTGGGTAGTTTTCCAGGGTTTCACAGTTTTCTACGAAACTGTGAATGCGTGTGAAGTCATCTTCTCTGCTTACTCTTAGCTTAATTTTTTCCTCCGTAATGCTTTTTCAGTGTTGATTTTTTTCTAATCATCTTTTCGGTTCCTATATCTTTTCTGTAAAAAAAGTTTCCTTTTACTTTTGATATGGCAGAATCTACTTTTTTGCAGGCCAGGGGAACAGTTTCATCTTTTGCGATGAATGCCACCCCCCTTTCGCTGCCGGGTATAAGTCTCCCGGAGTCGCTTCTACCGCAGCTGTAGTATATGTCTACTCCTGAATTTCTTATCTCTTCTTCCGGAATCTCTATATCAAGTTTCTGATAGAGCTTTTGAGGGTATCCTTCGGGGACTATATATTTGCATACGGTTGCATGGGGCTGCATTGTGATAACCGGGGTTTTATTTTTCATAATATCGGTGATGATTTCGGCAATATTTTGATTCAGTACTGAAACGGTATTCATCCATTCGGGGTCTCCCGGGCGGAAGTTATACTCAATCAGCTTTACCCCCCTGTCAGTGAGCATAAATTGCCCGTATAAAATGCCTCTGCAGAGTTTTCCCGTTTCTTTCCTGAAGGCTCTGACAGTATTTTTTATGATATCTACGCCTTTTTCATAATCCTCTTTGCTTAAAAAAGGCAGAAGCCTGTTTTTTGTGGAATAGGAGCCCATGCTGGCGGTATTTGGACCCCTGTCTCCGGGGAGAAGCTTTTTAAAATCCTGCACGGCTCTGACAGGGATTACTGTCAGGTCGTTTACAAAAGACTGTATGACAAACTCTTCGCCTTGAATTTTTTCCTCTATAACCGCAGTCGAGCTGCAGCCTTTTTTATCACTTAGGATTTCTTCTATGTAATTGATTATTTCCTTCCTGCCGCTAAGCTGCTCTCCTGCAACCTTTACTCCGAGACCCTCTGTGAGCCCTGCGGGTTTTACGGCTACCTGCCAGTTCATTTCTTCTGCGTATTTAACTGCCTTGTCTTTGCTCTGGAAAGAGACGAATTCAGGAAGTCCGTCAATGTTATGCTTTTTCATTAAGTTTCTTGCATAGGCTTTATTTGATTCAAGTTTGGAAGCTTCTTTGCAGGGTCCGAATGCCGCGATACCCTCATGCTCAAGTTTATCCACCAGGCCTTTTGAAAGCGGGGATGCGGTTGTTATTACTGCCAGTTCACATGAAATGCGCTTTGCGTATTCGGTAATTGATTCGATATCAGTAAGGCTTCCTTTTTTATATCCGTCAACGAGCGATATGATACCCGGGTTTTCAGTATCCATATAAGAGTAAACCTTTATTCCGGGGTTTTTCTTAATGTTCTCTGCAGTAACCTGTTCTTTTGCCCAGCTTCCCACTACAAGTATCCGTGACGGGTATTCAGATTTTGTGCTGTAGATATTGATTTTTACCCCTTGTTTCTTTTACTTCTGGTGTTGTCTTGCGGGGTGAGCGAGTAAGTTTCATCATAGTGAGAAAGGAGCTTAACCAGGCCAAGAGTTTCTTCTTCCTTAGCCTTTTCAAGGTTTAGTTGAAGTTTGCAGTCTCTGCATTTTCTATCGCAGAATACAGGCTCGTAGGAATCGGGTTCTTTATAAGTTGTAATCACCCCTTCATAATTTCTTAGTACAACCTTATTTGTTGCCCACGATATCAGGTAGTTAGGACCAACCGGGATTTTACCGCCACCTCCGGGTGCGTCTATCACATAGGTGGGGACTGCAAATCCGCTGGTGTGGCCTCTCATATGTTCTATTATTTCTATTCCCTTACTGATTGTGGTTCTGAAATGAGAAAGCCCCTTGCTGAGGTCGCACTGATAGAGGTAGTAGGGCCGCACCCTGTTTTGAACAAGTTTCTGCATAAGGCTTTTTATTATCCTCGGACAGTCATTTACCCCTGCCAGGAGCACCGCCTGGTTTCCGAGCGGAAAGCCGGCATCTGCAAGCCTGTTGAGAACCTCCTTTGCAGAATCCGTCAGTTCTCTCGGGTGATTAAAATGAGTGTTTATCCACAGTGGTTGATGTTTTTTCAATACTGTTACAAGTTCATCGGTTATACGGAAAGGAAGGACTGCCGGGATTCTTGTTCCGATTCTTATAACCTCAACGTGAGGTATCTTTTTTATCCGTGAAAGTATCCAGTCCAGGTATTCATCGGATAGGAGAAGGGGATCTCCCCCGGATAGAAGCACGTCCCTGACTTCGGGGGTTTTTTCAATATATCTTATTCCCTTTTCAATGGTTTTCTTTGAAGGAATATAGTCCCTGTCTCCGACCTTCCTTTTTCTTGTGCAGTGCCTGCAGTACATGGAGCATTTGTTGCTGACCGTAAATAAAACCCTGTCGGGATAGCGGTGTGTTATTCCCTCAACCACGCTGTCAGAATCTTCATGAAGCGGATCGGACATGTCGTTTCGGGCAACCCTGAGCTCCCTGGGATCGGGGAAGGCCTGTTTATATATAGGGTCCACTTCATAATTTTCCTTATCTACCAGGGAAAGATAATAGGGGGTTATTGAAAGGGGAAATTTTTCCAGGGTTTTTTTTATCTCCTGTTTATTCTTAAGCTTAATTCCCGTTGCCTTCTCAAAGGTCTCAACAGTAGTTATACTGTGCTTCAGGTGCCACTTATAATCTTTCCACTCCGGGGGCTTATTCCCGTCATTGTACATTGAATCTTCGGTCAATTCATAAGCGCACATGTTTTTTTCCTTTTCTTTTCATTGTTTTATTATATGTTATTTCAAACGCCGGTCAATTTTTATCTACCTGAACTTAAAGAAAAACTCCCCCTCCGGCTTATGCCGAAGAGGGAGTTTAATGGTGAGTTAATCTTTTAGAACTTCAAAGTGGCCGAAAGCTCCCAGTTCCCCAGCTCCAGGATGCTTGCTCCGTTATCAAACATGCCGGTTACATCAATATCCAGGTTTTCTGTTACGCTAAAGCCGAGACCGGAAAAGAATGCTACGTTGTCTGTAACAATCACCGGTCTGGTTTCTTCTGCTTTAATTGTGTCATCTTCTTTTTCCGCTTCTTCAGTATTATCTTCATAAAATGTGGTTTCATATTTATCCGTTCGGCTATATGAATTTATCACGTATGAAGCGCCCATTCTTGCTTTCATCCATTCAGTTGCCTGCCATTCGAGTCCGATAGGTAAGGAAAAGTTAGTTATAGATATCTTTCTTTCCATATCTGTGGTCATTGTATCATATGTTATAACTCCGTCATCATCGGTTTTCGTTCGTTTTTCTTCCATTTCTGTTGTTTTTGTATTACGGTGGAAATGAATTCCAGCTCCCAACATGAGTTTCTCAGATATTTGTTTTTCTATTCCCGATATGATAGAAATATCCATTATGTTTTCATCTATTTCTTGTTTTGACAATTCTGAGTATTTTACAATTTCCGGATCTGTGGTTCCTTGAATCATTTCTTCTTCAAAATATTCTGCTTCATCTCCAGATAGGTTCGTTATTCCAAGGGTCGCAAATCCTCGTAGATTGATGTTCTCTGTTAGGGGATGTAGCAAGCCGCCTCCAATATTTATACCCAATCCGCTCAGTTCTGTTTCGCTATCTATGATAGTGTTATGTTCATAGTAATCTTCGTAATTTTCGTTGTCTGCGGATGCTCTAAATGAAGAGATCCTTTCATCTGTGTCCAATTCTGTTACAAGCGAAACACCCAAGATAGCGCCTATCACTGTTTCATCAATCAATGTGCGAAAGGAAGGAGTTACAGTTATATTTGTGTTTTTTCTTTTTGCCTCATTTTCGTCATCTATGTCTGACAGAAGAGATCCTTCTTCATCTCTAGACGTGAAAGAATATTTTGAGCTGAGACCATCTTCTAGTAATTGTTTGTAGCTGAGTCGAAATCCAAGATGTCCAAAATCAAGTCTTTTCATGCCAAGAAGAGCATCTACAATTATTTCGTTTTCATTTAAATATGCTTCTCCAGATTCTTCCGTATCTATACCATTTTTTACTATGGTTTCAAATTCCCCAGAATGTCCGCTGTCAAGAATATTTCCTTCAGATGGGTCATAGTAATATATGGGTGCATCTGCTCTTCCTATATGGTTAATTAAAAAGCCTCCCAGCTTGCCGAACTCCATCGGCATTACTCCTCCCAGCAGAAAGTCGTTGTCTGCGGCATCTCCCGAAAGGGCTGTGTCGCTGCCTTCTATTCCAAGATTGGAAAGCTGCGTATAAACCCTGTAGCCGTCAATGTCAAGGATGTTGGCTGTGTTTATCAGCATGAAGTCGGAATACTCATCCGATACCACTCCTACAAGTTGAGGGTTTATCCCCTGCATTCTCCTTGATACTCCCGATACCTGCTGTGCTTTTAAGATTGCAGTAAAAGACAGCATAAAAACTGCTGCAATAATCAAACTTTTCTTCATAAAGAGCCTCCTTTAAAGACTTTGTTTTCCTATATATTCTTTTAAGCGGCTGAAAACCGCGTTGTTTTTAAATGCTTTTTTTCTATATCCTTATTTTACAATTAGATTTTCTGTTTGCAAAGTTTTATTCACATACTTTTTTATTCGTCAAGTCGTTCAGCGGCTTTTTCGTCATATACGCCGTCTGTTACAGCGCTTGTTATTTTCCATTCTCCGGTCTCCCGGGCAGTTTCTATAGAGATAACAATCTCGTGAGGCGTGATGACCTGCGCAAGCATCTGCCCGGTTCTGTCCCCGTATCCCGCCTGGCGGGAGTCAAACTCAAAGACTGCTATAAATTTGCCGTTGTCGACTTCGGTTATTTCAGTCAGTTCAAGGTTCATGCCATCAAATTTGTAAGTGGGGGAATTGTTTTCAATCCAGCTTTGGGCTTCTTCGGCGGCTTCTTCCTTTAACTCTTCAGGGGTCGGTGGCGCATCAATTAACTTTAACGCGGCAATTACAGCGGCGGCTATTATGATAACCGTTATTATGGATATGAGAATATTTTTATTCATGCTTTTTCTCCTGCCTTTGCTTTTTTATCTTCTGAATCCGTGAAAGCCCTTACTATGGATACAATGCCCTGTATGAAAAAAATGCCGGCTATCCAGTAGTAAAGGAACTTTGGCCTGAGCAGAATAAGTATTCCCGCTGCTGCATAAGCGGCGCCCGTAAATAAAAAACTGAACCTTTCATGCTTTTTCATTGTCCTCTCCCCTTGGTTACTAAAAAAACTTTATGAAATAATCTATTCCCTGTATGATGAATATAAGCGAAACCCAGTATCTTAGCGTCTGGGGCACTGCAACTATTATAGCCGCTATAACTAAGTATAGCAATCCTGTGAATATGAGGCTTGTTTTTTCGGTTTTGCCGGTCTTTTCGCTTATGAAATCGGCAAATTTAATAAATGTAGTATGTTTTACCAGCATATTGCTTACGATGGTGCGCGGGCGGGATGATGAGAGATTCTCCTTTACGCTTTCCCAGAAACCGCTGAAAAAGATAATGTTTAGAAATATTCCTGCCAGAAGAAGGCTTAAAAGATAGGAAAGGCTGCTGTAGTAATCCCCCCAGGTAAGTAGAAGCCCTATCTCGTCAAAAAAGAGACCGAGGCCCGCGCCGTAAATAACCGCAAGCTGCTTTACGGAGAATCGCCTGCTGGCTGTAAGGGATAGCCAGCCGGCTACCCCCATTAGTAGAACGCCGAAATAAAAATGATGTATGTGGTATCCGAAGAGTATAATGTTGCTTCCGATGTAGAATGACGCATCCGGCATGATCCCCGCCTTTGCGGCCTGGGCGAATTCACTTTCTGCCGAACCGGCTATGTATACACCCAGGCGTATTATTAGAAAAGCGGCCAGATAGGATATGGTTATTATAAAAGGTATTTCTTTTCTTTGTTCATTCATTTATTTATTATATTATATTAATAAATAAGCGTATGTGAAGCTTTGGTTAAAAGGATATTTTTTATTTGACAATGTTGTGAAAAAAGAAATATAATCTTATTTGTTGTTTATGTAATCAAGAGAAATATATGAAAATATCTAAATACTTTCTGGCTATAACGGTAATAGGGGTGTTTTTTCTTTCAGGGGCGAAGCCGGTTTTCTCCCAGGGTTTATTTCAGCAGCAAGAGTATGAGAGCCTGTTTACTGTCTTTGATGATTCCACTTTTGAGTACGAGACGGGGCCTCTTTATATTTTTCAAAATGACGGCAGGTACGGGGAAGACGGAACAGAATACAGCGCCGATGATGTCGGACAGCAGAGAAATCTGGTTCTTTCCAGGAGGGCATCCATGGAGATAGGCTTTCTACAGCGTCACCGGCTGATATTTCTGTATGCCCCTTTTGATGTTTCAACGGTTGTAAATCTGGATAAGGATATTACTTTCAGGGGAACTCAGTTCAGCCGGGGGACACTGGTAAACCACCGTTATCTATTTGACGGCTACCGCGTAAGTTATATCTACAGAGTAATGCCCGGTGATAAAACAAACGCTGATTTAGGGGGTTCTGTTCAGATAAGAAATGCAGAGGTCTCTTTCAAGGAAGTGGGGGGAGATAAATACGAAAGTGAAAATGATATAGGTGTTGTTTTTGCTTTAAAGGGCAGATTGCGTTACGAACCCTGCAACAGCGGGATGTGGCTGCAGCTGGAGGGCGACGGGTTTTCCACCTTCGGATTGCTAAGCGATACGGTCGAAGGCGCCATTTATGACCTGAGGGTGTCTGTGGGGCTGCCTGTTTCTTCCTCTACCGAACTGGTTTTCGGGGGCCGGCTTCTTGGCGGCGGAGCGGATGTGAAGAATAAAAATATAGATAACTGGGGCAACTACGGTTCGCTTACAATGGGACTGAGGGTTGATCTTGCAAGACTTCTGGGAAGTTAAAATTCCCTGAGCGCTTCTGTAGGGGTGAGTTTTGCGGCTTTTTTTGCGGGAAAATATCCTGCGGCAGTTACTATGATTGAGCCCAGGATAAAACCGAAAATCATATTGGAATAAGAGAAAACCGGGTAAATAACAGACCCCATAAGTATTTCTTCGCCAAGAAGGCCTTCATCTCCGAGAACTATTCCTTTTACCGATAAGTATGAGGTGATAGCTCCCCCCAGGAGAGCGCCTGCGAAACTTCCAATGCCGCCTTTCAGGGCTGCCTCTGAAAGAAAAAGGTTCATTATCTGGCTTTTCTTCATTCCCATGGCTTTCATCATTCCGATTTCACCGGTTCTTTCGGAAACTACCATTATCATAGTGTTGACTACAATAAAAGATGCCAGGCCGATTATGAAAATGTAAATAAAATTGTAAATGTATCGGATGAGAAATATCGATTCCACCATTGTTCCGGATTCATACCAGGGTATTGCTTTATAGTTGTTTTCGGGATAATTTTGCGCTAGAAAAGAAGAGATTTCAGCTGTTAACTGCCCGGTCTTGTTTATTGAAGAGGTGGCAATGACAATTTCTGTGGCCCGCCCTTCCATATGAAGCATATTCTGAGCGATGTCCAGCGGCAGGTAAAATATTTTTTCATTAAGAGGCTTAAGGGTGCTTTTGATTCGGCCTGCTACAACTAAAGTTCTTCCCTGGATTGAGCCGTAGGCGGTGTTGAATATCAGCGTAATACGGTCTCCCACAGTGATACCGAGATCATCTAAAAGCCTGTATCCTATAAGAATTTCCTGTTTTCCGTCCCTTATCATCCTTCCTCTGTCAATTTTGTTTTCTATTGAGGTGAATTTCTTTTCCTTTTCAGGGTCCACTCCCCAGCCCATTAGTGTGATTAATTCATCATCCGTGCTTGCCATGGCTCCGAATTTAATGCGCGGCAGGGCTAAATCTATGCCTTCAATCCCTTTTAAGGCTGTTGCCGTTTCTGAAACGTCTTCCCTGTTTATACCCGTAACCGGGTAGCGCAGGGAAAGAACCCTCTCCCGCCTCTGGTAGTCTTCATCTATTATTCTTATATGACCTGTCTGGTAGTGAAAGTAGGATTCGCTGACATTATGGATAACCCCGTTGACCCACCCCCTGGCAAATACGACAACTGCTACAGATAAAATTACTGCGGAGATGGAAACTGCGGTTCTGAGCCTGTGTCGGGAAATGTTTTTCAGAGCCAGTTTAAGATTACCTTTCATTTATGCCTTCTTTCTGTGTATTGTTTCAACGGCGTCTTTGCGCGCAGCCCATATAGAGGGCGGAAGGCTGGCTGAAACAGCGACAATAATGCAGAAAATGGAGATAAATAAAAAAGACTCAGGAACCCAGACCCCGTATATCGGGCCTATTATAGGGATGCCGAACCGGCCGAGTTCACCCCAGAGAAACGAATAATCAATGCCGTATTTAGAAAGGTAGGTTATTGCGCCGGAGGCAGCCAGAGAGCCGAAGAATATCCCTAAAATAGCTATTCCGGCTGATTCGATAATGTATATAAAGACAATGCTTTTTTCTGTAACCCCCATTGCTTTCATCATGCCGGTTTCGTGCATCCGTTCAAGGGCGGAAAGAATAACCGAGTTTATTATCCCTATTGCCGCTATAAGAAGTATTATTGTTAGAATAAGCTGATTACCCATGTTTTTTGCTTCGCTGACCCCCACAGCTTCAAGTTCATACCAGGGAACGACTGCAAAGGAATTCTGGAATTCGGCAAGTTTATTTTTAAGAAACCCTGCTGCTTTTTCGGTGTTTTTCTTTTCCTTCAGTCTTATCATCAGATGGCTTATCTCTCCATGCGCATTAAGGGCCTCTTGCGCTGTCTCCAGTGGAAGAAAAACAATATTCTTATTTATATCCGGGTTTGGAGAATGAAAGAGGCCCTTTACCTGAAGTTCAAGTGTGTTAAAAAAATTGTCTTTCGTTCTGAAAACCAGAGTGAAGTAATCTCCTTCTGTAAGGTTAATATCTTCAGCCAGCTCTTTTCCAAGGAGAGCCTTTTTTTCTCCCGGTTTGAAAAAGGATCCCTGGATAATATAATCATTTATTTTCATAATGCCGCGGAAACTTTCTTCCTCAATCGCCCGGGCAGTAACCGGAAGTTCTTCCCTTCCGTCGTTAAGACGGGCCTGGAAATCCAGCCGTATTGATGAGGCAAGGAAATCGCTTGTTTGTTCAATTGCTGATTGAAGTTCGCGGTTATGAGATAAAAGCTTTTTTAACGGGAGGTCGTCTTTTTCCTCCCAGTATTGAGAAGTTGTGATCTGTATGTGGGCGGTTTCAAAATCAATTATGTTGTCATATGCCATTTCATCCATGCTGGCCAGGTGAGAGTCAAGTGAGAGAAATACAAAGACTGCGGCTGCTATAACACCGGATGTAAGCAGTGTCCTTTTCCGGTTTCGCATTATGTTTCTTAAAGCAATTTTTATAAAAAACATTTAATTATTTCCATCGGGCTATCCGTGAAGAATGTAAACAACAAATGTGAATCTATTTTCACTTTACTGCATATTAAAAGGGTTGTCAAATTTTTTTAAAGAGTATAAGGGTTCCCATGACAATAAAAACAATTCCTCCAAAGTATCTGATGAATTCAGGTTTGATATACCTGTTCAACAGCATTCCCAGAGTTACGGATACAGCCGAAGCTATGCTGAAAGCGGCCACCGAACCCAGCCAGACTGTGAATGGTTTTCCGGTTGTGGCCGACATTGTAATTCCCGCCAGCTGTGTTTTGTCAGCCAGTTCTGCTAAAAGTATGGCCCAGAAAGCGGCTAAAAATACTTTAATGTCCATTAGTATCTCCTTTATTATTTTCATTTTCCAAAAACATATGATATGCCGTAAAATTCTTTTTCTTTCTTTTTAGAATAGTTTTAAATCCCATATGATTATATATTTTCCAGTTCGATTCATTTCCTGTCAGAAGGTATATGCCTGAGCAGTTGTTCTTTTTGAAAGAATCATTTTTTAATTTTTCAAAGAGTATTCTTCCGACTCCCTGTCCCTGAAAAGAGGGATTCACGGCAAGAATATCCAGTGTGCTGTGTTTTTCAGGGACAAATGAGGGCTTCCTTGAAAGAGATTTCAGAAGGGGGATGTTCTTAATCCTCATAAATCGAAATATCGGGAGGATTTTAATGAAACGATATAAAAGATGCGCTGTTTTGTGGAGTGAAATTTTCCTTCGGCCGGGAGGTTTGATAACCGCAACTCCTGCTACTTTATTATCTTTTATAACCGTCCATACAGGAAAGCCGGAAAGGATATTTGTTTTTATCTGAAGCTCGAAAGCTTTTATCATGTATGGGAGAACTCGCTTATTTTCCAGGTTCAAAAGCGTTCTTGTGAAATTTTCTGTATGAAAGGCCAGCGCTATAGCCTCAGCAGCTTCATTTATTTTTTCTGAAGGAATAGAAATCGCAGCTGGTTTTAATCTTTTATTCTGTTTCATAAAAGAAAATTTTACTAGTATTTATAATTGTGTCAATAATGATCGCTTAAATGTGTGCGGGTGTCATTTTACCACGGAGAATTTCTGTGTTTTAGTATTTCCCCTGTATGTAGCAACGAGAATATAGACTCCGGAGGAGATTTCGGAGGCTTTTTCCCAGTTTATGCGGTGGCTATCATAGTTTGAAAAGTCGTCAATAAGGTCACCGGCTATATTGAAAATTCTTACATGTGAGTTTTTAGGAAGGTTTTCTATGACTATGCCGCCTCCCGGCGCCTCTCTGTGTGCGGGGTCGGAAGGTTTAAGAGGATTTGGATAGACGTAAAGCTCCTCCAGCGGCGGGGGAGTTTCACAAACGAGTTTGCATATGTGATTATCTGAAAGTTTGACTTCCACCCATTGTTCCTTTTTATTTATAATGATTTTATCCTTATTTATTTGATTCCATTTTTTGTGGTTTTTATCCAGCTTAACCATACGGATTAGATTATCGCCTTTGGATTTGAAAACATCATCTTGATAGTGAAGTCGAAGTTTTATCTCTTCTGTTAAAACCGATGAGATATCTTCGATTTCTTCTCCTTCCCGGCTCATCACAGCGTAACTGTATACGGGTGTAATGCCTGTTAAAATGTTTTCATTTAGCTTTTTGTTTGCGGTGTTGACTTTTTCTTTTTGCCGGGTGTTTAAGTCTCTTATTTTTAAGTATATAGGAATTTGGGCCGGCGGAATTGTAAAGCTGCATACAGTTTCGCCGTTCTTTTTTACTTTTTCAGTTTGTTCTTCTTCATGAGTTGTCGTGAGGGATATTATCTTTTCAGCGGGTGTTTTTAAAGCGTCCAGATGCAGAGTTATCTGATGTTTACCCCCGGAATAGACAGTAAGATTTTCAATCGCAACTCCTTCTTCAAAAAGGAAATTGATTTTTAAGGTTTTCGTATTTATTGGGGTTTCGCCAATATTTGCTTTCGGCACAGATTTTGATTCATTAAAAAGACTGACTTCCAGGGCGTTCTTACCGCTGAATGTTTTATCGGTCCTGCCTTCGGAGTCTTTTACTTCAATTGTTATTTTAGTATCTTCTCCGGCGGCCTTGTCTCCTGCTTCGGCCGAAATGTCTGCCTTATACGCTCTCTCTATGACCTCAACTTTTTTTTCGGAAAATGGAATGATTCTGTATCCGGAAAACGATTGAATGTCTCCGCCTTCGTAGCTCAGCTTCACCTGGTCTCCGTATTGTATTTCTTCACCGGCTTTTTCCAAAATGAATTTATAAGAATTTTCTTTATGGAGTTTAATGGAGCTGAAATCCTGTGGGTCTCCATTGTTTACTCGGTATTGGAAAAGTCCTTCTTTACCGGAGGGGTCATGCATCTTTTCACTCAGTATCAAAGAAACGGTATTTTCATCTGAATAGACAAACGTGCGTTCGGCCTCTATTTTAAAAACATCCAGTTCATTCATAAGTTTTGAAGCATTGATCCGGCCGTGTCCCAGTGCTTCGTTGTTTATATCGTCACAGGCCTCATACAGTAATTTCTTTATTTTATCTACATCCCATTCAATATTCCATCTTTCCATGTATGAGATTGCCAGGGCGGCTATGCCGGCTACAAAAGGGGATGACATGGATGTTCCGTTGGCATGCCTGTAGCTGTCATTTAAATCAGCGGAGAAGATATCAGTTCCGGGTGCGGCAAGGTCTGTTTCCTCACTGCCATAGCTTGAAAAAGATGCTTTATCGTCATCGGGATCCGTTGCTGCCACTGAGATGATGTTATCATAAGAAGCAGGATAAAAAGGACCGCTGCTGTTATTGTTGCCCCTTGCGGCTATTAGTAGAGTTTCTTTTTTTCGCGCATATTCTGCGGCTTCATTTACCGCTTCAAGTTCTTCGGAAGTTCCGAGACTCATGTTTATAATGTGGGCGTTGTTGTCCGCAGCGTATATGATGGCTTCAGCAAGGGCGGATTCTGTGCCGGAACCTCTTGAATCCAATACCTTTAGTGACATTATTCTGCTTCTCCAGGAAGCCCCCACAATACCGACTCCGTTTTCTGCCGCGGCGGCTATACCTGCTACATGAGTTCCATGATTGTTGTCATCATCGGGATCATTGTTATCATTTACAAAATCCCATCCATAGAGATCGTCAATGTATCCGCTGCCGCTGGTGTCTTTCCCGTTTTTCTTTTCATTCGGGTTAATCCAGATGTTTTCTTTCAGGGTTTCATGGTTCATATCAACACCGCTGTCAATAATAGCTATTACAACGTCAGTGCCTGTCTCTATATCCCACGCGGAAGGCAGGCGGGTTTTAACTAATCCCCATTGGGCTTCCTCCATCTCTTCGAGATTATTATATTCCCCGGGAAGACGGTAGTCTTGCTGAGCATGGTATACTGTGTTTAATCCTGCGTAATCTACAATGCGGCTGTTTTTCAATCCCCGCTTTACTTTTTTTAACTGACCGTCAGGAACCCTTATCTTTTTAATGTTTATACGGGGGATTGATTTGATTTTATCAATTCCATATGAATGAAAACAAATCTTTTTTTCCATATTGGTGACTCCAGGGTTGAACCTTACAAGAAGTTCATTTTTTACGGCCTCTGTCTTTATTCCTTCAGAAGTTTCGTATAAGGTGAATTCAGCGGCATTAGTGGCTGATTTTATGCATAATAGAATAAGAATCCCAATAAGTGTTTTAAGGGTTTTCATCTTTATTTCTCCGGCCTTCATTAATGATATAAACAGGAGAAAATCAAAGTTACATCAAATTTTCTTCAAATTTTGCGCAAAAAGAAAAATCTGCAGAATTATTTGTCTATTTTGCCGGGGGCCAGGGGTGGAAAGGGGCATCCGGCTGCATCGGCTGCAGCCCTTAACATTTCATACTGTTTTAAGGTCACAACGCCGTCAGCGGTAACGCACTCGGCGCAGGCGTATATAATAACTCTTTTAAGGTTCGGCGAGGACTTCTCTACTTTTTTCAGGGACTTATCAAACTCCTCAAGAGTGCATTTCTCAAGGGGAATCATAGTCAAAGATGCAGGCAAGCCCAGCCTGGAGGAGGCTTTTGAGAAAGCTTCCGCTCTCATTTTTTTATCATCAACACCGTGATGGGCAAGAGCTGATAATATTATTCGGACTTCTTCATTAAGAGATTTGATGCTGCGGTATTTAACCTGAGGGGACGATGGTTTTGAAAAGGAGTATTCGAGATGCCTTAGTAGCATTGTTTTAACGGTGTATTCAAAAAGGGATATTTTTCCGTCGGCATCAACGAGCCTCAAAATGGTATTCTTAAAATCAGGAAAATCTTCCGGCTCCATTTCTTTAAGGGTTGCGATGGAAATGTCCAGCAGGGGAATGCGGTACTCAGGAGGAAGTTCTGTTATTTGGTGTTTAATTTCTTTTATTGTTTCGATGACCTGCTTTTCAGATTGTGAGTTTATCAATGTCAGCTGTTTTTCCCTTACCGGGAGGTTATTGCTGAGTAAAAGTGAATATACGACCGCCTTTGCATGCGGAAGCTTATGGGCGGCATTAACTACCGGATCCTTGATTCCCCTCATTATTTTCCCTGCATACGCCAGATTTTCCGGGTTGGTCTTTCCAACAGAAGATTTAACCTTCTCTGTATCTACAGCGAAAGAGCCGCCCCCTGCAAAGCCCTTAACGGGCGAGTCCGCCTGAAGGTGGGAAAGGTCAGCTTTAGTTTCCCCGGAAAAACCGGGGTCTATTCTCTTTATTCTTTCATTGATGGGGGGGTGGGTGGACATCAGATTCATGATGGCGCTTGATATGCCGTTAGAGAAGAAAAGGTGGCTTGCCTCCTGGGCATGAGAATTCTCAATTTCGGAGCCTTTTGCAATCCGGGCTATTTTTTTCAGCGCGCCTTTAATGCCTGAAGGATTTCTTGTGTACTGAACGGCTGCGGAGTCAGCAAGATATTCTCTCTGCCTTGAGATTGCGCTTTTTATAATATTTCCGAAAAAGACCCCGACATACCCGATTATAATAAGCGCTATGCCCAATATAACAATGGCTATTGTGCCTTCCCGGGAGGACCTTGATCTTCTTCTTCTGGTTGATCTAAAGAGAGTGGAGCGTAATACCGCAAAACCAATAAAAGAGATAATCAGTATCCCGTGGAGTACTCCCATAAGTTTAATGTTAAGGCGCATGTCGCCGTTAATTATGTGGCTGAATTCATGCGCGATGACTCCCTGAAGTTCATCCCTGGAAAACTTTTCTAAAGCCCCCCTTGTTACTCCGATTACGGCGTCATCGGTATTAAAACCGGCTGCGAAAGCGTTGATTGATTTTTCATTGTCCAGTATATACACCCGGGGAATCTGCATGCCCGAGGCTATGGCCATCTCTTCAACAACGTTTAAAAGGATATGTTCTTTTTTATCCTCACTCTGTGGATTTGCAGGCCTGCCTCCCAGCAGCTCGGCCACAGATTTTCCTCCCCTGGAGAGCTGGTGAACCTTGTAGAGGGTTCCGGCTGCAATTATGAGCAGTGTTACCGTCGCAGCGCCGGCCAGGAGTTCCGGATGCCAGAAGCCATAGACTTCGTAGCCCTCCTGGGAGTTTAACATACTCAGCAATAGTATCAGTACGGAATATACGCCTGCTACTATAAAAAGCACTGCCAGGCAGTAGTAGAAAACGAGAAGGCCGGTTTTACGCCTGGCTTTTTCCTGATTCTCAAAAAAATCCATTCTTCGTCTGTCTCTTTATTATGTTAAAACGATACTTCGGGAGCTTCTTTTTCTTCTTCCTTTTCAATTTTAAAAAGCACAGCTTCTTTAAAGCCCAGGGGTCCCGCAAGGACTACATTCGGAAAAACTTCGCGTTTCGTGTTGTAAAGCATTACTGCATCGTTATAGGCCTGTCTCGCAAAGGAAACTTTGTTTTCTGTTGATTTAAGTTCTTCCATTAACTTCTCCATCGTCTGGTTGGCTTTCAGGTCGGGATATCTTTCTACAGTTACAAGGAGTCTTCCCAGGGCTCCTCCGAGCTGGCCTTCAGTATCAACCAGCTTTTTCATCGCCTGGGGGTCTTCAGGATGTTTTGAGGCTTCGTTTTCGGCCGATGCCGCCTGGTTGCGCGCCTTTATTACAGCTTCCAGCGTTCCTCTCTCGTGTTTTAAATAGCCCTTTGCCGTTTCAACCAGATTAGGAATAAGGTCATATCGACGCTTTAGCTGAACGTCGATCTGGGCAAAAGCGTTTTTAAACCTGTTTCTGAGTGTAACAAGACCGTTATAGATTTTTACAGTCATGATTATAACGATAAGTAATACCGCAATTAAAATGATTAATCCTATGTTCATTTGAAAAACCTCCGTTTTCTCTATGCTGCTGTTCCGGAATTATTATTATATATTATCTTATATGTGTCAATAATTGTCGAATCGGGGTTTTGAGCATATAGTGAAACAAAACTCCGGAGTTAATTGTCTAAATATATGAGAGGAGGGAAAATGAAATTAAAGACAGTTATGTTAATGGTAGTCGGGACGGTTCTTTCAGCAGCGCTGGTATCGGGCTGCGGTTCCAGGGAACCCGAAAAACCTTACGAAAGAGGGATGAGAAGTGAAAGAAGAGAGAGGTTTAAGGAGAAGGGGCGCGCCGGAAAAAGAAGGCATGCCGGATATTGGTCGAAAAAGAATCTTACAGAAGAACAGTTGTCTCAAAAGCGGGATGAGATTAAGGGTTTAAAGAAAGAGGGGGCGGAAAGAGAAGATATTAAAGAAAGAATAAATGAACTCTATGAAGAATGGGGTATTGAAAAACCGGAGAAGGAGGAGCGGGAGAAAAAATAAAATTTATATCAGCATTATTTAAAAGAGGTTAAATGAAGCCCCTATTCCAAATGTAAGCCTGTGCTGTATATCATCAGGGAATTTTGGGCTTGGGCCGTCCGGGTCATAGTCGTGAAGAGCCAGGTATCCTATTCGGGCGGTCAGATAACGGTTCAGTTCCACGTGAAGTGAATTATCCCACCTCATATCCGCGCCTCCGTCGAAAGCGGTAAACATATTGAGCTCGGATATGTATCTTATGTTTTTAGCTATTTTAAGGGAATAGTTTGTTACCCATTGCATACCTGTGTCATGTTTGGGTTTTTCATCTTTTGACAGGGTCTGTTTAAGGGCCCCTCCCATTCTTGTTTTTAGTGTTTGTTCTTCTTTTTTCAGAACATCCCAGCTTATGCCGGCGGCTTCCGTAAGTTCCCCGGGATCGAAAAAGTTCCTGAAATATGTTTCTGCGGAAAAAGAGGCGTAAGGGTTGCCGTATCTGCTTACCTTGTATGAATAAACGCTTTCAAGGTAAATCCGGTCTGCGGTAACCTTGAAGGATTCATCTTCGGATGTGGACTCACCGTATTCCACTTTTAGGGAATTGGAAAGATCTGACTTTTTCTCTTCCAGATCTGCATAAATGTCACTCTGTACCATCCAGTTTTTGGCATTGGATTCGCTTCCCTCCCAGTTGTCGGATACAGCTGTTCCCGAATAATTAGCGCTTAAACTTCCGGATATTTCCCAGCCGGCCTCTGCTTTTGGTGTGAGTGCTGTGATTGTGATTAATAAAAATATATATTTTTTCATTATTTAATTTTTCTCCTATTACTTAAATTTTCTTTATTACATTCTACTTTTTCCCTTTTTAATTTCAAATTATTTGGCGTTTGTAATATAGGTAAGAAATAAATTATGATAAATGTATAATCGAAAAGAAGTAAAAAAAATTTAATGAAAGGAAGGGTAAAAATGAAGTTTGCTACTTGTTTGAGCTGCATGGACGGAAGAATCCAGCTGCCGGTTATAAACTGGATAAAAGAAAATTACAGGGTTGATTGTGTCGACATGATTACCGAGGCGGGGATGGACGGGTTGCTTACAAAACAGAGATGTCCGAAAAAGGAAAGCCTTATAGATAAAATAGACATATCATTAGAGAAGCACGGTTCCTGCAGTGTCTTTATCGTAGGGCATAGTGATTGCGGGGGTAACCCTGTAGACGACAAAAAACATAAAAAACAGATTCGCAGCTCAGTTAAAAGGGTGAAAAAATGGAAGCCTGCGGTGAAAGTTGCCGGTTTATGGGTTTCGGATAAATGGGAGGTTGAGGAGTTGATCAGCATGGAATAAAAGATGTTTTTGAATTTTTATCTGCATCTATTCAGATGCATTCAGCAAAAAGATAGGGTAAGGCAGATTGAGTCTTTTTTTATAAGAAATTTTTTATTTATAGCATTAAGCCTGATTGGTATAGGGGTTCTTCTCTTTCCTGTTGAATATTTCAGGTTTACACGGGTGTATGAAAACACCGAAAGCGGTGAAAGAAGAAAAACCCACGATTTCATAATGTCTTTCTGGTTTGAAACCGAAGAGCCTCTTGAGTTTTCCATAGGAAGAGAGCCGCAGCAAGAGGGATGGAAAACTGCTCCGGGAGGGGATGCCGATCACAGAAAGTTCCCGGTTTCTCCGCATAGATATCTGATTGTGTTTTTTTCAATGGCGGGACTGGTTCTTATAAATATCTCTGAAAAATTTGAATCCAGGAGGGAATTTCTTGTTTTCATGTTATCAGATAACTTCGTTAAGAAAGTGTTTAAGCTCTTTTTCTTTTTTGCAATTTCCATGGGTGTTCTTTATTTGGCTCTGCGGCTTATAGGCGGTGTTTATCAGGGCAAGACACCCGGGACGGGCCTTTTTCATATTGATGAAGATAGGTTTAATGAGTATGGTGAGGACTCCGGAATAGAAGAGCGATTTATTGAAAGACAGGAATTTTTGCGTGAGCACATGGATTAAATGGTAAGTAAAAAGCCTCCCCTGAATAACTAATCCTTGATTATCTTTGTCGGGAATTTGACAAATTGAAATAAAATTGGCTGAATATAGCACATTATGGAAAAAAAACTTAATAAACTTATAAAAAAGTGGGAAGGTCGCAGGGGTAATCTTGTAATGATATTTCATGAGATTCAAAACTCCTACGGGTATGTTCCCCGCGAGGTTTCCATGAAGCTTTCCCGGATGCTTGATGTTCCTCTTGCTACTATATATGAGGTTCTCACTTTTTATAATTATTTCAAGTTGGATCCCCCCGGGAAGTACACCATATCGATATGCATGGGTACTGCCTGTTACCTTAAGGGGGCCGGCAGGGTGCTGAAAGAGTTCAAGAATATACTCAATATACAGGAGGATGAGACCACAGAGGATGGAATTTTCCAGCTTAACACAGTAAGGTGTCTTGGTTGTTGCGGTCTCGCTCCCGCCATTACGGTTGACGGTAAGGTATATGGAAAAGTAACCAAATCTCAGGTTGCCGATATCATATCCGAATATATGGATAAGGAGTCATCAGGTGAATAACCCCGAAAATTCGGAAGTAAGAAACTCAGGCATGGATCAGGGAGAAAACTGGATAAGGGTTGGAATGAGCACCTGTGGTGTCGCGGCGGGGGCCGATAAGGTCTATGAACACCTTAAAAAAGAAATTAAAAGAAACAACCTTGATCTTGAGTTAAAGCGCTGCGGCTGCCTGGGAGCTTGTTATGCCGAGCCGCTGGTTGAGATTAAGTATAAAGGTTTGCCGCGTGTTATATACGGCAAAGTGGATGAAGGCATATCCGAGAAGATTATAGAGGAGCACATTATAAAGGGCAGGGTGCTTGATTCGGGTATTTATGAATTTAATACTAACAGGTTTTGAAATGCGAGAGGAATATGGAAGATAAGGTTGTAGTACTTCTTAAAGATACCGGGGTGTCAAATCCAGACAGGACAGAGGATTTTTATTCCGAATTTCTTAATTACCTTAAGAAGAAAGACCTGCATGAAAGAGTTCAGGTGGCCCGGGCGGAGTTTGCCGGCATATATAACAAGGGCGTAGTCATGAAAATATGGCCTAACAATGTTATCTACAGCAACGTAAACACTTCGGATTTTGAGAAAATAGTTGAGAAAACAATAGTAGAGAATACCACCATAGAAGAGCTGCTCCATAAGGATGTATCACGGACTAAAAGAGTGGTTTTGAGAAACTGCGGAAAGATTGACCCTGAAAGAATAGAAGACTATATTTCCGCAGGCGGATACAGTTCTCTAAAAAAGATTCTAAAAGGGATGAACCCTGATGAGGTAATAGAAGAGCTTAAAGAAAGCGGCCTCAGAGGAAGGGGGGGGGGAGGATTTCCCACATGGATGAAATGGAATTTTGCCCGTCAGGCTGAAGCCGACGAGAAATTTATAATATGCAATGCCGATGAGGGGGATCCCGGCGCATACATGGACAGAAGCATTATTGAGGGCGACCCCCATTCCGTAATAGAGGGGATGATAATAGGCGGTTTTACATCGGGGGCTTCAACAGGTTATTTTTATATAAGAGCAGAATACCCTCTGGCGATTGAGAGGGTGCAGAAAGCCCTGGATCAGGCTCGTGAACACGGTTTTTTGGGCGAGAGAATACTGGGCACGGATTTCAACTTTGATATGGAAGTAAGGCTGGGAGCCGGAGCTTTTGTATGCGGAGAAGAGACTTCCCTGATAGCTTCAATAGAAGGTAAAAGGGGAACACCGAGGCCTCGTCCGCCATACCCTTCGGTACAGGGGCTGTGGGGTAAGCCCACTATAATTAATAATGTTGAAACGCTTGCCAACATACCGGTCATAATTGAAAAAGGCGGCAAATGGTTCAGCGGCATCGGTACAGAAAAATCTTCCGGAACAAAGGTTTTCGCATTGACGGGAAAGGTTAAAAACTCCGGGTTGATTGAGGTGCCGATGGGTGTCACGCTCAGAGAGATAGTAAATGATGTGGGAGGGGGGATTGAAACCGGGGCAGAGCTTAAGGCTGTACAGACAGGAGGCCCGTCAGGCGGGGTGATTCCTTATGAGTATCTTGATACCCCCGTGGATTATGAAAACCTGCAGAAGCTGGGTTCTATAATGGGCTCCGGGGGAATGATCGTAATGGATGAAACCGACTGTATGGTAGATGTGGCGAGGTTTTATCTCAGATTCTGCGTAGATGAATCATGCGGGAAGTGCCCTCCCTGCCGGATAGGCGGGTATCAGCTTCTTGATATACTCAATCGGATAGCTAAAGGTTTAGGCAGAGAGGAAGACCTTGAAAAAATGGAGAAAATATCCGAAGCTATGGTAAGGGCGTCTCTTTGCGGATTGGGGCAGACAGCTCCCAACCCTGTGTTTTCAACCCTGAAGTATTTCAGACAGGAGTATGAAGAGCATGTAAAAGACAGAAGATGCCGGACAGGAAGCTGCGCGGAGCTTATGAGATATTCCATAAATCAGGAAAGATGCACAAGGTGCAGCCTATGTTTTAAAAAATGCCCGGTTAACGCCGTTTCGGGTGACAGGAAAGAGGGTTACACAATAGAACAGGAAAAGTGTATTAAGTGCGGTGAATGCTACGAAGTTTGCCGTTTTAATGCCGTAGAGAGAGAATGACTAAAATAAAAGCCAACATTAATAATATTGAAGTTGAAGTAGAGAAAGGAACCACCATTCTGGAGGCCGCCAGGGATGCGCAGGTGGCGATACCTACATTATGCAAGCATCAGGACATAGATCCTTCGGCTGCATGCGGCATATGCATAGTCAAGGTGGAGGGTTTTTCACGTATGATACGTGCCTGCTGTACTCCTGTTGAAGAGGGGATGTCAGTAACAACACATGATCCGGAAATAATTGAAACGCGGAGAACGGTGCTGGAGCTCATTCTGTCAAATCATCCCAACGACTGTCTTAAATGCGGAAGAAACAATATTTGCGAACTTCAGAAACTTGCAGCGGATTTTGGAATCCGCGAAGACCATTTTGAGGAGCACCTAAGAAATCTTCCTGAGGATAAATCAACTAAGAATATTGAGCTGATTCCGCAGAAATGCATACTATGCGGCAGATGCATAGAGGTATGTCAGCAGGTGCAGGATGTCTGGGCTCTTTCGTTTTTGGAAAGGGGTTTCAATACCAGAATATCTCCCGCCGGGGATATTGTGCTTTCTGAGTCCCCATGCATACGCTGCGGCCAGTGTTCTGCGCACTGTCCTACAGGGGCTATATTTGAATATGACCAGACGAGGCAGGCCTGGGATGCGCTGCTTGATGAAAAAAAACACTGTGTCGTTCAGATTGCGCCGGCAGTGAGAGTAACGGTGGGGGAAGCCTTCGGTTATGAACCCGGGGAAAATCTTACCGGCAAGCTTTATACGCTTCTTAGAAGGATGGGGTTTAATGCTGTTTTTGATACAAATTTCGGGGCGGATGTTACGATAATGGAGGAGGCTTTTGAGTTTGCGGAGAAATTTAAATCGTCTCCCGAGGAACTACCGCTTATAACTACCTGCTGTCCTTCTTGGGTGGACTTTATGGAAAAATTTTACCCCGATATAATAAAACATTTTTCTTCTTGTAAATCTCCGCACCAGATACTCGGGGTTCTTTCAAAGACCTACTATGCCCGCTCTAAAGGGATTGATCCAGCGGATATCTTTATGGTTTCCATAATGCCCTGCACCGCAAAGAAACATGAAATTACGCGAAGTTATCAGATGGCAGCTTCCGGTTATAATGATGTTGATCTGGTATTGACAACCAGAGAGCTCTCCAGGATGATTTCACAGGCCGGTCTTGAGTTTACAAATCTGGCCGAATCGGAATCAGACAACATATTGGGAGAGTACAGCGGAGCCGGCACTATTTTCGGAACAACCGGCGGTGTAATGGAGGCGGCCCTCAGAACAGCCAGCTACAATATTACCGGAGAGGAATTTAAAGAGATGAATTATAAGCCGGTAAGAGGGCTTGAAGGGGTGAGGGAAGCTTCTCTTGAAATAGCCGGAAAAGAGATTCGAATCGCGGTTGCCCACGGGATGGGCAATATAGAGACAGTACTAAATAAAGTCAGGCAAGCCAGGGACAAGGGAGATGAAATGCCTTATCATTTCATTGAGGTTATGGCATGTCCCGGGGGGTGTATAGGAGGAGGCGGTCAGCCCTATGGGGTAACTGACGAAATTCGTTCAAAGCGCGCTTCGGGCCTATACAAAGATGATGAAAAGAAAAAACTGCGAACTTCACATTCAAACCCTGCGGTAAAAAAACTCTACAGCGAGTTTTTGCAAGCCCCCATGAGCGAGAAAAGCAGGAAACTTTTGCATACCACATTTAAGCCCCGGCCTATATATAAAAAATAAAATAGATTGACAGAGTTGAAGCATATCTGAACAAAAAACGCGCGGCGTGAATACACCGCGCGTTTTTGTGTAGGAGGCCTTTTCTTGATCTTTTATACGAAAGATCTAATATTTATTTTCTTTCATTTATTAGACATTTAAGCAGCCGAAAAAGTTTCAAGGTTTATGTTAAATTAATTTTTGCAGAATATTTGCGAAAAATTTGATTAAAATTTGATTTTAGGGTGTTTTCATTAGTATTGGGGAAAGGAAGTGTAATTGTGTTTTATGTTGAATTAATAAAGGATTTGAATTAGTATTTATTTTGAGAAGAGAAATAAAAAGTGAAAATATAAAAATATGTAAATTTCTCTTCAGGCAGAAGATATGTGAAATATTGAAAGAAAGAGGTAAACATGGTTGTACTTATTGACGGATTATTAAAAATGATGTTTGAAAAGGGCGCCTCGGATTTACATGTTCACGCAGGAGCCCCGCCGATATTCAGAATAGATGGAGAGCTAAGGAAACTTAACAGTGAGGTTCTTTCCAAGAAGAAGTGTCAGAATATGATTTACGGTATGTTGAATGAGCACCAGAAGGAGATTTTGGAAAAAGACCATGAGCTTGATGTTTCTTTCGGAATAAAGGGAATGGGCAGAATAAGGATGAATGTTTATTACCAGCGCGGTTCCGTATGCTCTGCAATGAGAGCTATACCCAATGAGTTTTACAGCTTCAACGAACTCGGCCTTCCTCAGGCAATTAATGATGTGGTAAAACTGCCTACCGGGCTTGTTCTTGTATGCGGTCCCACAGGAAGCGGTAAATCTACAACCCTGGCTTCGGTTATAAATTACTTAAATGAAACCAGAAACTCGCATGTGGTTACGATTGAAGACCCTATTGAATACGTTCATCAGCATAAATCATGCCTTATTTCACAGAGAGAAGTGGATTCAGACACCCACTCTTTTCCCAATGCGCTTAAATACGCCATGCGCCAGGACCCGGACATAATACTGATAGGAGAGATGAGGGATCACGAAACCATAGCTTCAGCGCTTACCATAGCCGAGACCGGCCATCTTGTTTTTGCCACGCTGCATACTTCCGACGCCCCTCAGTCCATAAACAGGATAATCGATGTTTTTCCTCCTCATCAGCAGGCGCAGATCAGAAGTCAGCTTTCGCTTACTCTACAGTATGTTTTCTGTCAGAAGCTGATTCAGCGCAGAAAAGAGCAGGGGGGAGGAATGACCCTTGCCGTAGAGGTCCTTACAGTTACATCCGCCATAAGAAACATGATAAGAGAGGATAAAACGGAGCAGATGCCTTCCGCAATGCAGTCAGGTTCCGAATTTTTTATGCAGACAATGAACCAGTCACTGGCAAAACTTTATAAAAAAGGCGATATAACATATGAGCAGGCGTTAAAGCACTCAATGGATAAAAAGGATATGCAGAGGGTTATAAAAGGGGTTAAGGTTCAGTAAATGAAAAGGAATTTTTTATGACTGTATTTAAATACAAAGCGCGGAGCAGCGAAGGCAAGCTGGTAGAAGGAATTAAAGAGACGAACACTGCGGAACATCTCGCAAGTTTTCTTGACCGAAACGGCCTGATACTTGTTTCAATAGAAGAACTGGAGTCTAACGAGCAGAAAAATCCCGTATTTTTGAAAAGAAGCATCAGCAGGAAAGACATTGCCATATTCTGCCGCCAGATGGCTACTATGCTAAAAGCCGGAGTGACCATATTAACTTCGATAGAAAGCATCAGGGGGATGACCACTAAACCGGCATTGAAAAAGGTTCTCACCAGCATGTCACAAAAAATATCCAATGGTGAATCTCTTTCAAAAACAATGGCGCAATATCCAAAGGTTTTCAGTAATGTATTTACATCAATGGTCAGGGTTGGTGAAAAGGGAGGGCATCTGGAAAAGGTATTTGAAGATATGGCCGATTATATGGAAAAGGTGAATAATTTACGCAGGGATATAAAAACCGCTAGCATGTATCCCATATTTGTCTTGGGGTTTATGATTTTTGTCTTCGCGGGCGTGATGCTGTTTCTTATTCCGGCTTTAAGCAATCTTTTTGCGTCTTTCGGAGCGGAGCTTCCAAGGCCTACACAGATAGCTATTGGAATCAGCGATTTTTTTGTGGGAAACATAATATTAATACTGCTTTTTATTGCTCTTCTTGTGTTCGGGATATATCTTATATACAGAACGGAGCGGGGGCGTTACAATATTGATAAGATGATTATATCAGTTCCGATTTTCGGAGATTTCGTTGCAAAGGTAATACTTGCGCAGTTTTTTCATACTTTCGGTTCGCTTCTGGACAACGGGGTTCCAATACTGGAATCGCTGGATATTGCAAAAAAAGTGGTAAATAATGCGCCCTACAGAAGAAGTATTGAACTTATGAAAGAAGAGGTTACCCAGGGGGCATCCCTTTCGGAAGCATTGAAAGAGGCTCCTCTGTTTACAAGTATGGCAACCACAATGATTACCATAGGAGAACAGGCCGGAAATGTGCCTGATATGCTTGAGAAAATTTATGAGTACTATACAAAAGAAGTAGTCGCTATAGTCGAAGGGTTAAGCTCTATTATAGAACCGGTTTTAATAGTAATACTCGGCGTTATGGTAGGCGCCTTTGTAATAGTAATGTACCTGCCAATATTTCAGATGGCGGGACAGATGATGGGGGGAATGTAACAAAACCGGAGGTAAAAAAAATGATAAAAAAAACATCATTGTTTAATTCTGATATCCCCCAAAACCGGGGATTCGCCTTCCCCGCAATCATTGCAACAGTGCTAGTTCTGACTATATCAGGCTTTGCTTTCATATATTTGAGCCAGGCAAGAAGAGTTGAAGTTCAAAACGACATAAAAAGAAGCCAGGCGCTTTGGCTGGCGGAAGCGGGCCTGGAGAGGGCAAAAGAGGAGCTCAAAATAGAAATGCAGGCTGAGGGAACCTGGGAGAATTTATTTCTCAGTGGAGGAAACAATATAAATCAAATTGTAGATGAAGCAGATTTTGGAAACGGCACATACGAGGCAGAGGTTGAGGCTATTGTAGATGCCGCTGGTGATCCCTTGCCTGATGAGACCACGGTGAGGGCAAGCGGAACGGTTGGTGATTTTACAAGAACAATTCAAGCGGATGTAAGGGGTATGAATATCAATCCCGGTGAGTCTGCATTGTTTTCCGGTGGTATGTCAGCAGATCAAATTAGGGGAAGTGCAACTATCTGTGGTTCTGTTTATATTGGTGGAACTGGTCTCAGCGAAAATGAGCTTGTATTGGAACTTATAGGACATGCTAGTATACAAAACTATTATGCAGACATTGATTCAGATTTAAAAGATAGGATTCCAGATTTGCCGAGAGTAAGATATCAAGGAGGTTATTATGAATCTCTGAGAACAAATGTCT
>Ga0207421_10000948_pt1 | contig 37585 bp, 32 predicted proteins | sample SodLakKL_010_SED_4_FD_187542 | JGI IMG/M metagenome (GOLD analysis project Ga0207421, IMG submission 187542) | Alkaline sediment microbial communities from Lake Tanatar, Kulunda Steppe, Russia - 8KL_010_SED (SPAdes) (version 2) | ecosystem: Environmental > Aquatic > Non-marine Saline and...
ATGTGGAGAGATGATGGAGCCTATGCTGGAGAAAGTCATGGAGGAAGGTGAGATCATAGTAGATTATCCCGAGCCCGAAGAGATAAGAGACCGAGTCATCGATCAACTGGAGAAGATCGAAGCTGACTGGTTGGGTTGAATATCTCGATCAATGATCATCGTTTCCTACCTTTTTCTTTATCGTTATATGGATAAAGAGCGCTACAAAAATACTGAGAAGCAGATGAAAATATGTAAAGCCTGGTATCTCTAGATCTTCGTCTTCTTCAGTTTCTACGTTGATGTTGACTGTTTCATGATCATCTTGACTGACCACACTTATCCGATGTTGATCTCTATTTTCTTCAGCAAAGAATTCAACTCTAAGGTCTTCAGTATCCCCCGGTCCTAACTTCAAAGTTATCTCTTCAATAGTTTCACCATCTAAAGAAATGCTGATATATTGTTCTGCTTCAAGGTCACCAGTGTTCGTGATAGTGAACTCAACGATGATCATCTCATCAGGATGAAATGTTTGTCCTTCTTCAGGTCTATCTATCTCCACTTCAAAATATGGTCCTTCGAAAACTTCTAGGGTCACTTGGGCAGAATCATCATCGGATGAGACAGACAATACTCTCTCTCCAAAGGGGCTTTCTACTGTCCAGTAGAATTCATCTCTTTGTTCCTCCCCCTCTTCTAGAGTAACTTCTTCGTCTGCTTCGATCAATTCATCATCGACAAAAAATGTGATATCCTGAGTATCGGTTTCATCTTTTGTATTTCTGACCATGTATTCCACCCTTACTTCGTAGCCTTCGAGTACGATATCATCTTCATGTCTTCCGCGAAGTTGAACGATAATAGAAAAAGAATCTGGCTTCCAGATCCGTATCCTATTTGTCTGGTTATCGTCTTCACTTGAAATTTTTATCTCGTAATTTCCTGTATTTTCCGTAATCCAAGTGAATTCACCTTCATAAGATTCTCTAGACCCTAATGATAGATCTTCTTCAATATCATAATGAACCTTCTCTTTCAACTCATCATTAACTGTAAATCTTATATCTTGGGTATCGCTGTAATCTTTAGTATTCATGACAGAGTAGTTTACGACGATTTCTTCACCTGTGTAAAGATCTCTATCTCTTAACTCTACATCGATAGCAAAAACATCGGCTTCATAAACTCTCACACGTGCATCATCTTCGTCGTCATCACTAGAAACTCCTATTTCATATCTTCCGGCATCGCTTTCCTCCGTCTGCCATATGAATTCACCGTCCTCAAAATCTTGTTCGGAGACAGTCATCTCCTTTTCATCTATAAGTTCTCCATCGACAGTGAAGTTTATTGTTTGAGTGTCGATGATACCGCCTGTGTTCTCTACTCTATACTCGATAAGAACATCGTCTCCTTCCACGACTTCTCTATCCACATTCAGTATCCTAAGTTCAAAAAAGGAATCTGCGATGACATTCACACTCACCGAATCGCTGTCATCTTCAGTCGTGACCTCTAGATCGTATTCTCCAGTTTCTTCGGGAATCCATCCGAACGTTTCATCATGGATTTCGTCGCTTCCGAGTTGGATATCTTCTTTAGTCTCTGAATGGATCTCTTCATCGGACTCATCATAAACAGCGAAATCTATATCTTGTATATCCTCTTCATCTCCGATGTTTTGGATCTTATAATCGACGTTGATCTCATCATTTTCTACAAATTCTTCTTCATCTTCAGGCTCTATTATTTTGACATGGAAGTAGGATTCAGGTACCGTGGTAAATGTCCATGTATCTGAACTGGCGTTATCTTCGTCATCGTAGGCGATGGCATACCAGCCATAGTCAGTCTCGTAAGCCAAGTTTTCCCATGATGTATATGCTCGGTCTCCACTTTCGACATCTTCATCGGTACCTATCAACTCGTCGTCGGAAGCATCGAAGAAATCGACATCCATCGGCTCTTCAAGCCCATGTTCGACTTGGACACTCAATTCCACGTCCGTTTGAACACCGATGGCAGAATCTTCAGGTTCTGGATTTGAAGGAGGTTGAGGTTCGGGTCTCAAAGAATTTTGAGTGACGAGTGAATAATCTTGGTTAAATAATCCATCATTATTGGAGTCAGAGGTTATATCGCGTCCGATAACTCGTACCGTATAGGCTCCCTGTTCAAGGTCATCGGGAGGGATGTAGATGTTTTGAACGTTGTTAACGTCGTCCCAACCGTCTCCACTCGTATCGAAGTCACCTAGGACTTCAGCGCTTGGATAAGTGAAACCGTCATCGCTTTCACCATCGCCCGATAGATCGAAAGCATTGCCTTTTATCGATTCTCCGCTCGGCGTCTCTAACTCTAAGTCGAGATTATTTTTTAAAGTCCAAAGATCTCCTTCCTGCGCTTCCTTATCGGTCCATGTAAGAGTGATCTTCAAAGGTTCGTTCTCATCATCATATACGATCTCATATTCGTCCTGTTCTCCAGTTGTTAGGAGTGAATCTTGGTCGTGTAATTCGAAATTGAACGGTGTGTCCATCAACGCAGGAAGATTGACCATACCCCATCCTTCATCCCTGTTTGGAATCGGACCGGTATTGCCATTTTCATCATCAAGGTCGTAGGCAGTATTGATCAGTAAAGCTCTCACCATAGCCGGGCTGGGTTTCTCACCAAATTCATCTTCATACCATTCTACGACGATAGAGGCTGCGCCTGAAACGGCTGGAGCTGACATAGAGGTACCCTGACTAGCATAATAATGGGTGTCGGAATCATGACCCGTTGAATATACGGCTTCACCAGGAGCTACGAGATCAGGTTTTACTCTATTATCGTCTGTCCAACCTCGAGAACTGAAACTGGAGACCATATCGGGATTATTTCGTCCATGATCGGGCATAAAATTCTCAGTCGATCCCACGGCGATCACATTTTTTGCAGTCGCTGGGGCACCGATAGTATTGTAGTCGTCACCTTCATTACCTGCAGCTACCACGATCACCATAGGACGGTTCTCTTCACTATCCCTATCAGAATCACGGACTCCTTCGTCGTAATCTTGAGAACTTTTAAGATATTCTCCAGGGTTATCGTCATCTCCCCAAGAATTAGAATGAATATATGCTTCGGAGTTTTCACTAGCTTTTTGAAGGATATCAAAATAATCACCAGGGCCGATCCAATTTCCGCTAGAATCGAATATCTTTTGTGCGAAGAGTTCTGACTCGTATGAAGGCCCTTGAGCTGCGTAGTAAGATCCTAATTCTTCTATACTACCAAATTGGTCTAGAGTGGTGCCTGTCCCATTATATGTATTTCCGGCAATGGATCCAGTGACGTGAGAACCGTGTCCGTGATCATCTTCCCAAGTATCTCCTTCCCAATGATATCCTCCTATCACTCTGTCTTGAAAATCTAGATGATCAGGATTTATCCCTGTATCTGCAACTGCAACCGTAATACCTTCCCCGGTATAACCGAGATGATTTACGTGAGCTCCGAAATCGAATTCATCTTCAGACCCTCGCCAAGGGTTATAAGGATCATCATCAGGATCCCATATCCATGAACCTCCACCGATGATCTGAGTTGCGACTTCATCCAATAGCTTGTTTTCAGCTCGGTTCGAGATGTAATAGACTTCGGGCATCCTAGCTATTTTTATCAAATCCTTCTCGTCTCTTACCTCAGTGAATATCCTATCCCCCCAAAACGATATTTCATGGAAATCTACAGGATCGATCTTTGAGCTCATCTTCATTAAAAATTCTTTTTCTACTCTCTCCGTCAGTCTTATTTCAACATGCCCTAATTCTATATCTTCAGATAACTTGAAGCCCGGCTGATAAATTCCGACCCAATCTACAAAAGATAGATCTTCTATATCTCCTGCCTTCTCTGGTGTCATCTTAACTTCATAAGCATAATTGGGAACGTAATTTATTATCTCAACACCTTTTTCTTCGATGGTTTCGATCCATCCGGGATTTATCGGTCCCAGCATATGCACGATATAGAGACCTTCTTCACCCGATCCATAATCTTCTATCGTCAGTTCAGGTTCTAGATCTGGTTCTTCCTCGAAGATATCAAAGGTGTGTCCTTTTACTGATATCTCAGTTCTAGAAGGCAATTCATTTACATCTATTCCTTTATTTTTTAGTTCACTTATCCCTCTTTCATTAGTTCTTATCAGAGAATACTGTCCGTATTCATCGATCATTTCTAAATCAGGCATATCATCTTTGATTTCGGTATCTCTGACCAATATTATCTCATCTAGAACTCCATCTGGGTTTTGTATACCATGAACTGTGATAACGGAAAAAACTGAAACGATCAAGATAAAGAATAAAATTATAGAAATGATCTTTAGTATTTTTTGGGGCATGATAATTGATTTTTCTTCTTATTATTTCAAACTTATCACGATTTATCTCATTGTACTCTCAAAAAATATTATAATCCTTGCCTAACATTCCCTCATTATGATCAATAAAAAGATTTCTCAGATGTTCAACGAGATCGCTGATCTTCTAGAGTTGAAAGGGGTCGATTTCAAACCTCGTGCTTACCGAAAGGCCGCGAGAAAGATAGAATCGATGAAGAAAGATATTTCGAATTATTATGAGGAAGACTCTATCAAAGATATAGAGGGTGTCGGTGATGCGATGGAGAAGAAGATAAAGGAGATAATCGAAACCGGTTCTTTGGAATATCTTGATGAACTCCATGAGGAATTACCAGAAGGTCTAGTTGAGGTCATGAAAGTACCTGGCATCGGTCCAAAAAGTGCTAAAAAACTTCATGATGAGCTGGGTGTTAATGATCTTGACTCTTTGAAAAGGAAAGCTGAGGAACAAAAAATAAGAGATATAAAGGGTTTCGGACAGAAAACTGAAGAGAAGATAATCGATGGAATAGAGATGCTTGAAGAGATCTCTGGACGACATCTTCTTAATGAAGTCATACCTGTTTCAGAGGACATCATAGAATACCTTGAAGATGAAGCTGTGAGGATCGAAAAGGCCGGGAGCTTGAGAAGGTGGAAAGAAACTATCGGAGATATCGATATATTAGCTACTGGCGACTCTGAAAAGTTGATGAACAAATTCGTTGATCATGAAGAAGTGGAAGAAGTCCTAGTAAAGGGTGAAACAAAAACTAGTGTCAGATTGGTCGGAGGTATACAGGCCGATCTCAGAGTCGTTGATGAGGAAAGTTTCGGTTCTGCGTTACAGTACTTTACAGGTGCTAAAGAACACAACGTTCCACTGAGACAGATAGCTATAGATAAGGGTTACAAATTGAACGAATACGGCCTTTTTGATAAGGAGACTGATGAAAAAATAGCAGGTGAAACGGAAAAGGAGATCTATGAAAGATTAGGTATGGATTGGATCCCTCCTGAGATGAGAGAAAACAGAGGTGAGATCGAAGCAGCCCAAAAAGGTGAACTACCAGAACTTGTAAAATTTGAAGATATCAAAGGTGATCTTCAGTCACATACAGATTGGAGTGATGGACAAAATACAGTTTTTGAGATGGCAAAAGACGCACAGAGGATCGGTTATGAGTATCTAGCTTTAACAGATCATTCTCAGGGATTGAGCGTTGCCGATGGTCTGACCAGTGAGGAGATATATCAGAGGGAAATCGAGATCCAGGAAGCTCAACATGATCTGAATATAAATATTTTATCAGGAATAGAAGTTGATATCAAAAAAGATGGTTCACTCGATATGGATGAAGCAACTCTTAAAGACCTTGATATCGTTCTAGGTGCGATACATTCAAACTTCAATATGGAAGAAAAAGAGCAAACAGAAAGGATAGTTAAGGCGTTCGAAACCGGTCTTATAGATATATTTGCCCATCCGACCGGAAGGAAGATAGGAGAGAGAGAGGGCTACGAAGTCGATATAAACGAATTGATCGATGCTGCCTTGGAAAATGATGTGATACTTGAGATAAATGCCTCTCCACAGAGACTCGATCTCGACTCGCTGAATGCCCGAGAGGCGATGGAAAGAGGTGTGACGATTTCACTTGGGACCGATGCTCACGGTCTGACACATCTAGATTTCATGAAATATGGTGTTGCGATCGCGCGTCGTGCCTGGCTGAAAAAAGATGATATCGTGAACACATGTTCTTATGACGAGTTATTGGATGTATTAGGAGGTTAAATCATGAGTGATGAAGACTTTACCATACCAGAAAACAAGGAAGACGCTGATAATAGAGCAGAAACTCTCAGAAAAGAGATAAGATACCACGACAGAAAATACTATATCGAGAACGATCCAGAGATAAGCGACCATGAATACGATATGCTGGTCAAAGAGCTCGAAGCTATAGAACAAAGATTTCCTGATCTCATCACTGAAGATTCTCCTACGCAAAGGGTGATGACCTCAGAGATAGATGAGTTCGAGACCGTTGACCATTTATCACCGATGTTGAGTCTAGATAATACCTACAATCATGGTGAACTTAAAGATTTTGACAGAAGAGTGAGAGAGGGTTTAGGTAAAGAAAATGAAGATATCGAGTACATAATCGAACCGAAGATCGACGGTTTAGGTGTAGCTCTTTATTACGAAAACAAGACTTTCGAGAGAGGCTCTACCAGAGGAGATGGTACTAGAGGTGAAGATATCACTCCTAATCTCAAAACGATCCATACGATACCTCTAAAACTCACCGATGATACTTTACTAGAGACAGCTGAATTCCGCGGCGAAGTCTACATGCCGAGAGACGAATTCGAACAGATGAATGAAAGAAGATTGGACGAGGGAAAAGATCCGTTTGCCAATCCCAGGAACGCAGCGGCAGGTACAGTCAGGAATAAAGATCCTAAAGTCGTAGCGAAGAGGCCTTTAGATATATTTGTTTACACGCTCAGCTATAACGAAGAGGGAGAATTCGAAACTCACTGGGAGTGTTTGAAGGAGATAGAAAAGGCCGGTCTAAAAGTCAACAGAAACATCGCTAAAAAGAAAGGGATCGATGAAGTTATAGAATATATCGATCAGTGGAAGGAAAAGAAAGAGGACTTGAATTACGAGATAGATGGCATGGTCGTAAAGGTCAATAAACTAGATCATCATGATACCCTTGGAGCGACCTCTAAACATCCCAGGTGGGCTATAGCATACAAATATCCTGCAATGAGAAAAACCAGCACGATAAAAGATATAGAAGTTCAGGTCGGAAGAACCGGTAAACTCACTCCTATCGCGATACTCGAACCCGTTCAACTTTCAGGAACGGTCGTTGAAAGAGCATCACTGCACAATGAGGATGAACTCGAAAGGAAAAACGTCAATGTAGGAGATAAAGTCCTAGTAGAAAAAGCGGGAGAGATAATACCCCAGATAGTCAAGGTCACTGAGAAGAAGAGTGAAGATGTCTTTGAACTTCCGGAAGAATGTCCAGTATGTGGTAGTAAAGCGAAAAGGATCGGAGACGAAGTAGCTAGAAGATGTGTAAATGCTCAATGCCCCGCTCAGATAAAGCAGAGACTGGAACATTGGGGTATGAGAAACGCGATGGACATAGAGGGTTTAGGTCCGAAGGTACTCAATAAACTGGTCGAGAAGAACGTCGTAAAAACCATACCAGATCTGTATGAGATCGGTAAGATACAACTGACCAGTATCGAACGGATGGCTCAAAAGTCGGCAAGGAATCTTTTGAAAGAGATAAAAGAAAGCAAAGAGCGGAGTTTAGATAGGGTCATATACGGACTAGGCATCAAATACGTTGGTGATCACGTTGCCAATGTTCTCACAGAACATTACGACTCGATGCAAGAGATCATGGAAGCAGATCAAGAAGAGCTTCAAGAGATAGACGAGATCGGACCAAAAATAGCTGAGAGTATCGTTTCTTTCTTCGAGGACGAACAGAATCAAAGGATGATAGAGAGATTGAGGAAGAACGGGATCACGATGGAAGTCGAGAGAAAAGAAGTTGATAAGTTCTTAGAAGATAGAAAATTTGTTCTGACAGGAGCCTTAGATAAATTCACTAGAGATGAAGCTAAAGAAAAGATACAGGAACATGGAGGAAGGGTCACCTCTTCGGTCAGTGGTGTAACGGATTATCTGGTCGTTGGAGAAGATCCCGGCTCGAAATTAGATCAGGCAAGAGAAGAAGGAACCACTATACTAGACGAGGACGATTTTATAGAGATGCTTGAGAAAAAGGAACTGCCAGAAAAATAGGATCATCCTGGAGGCTCACTGACGAAGGGATTGTTTTCTATCAGAAAACGGAGTTTCCATTCCTTCGCTTCGCCTGCATAGTCGATATTCACTCTTTTAGCTTTGATGATCTTGACTTTTTCCTGATTTACTTTTCTAGTAACGTACAACTTGTCTCCGGTGATGTCTTCTCCATCGAGACCCTTGTCGATGTCCATAGCCATACACAATTTACCTGGACCGTTGGTGAGTTCTCTTTTATGCACCTTACCTCTTCTTTCTTTCATCAATTTTGTACCCTGAACAGGCTCTAATGCCCTGATAAACACACCTTCTGATTTTCCCTCTTTTCCGGTTATGATATTGAAACAATGGTACATGCCGTAGATCAGATAAACATAGGCGTGTCCAGGCGGACCGAACAATATTTCATTCCTTTCAGTCCTTTTCCCTTTATATGTGTGAGAAGCTGGGTCTTCTTTTCCCAGATATGCCTCGGTTTCGACTATTTTACCAACAGTCTTGCCTGAAAGGCTCTTCCTGACAAGATTTTTTCCTAGTAGATCCTTAGCTACATCATCCGCACTTCTGCGAAAGAAAGCTCTTTTCAATTTTTTCTCTTTATCTTGATCACCTACTTTGCTCTCACACATATTTCCTTTAATATGGAATAGTTTAATAACACTTGTCCGTTTATGATCGTCTTGGAAGCCGCGAATTCGTCATAATCCGTAGCGGCATCTTTTGCTAAGATGAGGCACGAGAACATGGAAAAAGAAGAGATCGAGCAGATACTCAATAGTGAATTAGAAGGCACGTGTTGGCGGTTCAAGTATTGGGAAAGAGATGACTGTTTCGAGTTCCGAAATAGCGGAGCAGATATATCGGAAGAAGAAACTGAGCAGATGATCGAAGATTTTCTAGATGATATCGAAGAGGACTCGAACAAGCCCTTGTTGAGCGGAAAACTCTGTATCGGCAAAGAAAACGGAAGGCTGCTCAAGAAAGCTATAGAAAGCGATGGTGAGGTCTCTGACCAGGGTGTAGAGATAACAGAGGAAGAAGCTAAAGATCTTCTTAGAAGATGTTTGATCAGGATCGATAATGATCTGTTACCGACCAATCGAGCAGAAGTGGATAGAGAAGAGATCATCGATATCTACAGCGAGAACGTTAGGCAACTAAAACTGGTCACCATAAATCTGCGCGGTGATAAGATGATAACCTTGACCGACAAAGGCGGTCTTCAATTCGAGACCAGATAATGAACAAATATCAACCAAAATCTTCGAATTCCTCAAATCTTTCAGCTTTCGCTTTACATATAGGACATACTGGAGGAGGGTCTTCTCTTGCAGCTAAATAACCACATACCGTACATCTCCAAACCTTGATGTCTTCTTCAGCGCCCATAAGACCTGAACTAGAGGCTTTTTTTTCTTCACTTATACCTTTTTCTTTTGCTTCCATCGCAGCTTCGATAGCTTCAGATGAACGTCTCTCAGGGATCGGCCCCATCTTCGATGGATCATCAGAGACCTCTTTAGAAACGAAAAGGCCGCAGTAGCACATACCGAATTCTTCCACATCGATATCCCTGTATTCGCAGGGACAGATGATATCCGAATCGTAGCTCTTGATCCCGCTGGCTTCTCTGCATGGACAAGAAGGATATCCGTATCTTTCGGCATTTTCAATCAATCCTTCTAGCAGGTCATCCAATAACTCCTCATCGGGGCAAACGTAGTATCCATTCTTTTCGGCATCATTTTTAACGTATTCTAGCATCTCTTCCTTATCAGTCATCACACAGGGCCTCCCTTATCTCGTCTTTCTTGAAGCCGATGATTATCTCTTCACCCTCATCTATGACCAAAGTAGGACAGCTCATCTTTGAGTTGTATTTTTTTAGTTCCTCTCTGACTTTTTTCTTTTCTTCCCCTTCGACTTGGTCTATATCGATGTATTCATACTCTACATCGTTTTCTTCCAGAAAGTTTTTGACTTTTTTACACCATCCACAGGTGCTGATCGTGAAAACTTTAACTTTTCTTTCATTCCTTTCTCCGCTGACAAGTTCTTTTTCTCCCATAATAATGAAATATCATATGAGGATAAAAAGTTTAGGTATTGATTGAATTCACCTTAGCACAATATTTAAATTAGTGACTGAATTTGAAGAGCTATAAATCATGGACTCCCGGTTCGATAGAAAGGAGATATTCCTGGTAAGTGTTATCATCCTGATGATCTTAGCTTGGGCTATAGGAAATCTAGGTGGAGCCTATTTTGGTATGCAGGATGAATTTATCGAAGGTGAACCGGGGAGAGCAGAAGGAAGTGCTGGTGGTTCCCCAGTAGAAATACCCGATTTTTTAGAAGGATATCTCGGATATGCCTTTTTTTCGATGATCATATTAGGGATTGGAGGATGGTTTTTATTCTCAGATGAGGGATGGAAAAGAAAGAGTATCAGAGGTGGTGCTTTTTTAGCGGTCATATCTGTCATATACTTTGCAGACCATATCATACCGAAATCCCTTCATCTATTATCACGATTTGGAGGTATCCTACCTGACTTTGAATTTCCTTCAATCACAGAATTCATTTTTGGAGAGGGATCCCAACATGTTGATCCTTCTTTTGGGTCTAGTATAGGCATCTTGATATTTCTTTCATCGATCCTCATCGTTTTCTTTTTCTTCTTGAGATACAGAAAATTTTCTGAAGATAGTTTCACTGCTGAAGAAGACATATCTTCGACCGCTGACAAAGCCATAACTGAACTCCATGAAGGAGAAGATGTAAGAGATGTCATTATACGCAATTATCAAAAGATGTTGATAATCCTTGAAAGAGAGGGTTTAGATCAGGAAATATCTTTTACTCCGAGAGAACTAGAGAAGATGGCTGTCGCTAAACTTTCATTGACTGCAAGTACAATAGATGAGATGACCAGATTGTTCGAAGAGGCGAAGTACAGCGATCATCCATTGAAAGAGGAAGAACGTAAGAGAGCGATAAAGAATTTTGAGCAGATCAAAGATGAATTGGAGGTAGTAGAACATGCCTGAAGGATCCGCAACTGCGAGGAAAGGAACCAGTTACGTTCTTTTCATGAAAGTTGCGGCTATAACGACGATAATCCTTTTGACCTTGTTTGCAAGAGGTTTCAGACCTGGTATGGTCATAGTTTTCATAATAATCCCTCTTTGGCTTTTGACAGAAAAAGTGATAGACAAGACAGAGTCCCCTTCTCTTTGGAAAAGCGCTGAAAAAAAGGAAGAGTTCTCCAGGCTTCCTCTAAACGATGATATCAAAAAGATGAAAGGAGCAAGAAAAGGACAGAAAGTAAAGCAGGCTATCCTTGAGGGCAGGATAAAAGATCAGGTTTTTCACACACTAAAGAATGAATACAATCTTTCTGAGAAAGAGATCAAGATATTGGACGAAGATCCAGATAGTTTTAGTGAGAAGATAGATAATGAAAAATTGATGGATTATATCAAAAATGCTAGGGATCTCAATGATATGAAAAAACCCGATGGTGTGGATGAAAGCGACTTGTTTTCCGATGAAGAAACGTCTAGGTCTGAGCTCGAGGAATTAGGGTTTGAAGAAAAGATCAGCTCCGCTATATCAGAGCTAGAAAAGATACACTACGTTGATGAGGAGAGGTGAGACAGAAGATGAAAAGCAGAAATTTCGGTTATCTTTTCGTACTGTTCTTCATCACCATGACACTCGGCATGATGGTCATGAACTACCTTTTTTTCATTCCTGCCTTAACATCATTATCTATCATGATCGTTGGCTATCTTGATCTTCCACCAGGTGATGAGAACATAACTATAGAAAGAGAACAAAAAGAAGTCCATACTTATGAAGGAGAAGTATTCAAAGTATGCTTGACCATCAAAAATCATGGTGATTCTGAAGTTTTCTTAGAGGTTAAGGATGAGCTTCCCACCAACGTTAAAATCATAGAAGGCTCTAATCATAATTCCATATACATACAAGGAGGAGAGGAAAAGGAGATAGAATATAGAGTGAAATTTTTAAAGACCGAAAACTACAGTATAGGTCCTGTGAAAGTCCGTTATATGGACCCGATAGGTCTGTTCTATAAAAACTGGAATTTTGAGAACTATATGAATGTGATCGCTCTACCACCTATCGAAGATCTCAGTAGAACTAAGCTAAGGCCAAAATATACCCGAGGATGGTTAGGTAACATAAAATCAGCTCAGATGGGAGTGGGCTCAGAATTTTTCTCTATCAGAGAATATCTACAAGGAGATGAGATGAGGGACATCAATTGGAAAGCTACAGCGAGATATCTTGACCCTAAGACGAATTCTTTCGAAGCCGAGAAGAGTGGTGACGTGATAATTGTCGTCGACGCCTTTTACGAGTCTAATGTAGGTGTTTTCGAAGATAACATGTTGAAACATTCTGTAAGAGCAGCTACTAGTCTCGCATCAGATATAATATCTGACAGGAATAGAGTCGGACTTTTAGTCATAGGGGACTTCGTGAGATGGGCTTATCCTAAATCCGGTCAGGAACAACTTTACGAGATCATGGACAATCTAATGAATTTAGAAGGTGGAAGCCATTGGAGATTAGAGCATGCTCGATTCATCATAGATAATATATTCCCTGATAGATGTCTACTCCTGTTCATATCACCCCTTACAAGCGACAAAGTAAGTGAGGCGATCGTTGGTTTGGCCAGAGAGAAATATGAGATCGGCGTCATATCACCTTGTCCTGTCGAACTTCAGAAGAAATACATCAAAAAAGGAGATGAGTTCGCTGAAAAACTCAGAAAGATCGAGAGGAAGAACAGGATGGCATTTTTGAGAGATTACGGTCCTGTTATAGATTGGGATACCCATCAACCACTCGAAGTAGCTATTGAGGGGGTGAGACGATATCAGATGAGGAGGACTTGAATGATGAACTCGATAAAAGATCGAAAACCATATCGGATCTGCTCATGGTAGAGGCCCATAGAAACATATCGACGTTCAAAGCGCTCTTGACCATAATACTGATTATAGCGATAACCGCCGCTGCGTCTTATCCACATATCATATGGCACCTCTCTATAATAGGTGGTGGCATCGCAACATTTGGATTTTTTTTCAAAAGTAGGATCATAGTCAGTTCAGGCGTTATATCTTCGGGGGCCGCATTTTATTTCACCAATTTGGATATTGGATTTCATTCATCTAGTGTGTTTTTATTTGTAGGGATGCTGATATTCCTCTACGCTTCGATAGTTTACCTCCAAGAGATGATGAAAAAAGACCAAATAAGAAAGATATGGGAAGGCGAAACAAAAGATATGATGAGAGAATATAACGGGCAGTGGAGAAGGAAAGCTATGGAGAGGTTTGCTCTTGCATTTATATTGGCTACTATAGCTTTCTTTGTATCCTGGACAGCTCGATTTGATTTTTGGATAGAGATGGATAACACGCTATTACTGGGTGTTTCTATCGGTCTCATCCTGTCAATCTTGACCATCCTCTACATCTTGTTCTTAAAATTGCCTGAAACCCATATCAATAAAGAAGCCTGAAACCCTTCGTCTGACGAATTCTAGACCTTCAGATCGCTATCTCGATCAGATATTCTTGCTAAGTTAACTTGATGTAGTTAAAAATAATAGAAGAGAGTGTGTTGTTTTCGATTTAACAACACCTATTATCGTATGATCTTGATCATTTTCACAATCGTTGATTTTTCACGTGGAGTTCGCCAGATATCTGCTTATTTAATTTAGCGAGTTCTTCTTCAGAGAATGTTTTTTGCAGATAATCTATGGTCTCTCCTTTCTTTTCGTGCATCTTTTTGATGAGTTCGTCTACGCTTCTTTCATCCATCATACCACCATCGTCTGACATTTCGTCGGACATAGATAGCTTATATCTCATTTAAAAAGTTTTCGATCACCATTTTAAAACCTCTGGACTGTGTATTTTTTGTTATTAGCTATCATAATCCGTCTGACAAAGAAGTTCTCTAAACTTTTGAGAAACTATAAATATTCATCCTTTCATGGCTTTGTGGATGTCTTCAAACACGAGAAAGATCAAAGCTGTGGTTGTTGACGATTCTAATTTCATGGTTACCGTTTTAAAAGATATATTAGAGAGCGACGGCCGAGTAGAGGTCATCGGAACCGGCAAAGACGGTAGGGAAGCTATAGAATTAAATAAAAAGATGGACCCAGATGTTATATTGATCGATATACAGATGGAAGGTATGGATGGTCTGACAGCAGTAGAAAATATAATGTCTGAAGATCCAACACCTATGGTCGTAATATCTGGGCTGGGGGATGAAGCGGGAAAGATGTCAGTAAAAGCGCTTGAAGCTGGTGCCGTAGATTTCATCTCTAAGACATCGGGTTCCTTATCTATGGATATAAGAAAGAAGAGTGATGCGATAGTAGATAAATTGGTTAATGCGGCTAAAACTGATCCTAGTTTATTTTTCGAAGAAAAGCAGATCTCAAAGGGAAAAAAATATTCACCGTCTGTTACTGAAGATTGGATTATTGCGGTCGCTTCTTCAACAGGGGGTACAAGAGCATTAGATGAGTTCTTATCTTGCTTACCTCCTAATTTTCATGTCCCTATCATAGTGGTTCAACACATGCCTAAAGATTTTACAGGTCATCTTGCCTCTACACTTGATTCAAAATTAGATATCCCTATCAAAGAAGCGAAAGATCGCGAGATCATCAAAAATAATCAGGTTTACATAATCCCTTCTGGTCTTCACGGTTTTATCGATTCAGATGGTGGGAAAAAAATTATCAGATTAAAAAGTGGACCCAAAAAACACGGAGTTAAGCCTGCTGCTGATCATCTTTTTAGATCCGCATCTGAAAAGTACGGTGAGCGAGTTTTCGGGGTAGTTTTCACTGGTATGGGTGAAGACGGTGCTGAAGGAGCGGATCACATCAGAGACAAAAACGGTCTGATAGCTTTACAAGATGAAAAGACTTCAGTCGTTTATGGGATGCCTAAAAGCGCGAAGGAAAAGGCGGGATCTGATTTTGAAGGTTCTCCATCTGATATAGGAAAAAAAGTTTTAGATATGTTCATGGAGGAAAAAAATGAGTGAAGACTTCCAAGAGATGTTTGAGGAGGAGACGAAGGAACAGATCGCCAAGATGAACGATCATCTTTTAGATTTAGAAAGTTCTCCAGATGATCTTGAACACATCGCAGAGATATACAGAGCGAGTCATACTCTTAAAGGTATGGCCGGAACGATGGGTTACGAGGGGATACAGAAGATAAGCCACAGGATGGAAGAGCTTTTCGATAAATTGAAGAAGGAAGAAGAAAAGATCAATGAGGGACATTTTGATATCTTATTCCAATGTGTCGATACGATTGAGTTGTTGGCTAAAGGACAAGAGTTGGATGTAAAGGATCTGATAGATGATCTTGACTCCATATTAGAAGGTGGAGATACTGATCATATGTCAGACGAGGTCATCGATGATAAATATGATGGTATTCAAAACTTTCAAGAACTCCCTTTAAAGGTAAGAGAGTTATTTGAACAAGAACCTGAAAGAGAATTGACTTTAGGTATAGTGGAGATCTCTAAAGATGAAGAGATGCCTTCTGCTAGAGGCGTACAGATCAGAGAAAGGATCGATTTTGAATATGAACTTTTTTGGCCGGATCCGGAAGAGGCCGATCCGGATCAGTATAACTTTTACATCATAACTGATAAGATCCTAGATGAGGAAGATCTTGACAAAACGGCAGGATCGGATATCAAGATACATAGGGTTAAAGGGATCGATTTTTTAGATGAAGAAAAAGAAGAGAAAGATGATATAGAAAAACAGGTCAAGACGAAAAAGAAAAAGATAGAGACTTCTAACAAATTGAAAGTCGATCTGCAGGAGATCGAACACGTAATGAATCTGATAAGTGAACTCGTCATCTCTAAAGGCTCACTTGAAGACCTTTCCCGTTCATTAGACTCTGATAGACTATCTAATGTTACCAATAGGATAGACAGGATAACGAACGAGTTGAGAGAATCCGTTTTAGGGCTAAAGATGACAGAGGTCGAGAGCGTTTTCCGAAGGTTTCCAAGGATGGTCAGGGATCTGGCAAAACAGAATGATAAAAGGATAGAATTTGAGATGGAAGGAGAAGACATAGAATTGGATAGAACGATCCTAGATAGGATCACAGACCCGATGGTACATTTGCTTAGGAACGCCATAGATCATGGTATCGAACCTGTAGAAGAGAGGAAGAAGAAAGGAAAACCTCCCGTCGGTAGGCTGAAAGTCGCGGCGAAACAGCAGGAAGAGAACGTGGTAATAAAGGTGTCTGATGATGGAAGAGGTCTGGATAAAACAAAGATAAAAGAAAAAGCGCTAGAAAATGGTCTTATAGATGAAAAAGAAGCAAAAGATATGGACGATGAAGGAATATATATGTTGATCTTCAATCCCCATTTTTCTACAAAGGACGAAGTCACCGAGATATCGGGTAGAGGTGTAGGGATGGAGGTTGTCAAAAAGACCATGGATTCCTTAGGTGGAGAGGTCAGCATCAGTTCGGAGAAAGATGAAGGTACTACTATAAAACTCACTTTACCTCCTTCCGCAGCTATAATTCAGGCATTCTTGATCGAAGTTGGAGATGGTAGTTATGCTATCCCATTGGAAGATATCGTTGAGACCGCACAGATACCTCCTGAAGAAGTCGAAAAGATCGAGGGAAATGATTTCATCAGATTGAGAGAAGAATATCTACCTCTTATCTATTTGAAACATCAGTTCGAAGACGAATCTATAGGCTCTATCAAGGAGGAAAATGAAAAACTCAAAATAGTCATAGTCTCGAACGAGGATAAAACCGCTGGATTCGTCATAGATGAGGTGATCACCGAAAAAGAGATAGTCATAAAACCACTCCCCGAAAATCTTCAAGACCTTGGAGGTTTCATGGGCGCAACGATACTGGGGGACGGAACAATCGCCATCATACTAGATACCCTACACTGGATAAGATCTACTTCTTGAAAAATATCCTTTTTCTAAGATCGTAAGTTTCTAAATGATCCCTAGCCGGTGCTCTTAAATTTTCAGCCATGCCCAATATCAAAAAACCTCCTCTATTCAAACTTTCTGCTAATCTCATCATCAGCTCAGTTTTTGATTCGTTGCTAAAATAGATCATAAGATTTCTGCATAGGATCAAGTCGAATTTTTTTGTAAAGGAGGTTTCAAAGATATCTAGCTCTTTGAAATCAACGAGATCTTTGACCTTATCGTCTAATACCCAATTTTCATTTTTTAGGTCAAAATACTTTCTTTTTTCGTTTTTAGATAAATTTTTCACGGATTTTTCTGGGTAGGTGCCTTTTTTGGCGAAGTCCAGTGCTTCGCCGTCGAGATCGGTGGCCGTCACCTTAAATTTTGGATCCTCAGAAGGGTTATTATTTAGGTAACTTATAGCTAGAGAATAAGGTTCTTCCCCGGTTGCACATCCAGCAGACCATACTTTGATATTTTTTAAGATGTCTTCCTCCTTTTTTTTGATCATCTGTGGTATGACTTCATCCTCTATAAGTTTCCATACATCTTTGTCTCTCTTGAATTTAGTAACGTTAACCGTGAGGAGATCTCTCAATTCAGCTATCTCGTCTTCATTATGTTTCAGGTAATTTAGATAGTCTTTGAATTTGCTTTTCTCTACGACTCTCATCCTTGCATGAAATCTTCTCCTCAGATGTGATTTAGAGTAATTCGTATAATCTACACCTATTCTCCTTGAGACCTCTTTTCTTAACCTCTTAAACCCCTGGGAATCAGTATCGTTTTCTAGTCCTTCCATATATCCACCTATTCTTTCTGTTCGCTCTCTATATCTACGTCTTTGACCTCCTCTTCCAGGAGCTTTTGTGCATTTATCACTCGAACACTACGACCTTTTTCAAGTCTTATGATCCATCTAAGCCTTCTACCGTCTAGGTTGGTTATTTTAGAGGGGTCGACCAGTTGATCCGTATTTGGAGAGACTATATCTTTTATTTTGTCTACGGGCGCGGCCCATTTTTTTTCATCTATATGTATGATGATCGTGTTTTGGACCTCCTCACCCGTTTTCTCTAAACCTAATATCTTTTTTAGATCGATAACAGGGATTATCTCGCCTCTCAAGTTCGTTGCTCCTAATACATTTTTTGAGGATCCAGGTACATTAGATATATTGACATCTTTGATGATCTCATTCATCATATCTATCTCTATAGCATATTCTTCATTATCCAACTCAAAAACAGTGAACATTTTTTTGTTTTGAGGCTTCTTATTCTCTTCATTTCTGTCTTTTTTAGGTCCATCATCTTTATCATGCAGATCGTTAACCACTATCTAACACCTCACGAGAGCATAAAATTAAACTGATCGTCGAGTGATCAAAGTCGATTTATTCTTTAGGTTCTTTATCCCTGAATTCTTCAGCCATCTTTAGACCTTCGCCTGAGAGATTCTTCACCATAGATATCAGATCCGTCAACAGTATGAGTTCAGTTTCGTGTTTTACTATACCTTCGAGATATTTTTTATTGACAGGTGTCTCTAGTGCCTTCGATGGTGGTTCTATCTCATCAGTTGAAATAGTGGGTATCTCTGTGACTTCTGAAGCCATCACACCGATATGCTCGTCAAACAAGATCATGAGTTGAGAATCTTCTTCATCTAGTTCGATATCAAGACCTAATATCTTCGGAAGATCGACGACGGTTATGATCTCTCCTCTCCTGTTTATGATGCCTCTTATCTTATCAGGGGTAGAAGGTACGGATGTGACTTCTTCGAGTTGTATTATCTCTCTAACTTGTGATATAGGGCAGGAAAGATAATCATCACCTACCCTGAAAACAACCATCTGTATCGATTCATCAGAATCTATATCTTCCTTTATACCCATATTAGCACCTCAAAGCTACTTTCAGCATCGAGTGACATCATTTCTCTGAAACGATCAGTGGTTTAATAAACTTTTACCTTTTGGCTTAAGATGATCAGAGATCATACTTATCTATCAACCTTGATAAGTTGTCGGCTAAAGTAGAAAGCTGTTGAGCGTTCGTGGACAGTTCTTCAACGGAAGCATTTTGTTCTTCAGCTGCAGCGGCTACAGATTCTGCTTGATCAGATGTCTCATCGGCTATCTCAGTGACTGATTTCACTTTAGTGGCTGAATCTTGTAGTTTTCCAGATACCTCGTCAACAGCTCTAGAGATCTCCTGTATGGATTTAGAAACTGAATCTGTCGCCTCCCTTATCTGATCGAGAGCATTCAAATTCTCTTTGGTGACACCATCTACATTTTCGGCCTTTTCACTAACAGCCTTCACACTTTCGACCACTTCCTTCGCATTCTCCTGCGTACTTTCTATGATCTCCTTGATATTTTCCGTCTCAACTTGGGTCTCTTCAGCTAGCTCCCTCACTGAATCCGCAACTACAGCAAAGCCCTCACCGTGCTTTCCTGCTCTAGCTGCTTCGATAGAGGCATTGAGCGCAAGAAGGTTAGTTTGTTCGGCTATATTTGAAATCGTATCTATGACTTCTCCTATCTGATTGGATTGTTCATCTAGATGCTGAACTTTTTCTGCGGTTCTATCTAATATTTCTTTGAGTTCCGTGACCTGATTAGACGCCTCTTCAGCGAACTTCTGACCTTCGTCTGTTTGAGCGGCTACTTCCTCCGCGGAAGCGGCTATATCCTCGGCAGAAGCTGATGTTTCTTCCATATTAGCTGCGGAGTCTTCGACAGTACTTGCTAGATCTTCTGCCATCCTGAATTGTTCAGATGTGCCTTGAGATATGTTTTGAACGGACTCAGCCACGTTTTCTGCCGTAGTTCTCAACTCCTCAGCAGAAGCTGCTAACGTTTCTGATGATCCGTCAAGCTCTCGGGTAACATCTTTCAACCTCCTTATATTTTCCCTTGTGTTTTTGATGCTTTGATTCACCGCCTCTCCGATCACTAGATACTCTCCGTTTAAATCTTCCACATCTATCTGTTTATTCAGATCACCGTTCGCTAGTGCCTCCATAACTTCCTTGATCTGCTGTATAGAATTTTTTATGATAGTCAATGCTTCATTGACCGATACGCTCATCTCTTCAAAATCTCCAGAAAGTTCTTCGGTTTCGATCCCAACATCTAATTTTCCCTCAGCAAGGTTTCTCATCACTTTATTTATTTGATCTAAAGAATCGCTCATGGTATTTATACTCTGATTTACAGATAAGGCCATCACTTTATAATCTCCCTGCATTTCACTAGAATCTAGTTCTATGTCCAGTTCACCAGATGCGAGGGAATTCATCACACCTTTTATATTTTTCATGACCCCTTTCACTTTTCCGATGTTCTCGTTAACCGATTCAGCCATCTCTCTGTAATCACCCTCGAGCTCCTCTGTTTTTATCCGAGTATCTAGTTTTCCTTCAGCTACTTCTTTCATCGTTTCGTTGATCTTTTCCATAGAATTTTCCACAGCATCCATACTTTGATTGACAGATCTTCCCATCTTTTTGTACTCGCCTTCAAGCCCTTCTTCGGATATCCTGGTTTGCAGATCACCTTTTTCTAAATCATTCATCACTCTTTTGATCTCCTTCAGTGACCTATCTACACCTTCTATACTCTCATTGATGGTTATGGCCATCGTTTTGTAATCGCCCTCTAGATCCTCTACATCTATTCTTTCGTTGAGATTGCCTTTTGAAAGCGACTTCAATGTTTTTTGTATCCTTAAAATACTGTTAGAGAAGTCATCTTTCATCTTAGCAAAGGCAGAGGAAAGTTCACCTACTTCATCTTTACTAGAAACTACATTTATCTCTTGACTGAAATCGCCCTTTGCAACTTTTTTTGAATTCTCTTTTAACTCATTTAATGGTCCGACAATGTATCTCTTGATGTAATAAGTCAGGGAAACAGCGACAAATGCATTCAGTGGAATCATTATAAGCAGTCTAAACGTCTGATCCAAAGGCGCTACGACGTTTCCTATGTAATAATACATTCCAGAGATAGCGAATAAAAGAAAAACGAATTTGAAAACCAAGCTCTTTCTGAAGAAAATATACCAGATCCCTATAAAAACGAACATCACTATGATGGTCCCTAATAATGTGGGTAATCTTAATTGCATGATTAAAACAACCTTATATTTAGTAGATTTTTGAATTATTTAAACGTTTTGAAGATTTTTCATTCTGAATATTTTAAAGGCGAAAAATTCAAATCTTGACTTCGACTTTCATAGACATCGAACCGACCTTGAATCTGACATTTCTAGCGTGAGTTCCCCCGATATCTTCTCCTTCGATAGGGATATTTCTATCCTCTAATTCTCTTCTGACAGTTTTCACATTTTTTTTGCCGATCTTACCCGCAGAAGTACTTGAGAACATACTTGCTCCCCCTGCAATCTTAGCTTTCAAATTCCTTTTACGTCCTCCTTTACTGATTATACCCTTGATCAAATTTTCAACTGCCTCATCCGCATACATACATGATCTTCCTTCTTTTTTTCTTTTACCATTTCCTAGAAGAACATGTGCCATACCGCCCACTTCATTCTGTCTATCATAGATGGCCACAGCTACGCAAGAGCCTAGAGCTCTAGCAGTCAAGATTCCTTTAGAGTTCGTTATTTCCATTTCTCCGATCCTGAGTTCTATCTCTTCAGTCATGCGGATTACCTCTTGATCGTGATAATCATGGGTCCTTCTCCATCTTTTAGATACAGATCTTTTTTCATCTTCAAAATAGATTATCGATAAAATCTTCTGTGAGTTCATCACTGGGCAGGAGTATGTATCTCCCCTTCACGCCGACTCCTTTGGCCTTCAACTTGACTTCCGAAATTATGGCGCTGTTCTCTAGACTTTCGGAATAAGTCAATAGATTCTCCAGGTAAACACCTATCATATCATGTTTTAATTCTGGAGGAGTATGTAGAATAGGGATATCGAAATAGTCTCCTACTTCTGCTAGAAAATTGCCGAGTAGTATATTTCCTACTTCTCTAAGAGCGCTCCTCTCCTGTTCACCGAGTTCGCCTTCAGCCTGGTCTTTCTTACCGAGAAGGTTTTGAGCTAGAGTTATAGCGCTATCTTCGTCCATCACGAAGAGGGTTATCCCTCCTTCACCTTCCTTAAGCTCAGAGTAAAGTATGATCCCCAAATTTTCTTGATCGAATTCTTTCTCAACAAGTTCTAAGGGATTAGTATAGATGTTCAATATTTCGGTCTCTACTGGAGTCCCCAACATCTTAGAGATGGATTCTGCTGCTTTTCTAGCTGCTGTTTCTAGGATCTCCCTCAACAGAAAGAGATTATCATCATTTAATTCTATTTTTGTTTGTTTGTCGTGCTTGTTTTCCATAATATAGAGTAATCAATTTGTTCCGTTTATATATTAGTTTCCCACGTATTGAAAAAAGGGATAGACTTTTTGAGTGAATCGATGGATCTCTTAATCAAAAAACATAAGAAATAATAAATATGTCCTATAGAATGTGTGTCTGCCATGCCTAAAAGTGTATTGGTTGTCGATGATACTCAATTCATGCGAAAGATGTTAAGAGATATGCTTTCAGATCAGTATGAAGTTGTAGGAGAGGCAAAAAACGGTAAAGAAGGAGTTGAGATGGTCGAAGATCAAAAGCCAGATCTAGTCACTATGGATGTCATAATGCCGGAGATGGATGGTTTGGAAGCTCTCTCTAAAATAAAGGAAAAAAACCCAGATCAAAAAGTGATAATGGTCACATCAGTTGGACAGAATGAAAAGGTCACTGAGGCTATGAAAAAGGGCGCAGAAGGTTATATCATCAAACCTTTTGACAAGGAAGGTGTTTTAGAAGAAGTAGAAAATGTGATAGGAAAATAACAGATTTTTTTTCAATTTTTTAATCTTCATGTAGATTTTCATATATCTTTTCAGACAATGCAGTCCCCATCCCTTTTATCTCACTTAGTTCTTTTTTAGAAGCTTGTTTAAGTTCTTCTATATCTTCAAAACCACATTCATAGATCCTGTTTGCCAGTTCGGGTCCGACATTCTTCAGTTTTTGAAATTCTTCAACGGCTTCTTTTTTCTTTTTTTGAGTAGAAGGTTCTTCGTTTTCAGATCTCTGGAGTTTTTCTTTCAACTCTTCATTTTCTTCTTGAAGATGACTTATCCGTTCTTGTTTTAATTTTATTGTGTTTCGGAGCCTATTTTTTTCCATCTTGAATTTATTTTCGCTCTGCTTTTTCTTCTTTTCTAAATTTGAGATCTCAGATTCTAGCTCTTCTACTTTATCATCTAATTCTTCGATCTTTTCTTCTTTTTCTTTTATCTTCTCTGAAGTTGCATCTCCCTTATCTTGAAGTTGATTTTCCAATTCTTCTATCCTTTTCTCTTTTCTTTCAATCTCTTGATTTTTCATTTCTTTTTCTTCTTGAAGTTGATCTTCTAATTCTTCTATCCTGGATTCTTTTTCTTCTAGATCATCACTAGTCACACTTTCGATATTTTCCATTTCGCTTTTCAGTTCTTTTATTTTCTCTTCTTTCTCTTGGACTTTTTCATTTTTCAATTCTTTTTCTTTTTGTATTTGATTTTGTAGTTTCTTTATCTCGTCTGTCTTCTCTTTTATCTTGGCTTCAGCTATCTCCTTTTCTCTATCGATCTGTTTCTCCAACTCCTCGATTTTAGATCCTTTCTCTTTTATTTTCTCTTCTAGTTCCTGATTCTTTTCTTCAAGACTTTCTATCCTTTTCTCAAGTTCTTTTTTCGCTTCACCAACATCGCTCACCTTTGTTTCTTCGACCAGTTCTTCGTGCATCTTTTTGGCTTTTTCGAAATCGGGATCTATCTCCAAAACCTCTTGGACAGAGATTTTAGCCTCTTCGAGTTCACCGAGCTTCTTCTGATAAGCAGCTTTGATGTAGTGATATTCTGGATTTTTAGGATCTAAATCTATCAATTTTTCAGCTGACCTTTTTGCCTCCTCTATCTCTCCTGTTTTTTCGTGTATCAAGGCTTTGTTAAGATAAGCCTCTTCAAAATCAGGATCGATTGAGATCGCCTTTTTTATAGAATCCATAGCCTTTTCGTGATCGCCTATTTTTAGATGGCAAAGAGCCTTATTGTTCCATGCGGCTTCTTCCTCAGGATCGATATCGACGACTTCTTCGAAAAAAGATACAGCTTTGAGATATTCCTGCTCTTTATAGGCTTTTTTTCCTTTTTCCCCTAGACTTTTGATCTTTGAAGTTTCATCCTGTAAATTTGTTTCATCATCTATCACGTCCGCTTTGTCAGTTTTGGAACTCTTGATATCTTCGATCGCTGATATCATATTTAGCTTTTTTAATAATTTATAAAAGGGTGTACCTCCAACAAATTCTATGCGATCCGTTTTTTCTATAGGTTTATCTCTCAGACTAGTCGTCAAATACAGACCGTGTTTATCTCCGCTTAAAATATCGTGGAGTTGAGTCACTTCTTCTTTTAGATCATCCTCATCTCTGCAACATTTTATCAGATATTCTCGAGATCTCCCACCTCTTTCGATCTCGCCTTCGATCAGCAAGGACCCATCTCTGTTCTCTAATGATGAAATTTCGAATCCCATATTTTCAAGTAGTTCCGAGCAGATATTCTGGAAGTCACTCTTTTTCATAGATTTTAATGCTTCTATGGTTTGGTCCTCATCCAACAAAATTCCACCTTTGGATTAATTGTTTTATTTCAAATTATTGAATTAGCTCATATTACATAACTTTTGTGATTTTTTAACAAATAAAGTAATTTAATCTTGAGTTTTTTAATGTTCTCCTTTGTCATCGTTTCACCGAAACTTATTAAATGAAAAAAATCATCCTGATATGATACCATGACAAAGATGCTTATATGTTATTATTCAGAGACTGGAACTACTGAAAAGATGGCGGAAGAAATATGTGAAGGAGCAAAAGAAAGCGGCAGTGATATAGACGTTGAGCTGAAAAAGGTTGAAGAAGTAGAGATAGATGCGCTACCTGAATACGATTCCTTGATTCTTGGTTCCCCAACATATTATGGATTGCCATCTGGTGAAATGAAAAAGTTCCTCGACGAGAGTATTAAACATCACGGGGACCTTGATGGCATGATAGGCGGGGCATTTTCCTCAAGCGCTAATACTGCTGGAGGAAACGAAACTACAATAATTTCACTTGTAGAAGCACTTCTGATCCACGGTATGATCGTAAAAGGTATGCCGAAAGGAGACCATTACGGGCCAGTAGTAGTTGGTGAACCGGATGAAGATGAATTGAAACAGTGTAAGTATTACGGTAGATGGATGGCCGAGTTCATCGAAAAGATCGCAGGAACGGAGGGATGATCATGGATTTCATGAAAGTCGTTGAGAGCAGGAGAAGTGTGAGATCTTTCGAAAATAAAGAGATCCCTGAAGATGAAATAGAGGAGATAATCGAGATAGGCCATATGGCACCATCTGCAGGGAATCGACAAGCTAGGGATTTCATTATCATAAAAGACGAAGAAGAGAAGGATAGATTGGTCGAAAATGCCTATGGACAGTCTTTCATAGCGGAGGCATCATGGATCGTTGTTGTTTGTGCAAACAAAGAAAGATCAGCCGAGAGATACGGAGATAGAGGTAGAGAACTATATTCGGTTCAAGATGCGACCGCCGCTGTAGAAAACATGCTTTTAGCCGTAGTGGATAAAGGTTATGGTGCTGTTTGGATAGGCGCTTTCGATGAAGAAAAAGTAGTTGATCAATTGGATATACCAGAAGGTGTTAGACCTGTGGCGATGATACCGATAGGATATCCGTCTAACGTTCCAGAAGAACCTGACAAGATGAACGCCGATGAATTGACCCATAGAGGTCGGTGGGAAAGATAGTTTTATGTCAGACTTGAGTCTTTTTCTTTTAAGATACGGCGAGATCGGAACTAAAAGTTCCAACATAAGAAAACACTTCGAAGATATTCTCATTCAAAACATGGAAAGGACCTTTTTGAACGAAGGAGAAGAGTTGATAACTGAGAAAAAAGGAATGGGAAGGATATTCGCACATACCGACCCAAAAAACTCTTACCTCTTTTCTAGGACGTTCGGTCTCGTTTCCTACAGCGAGGCAGAGTCATTTACCACCGATTTAGATGAGATGATAAAAAGAGCGAGAAAATTTGCAGAAAACATCTCCGGGACCTTCGCTGTGAGGGCAAGAAGAGTGGGCGAACATGAATTTGGAAGTCAAGAAGTGGAAGCTAAAGTAGGAGAAGCGGTCCTTGAGGCGAATCCTGAGTTAACGGTGGATCTAGACCGACCTGAAGAAGAGTTTCACATAGAGATAAGACATTCAGATACGTATGTATTTACAGATATCCAAGAGGCTCCCGGGGGTTTACCTGTTGGTTCTCAGGGAAAAGTCGCCGCAGTTGTTGAAGATGAGCTAGATTTTCTTTCAGCTTGGCTGATGATGCGTAGAGGAGCACGACTTTACGTAATCTCTAAAAATCGAGAGTCGGTAGAGCGTTTGAGAAGATGGGATGTAAGTTTGAAAGAGTTAGAATATGCTGAAGATATTTCATCCATAGATTTCCCAGAACACATAAAAGCTTTGGTCTTGGGTGAAACTTTGGAGGATTATTCTCCCATCGACATAGATATGATGGTCGTCCGGCCTTTGATCGGTTTTACTGATGAACGCATAGAAAATACGCTTTCATTTATCGAAAGGTTAGAGGAAAAATGAATTGTAGTTAGGTCAATTATTTTTTTCGGAGGCCCATCTTTCTTCAACGATGCTTTCTTGTTTATCGCGGTCTTTTTCAGACCTTTTTATCCCTTCTATACGTTTTGCTTTTTCTTTTATAGAGGTGTCTGAACCCTCAACGATAAGTTTTCCTCCGTAATATATGTCTCTGTCGATATAGACGTCCTTTGAGATCTTTATATCACCTTGACAATATACTTCTAATGCACTGGTATTTTTTTCGAGTATCACCTCTTTTTCTGCCTTTATTTCTTTGACCTCACTACCTGAAGAGATAACAATACGATTTCCTATTATTTCACCCTTTATTTCACAGTTTTCTCCTATCCTGAGCTCACCAGTTTTGGAAACTATATTTCCTTCGACTATGGCGTTTTCTTCAAGTTTTACATCATTTTGAGATTCGATCGACCCTTTTATATTAGCCCTGCGCCCGATCTCGATGTCGTTTTCAGAAAGTATATCGTCATCGACTACAGAATCGGCCTTTATTTTTAACCGGCCTTCTTCTTGGATCAATCCTCTTTCATCTGAAATAGCAAGATCTTCCTTGAACTTACCTTCTTCTAAGACTTTTTCTTCAAGATCATCTTTTTTTACTTCTTTCTCAGTGATATCATCGACCTGAGGATCACTACTCTTTATCTCTTTGACTTCTTTTCTCAGCGAGTTGACTTCTTCCTTCAAATCTAGAAGGGTGCCCATAAAATCACTTGCACTTTCTTTTTCATATTTCTCATTGGTTTTCTTCTTTTTACTCTTCCCTATCTTCTCAACTTGCTCTTGGATACCTTTCTTTTCGTCATCTATAGTTGTCCTGACATCTTCTACTATTTTACTTTCAATAGAACTCTTTTCATCTATTTTCTCTCTATCCTGGATTTTCATCTTTTTTAACTCGTTTTTTAAAGCTCTATTTTCTTCTCTAAGTTCTTCTATGGCGTTTTTAACACTTTTTATATTTGAGCCTTCATCTTTTAACGTATCCATAAGGTTTTTGTGGCTTTTATCTTCCATCAGATTTTTTTCTTGCTCTTCTAGGAAATCCATCATCTCCCTGACCTCAAGGACCAAACTCCTATCTTCCGTGTCTATCTTGCCTTTCCTTCTTTGAGCTTTAGGTCCTAAATGTTTTATCTTAAAACTTAAATTTTCTGTAAGGATGTCTATATCTTTCTTTTGTAACCTGGATCTGTCAAGAACCAATAAGAGCAAAGAAGAATGTTTGTCGATCTGCCTCTCAATAGAATTGATGAATTTTACCACCGTGTTAGCTGGATTATGTTTTAAGAGATAATCCAACCCGTCAAACAACACTACACCTTCTTTCTGAGAGATGAACCTTTTTATGGCCAGACCCAGTAAATTGATCTCATCCGGACCTATAGCCGATCGATGATCCTGATCTGAAAGCCAGACAAAGCTGATACCGTGAAGATCGTGTCTATAACTCAAGTCGCTTGGTTCTTCACTGGTGATATACATTCCAGGTTCTGACTGTATCAAGTTTTTGAAAATTTCGATAGGATATCTTTGATCTTCAGTCTTAAGTAAGTATGCATCCCCGTAATTGAATTCATCTTCTATCATACTTCAACCACCTATAAAGATTATCAAATTTAAACATCCAACTATACAGTACATCCATTTTCAGATCTTCTAAATATACATATCTCTTTTTTATTATAAACCTTGACCTTCTATTTCATTCTTTCACGATAAACTTTATTTCTATCAAGTGTATATAGCATTTCGTGAATAAGATGTCTCCGGCCCAATCGACCAGCGCAGATGGTGTAGAGTGGGACTTATCAGATCTATATGAAGGACCTGATGATCCTGAACTAAATGACGATATAGAGAAGACCATTGAGATGGCGGAAAATTTTAGGGAAAGATACAAGTGTAAAATAGAAAATGCCGAGCTCGAACCAAAGGAACTCAGAGAGGCGATGGAAGAGTACGAAAAAATATATGAGAATATAAACAAGATATCTTCGTTCGCTTCACTGTACCATGCTATGGATACCCAAGATCCGGATAGAGGTGCACTACTACAAAGATCTGAACAGAAGAAAAGCGAAGTGAACAACAAGCTGATCTTCTTTGAACTCGAATGGCAGTCGCTCTCAGACGAAGAAGCCGAAAGGTACATGGAAAGTGATGAATTAGAACATTACAAAAGTTTCCTGAACAATTGGAGAAGATATACTCCTTATATGCTTTCTGAGTACGAGGAACAAATAATAGAATCTCTGCAGAACACAGGAAAAGAGGCATTTAAGAGATTATTCGATCAAACAATCGGTGATATAACGGTTGACTTCGAAGTGGATGGAGAAAGTTACGAGATGGTATTGGATCAAGCACTTTCCGTACTTTATGAAGAGGATAGAGAAAAAAGGAAAGCCGCCTCTGACGCTGTAACTGAAGCTTTACAGGAAGAGAACAAACTTTTGAATTTTATATTCAACAATATCGTACAGAACCACACTACGATATGTAATTTCCGTGATTATCCAGACCCGATGAAGCCTCGAAATCTTGACAATAGAGTCGATAGGGAGACCGTAGATGCTCTGATGGAGACGGTAGAAGAGAATACTCATATCGTAGAGCGTTTTTACGAGCTCAAGAAAGAGATAGGGGATTATGACAATCTATACGATTATGATAGATATGATCCCCTTCCTGGAGGAGTGCCTGAAACTGACTTTGAAGAGAGCCGAGAGGAAGTCTTAGATGCATATGAAAGGTTCTCACCTAAGATGAAGGATATAGCTGAGAAATTTTTCGAGTATGATTGGATCGATGCGGAGATAAAAGAAGGCAAAAGAGGAGGCGCTTTCAGCGCTAGTACTGTTCCTTCAGTCCATCCGTATATTATGTTAAATTTCTCAGATAAAACTAGTGATATGATCACTCTAGCCCATGAATTGGGTCATGGTGTACACCAATATTTAGCTAGAGAACAGGGCGCTTTACAACAAAGTACTCCATTGACGACTGCTGAGATGGCTAGCGTGTTCGGCGAGATGTTGCTGTTCGACAAATTGATGAACGAAGTTGATGACGATGAGACCAAGCTAGCTTTGATCGGTAACAAACTTCAGAGAGACTTCGCTACCGTTTTCAGACAAGTTATAATGACCAGATTTGAGCAGGAACTTCATAAGGCACATAAAGAGAAAGGAGAACTGAAAACTGAGGATATAAACGAACTGTGGTTAGAAGCGAACAGAAAAGAATTCGGCGATTCTGTCGAGTTGCGAGACGAGTACGGTTGGTGGTGGAGTTATGTACTTCACTTTGTCCATTATCCCTTCTACTGTTACGCCTATGCTTTCGGAGAATTGCTCGTTCTTGCCCTTTATGACCTATACCAAGAGAAAGGTGACGAGTTCGTACCTCAATACATAGAACTTCTCGAAGCAGGAGGCTCTGAAGATCCAAAAGATCTACTGAAAAAGATAGGCATCGACATAACAGATCCTGACTTTTGGGAGAGAGGTATCAGCGTTCTAGAAGAAAAAGTAGATCAGATGGAAGAACTCGCAGAGAAAGCGGACAAGATCTGAACCTCAAACCTAAACATTTTTAATGTATAAGCTCTTAAATCCAGCTTGATACCCATGGATTGGGAACAGGCCGAGATAAGGAATCTAAAGGAAAATCAGTATATAATAATCGATGATGAACCCTGCGAGATCAAAAGTATAGACACCTCAAAGCCAGGGAAACACGGAGAAGCTAAAGCTAGAATAGAAGCAAAAGGCATCTTTGATAATAAAAAACACAGCATGTTGAACCCGGTTACAACGAAAGTCAGAGTGCCTATAATCGACAGGCGAAAAGGTCAGGTAGTCAACAAATCTAGTGGAGAGGTCAACATAATGGATCTGGAGTCATATGACACTTTCCAGATAAATGTTGATGAAGCCACATATGAAGAGATCGAACAGGGACAGAACATAAGATATCTAGAAGCTATGGGACGTAAAAAAATAATCCAGACATGAATGAAGGCAGGCCATTTGCTGGTTTTAACTCAGAGTTTGAAAGATCTGCTTACATCATAGCAGGGATCCCGTTCGATAAGACTTCATCTTTCAGGACAGGTTCTTGGAAAGGACCTGATGAGATAAGAGATGCATCTTACTGTTTTGAGCCCTATCTCATGGAGCAAGGAGTCCTTTTGGATGATATCGATCTCTGCGATATCGGAAATATTTCTAATCTGGATGATTTTGAACAATTTAGTGAGGATATCGAAAAACTTGGTTCAGATATCGTTAAAGAAGAAAAATTTCCGATATTTCTGGGAGGAGAACATTCTATCTCCGCTCCGATAGTTTCTAGTCTCAAAAATAAGCATCCCGATCTTAACGTAGTCATCATGGATGCACATCTAGATTTTAGAGATTCTTATGAAGGGCTAGAACATAGTCATGCATCTGTTACAAGAAGGATTACGGAAAGTGTAGGTTTAGAGAACGTTCTTGTCTTGGGAATTAGATCTATGGCGAGCAGTACTAGAAATATCGAAAAACCTCATTTTTTGACTTCTAAACGTACTGAGGAAGAGATTCAAGAGAAAGGAGATATCTCAAAAATCATTTTCGACAACATTCAAGGACCTACATACCTTTCTGTTGACATGGATGTGGTAGATCCGGCATTCGCGCCAGGGGTAGGCAATCCCGAACCATTTGGACTTTTTCCAAGGACCTTAAAAGAACTTTTGTCGGTACTCGCACCTTCATTGGTTGGAATGGATATCGTAGAGGTAAATCCCAAATATGATCATGGAGGGATCACGTCTAACTTAGCAGCTAGGCTGATATATGAGTTGATAGGCGAAAGAGAGAAAAAAAAAGAAATAAGATAATAATTGGATTTTTACGCTACTTCTTCGATACCTTCTTTTCCCGTAGTTTTCTCAGCACCGAGTATCTGTTTAGATTCAACGCCTGTAGCGACTATCATCACTTTTATCGTGTCTTCTAGAGTCGGGTCAACACTAGCACCCCATATGATATTGGCGCCTTTTCCTGCCTTTCTCTCAACACTTTCCGCCACCATCTCAGCTTCATGGACGCTCATGTCCTCAGGTCCGGTAACGTTTATGAGTACACCTGAAGCACCCGACATGTTCACATCCAAAAGTGGTGAGTTGATAGCTTCATCGATGGCCTCTTCGGCTCTTTTGTCGCCGCCGGCCGATGATTCGCCCATGCCTATCATCGCCTGACCGGCACTTTCCATTATAGTTCTGAGGTCGTTGTAATCTAGATTGACCAATCCGGGTTTAGTGATTATTTCAGTCATCCCCTTGATCGCTCTCATGAGTACTTCATCAGCTACTTTGAAAGCTTTATTGATCGGTAATCTAGGAACTAATTCCAATAGTTTATCATTTGGGATGACTATAACGGTGTCAGCGACGTTGCGTATCCTTTTGATACCCCATTGAGCGTTCTTCATCCTTGATTTACCTTCAGCCTCAAAAGGCTTTGTGAGTATAGCTATTGTCAATGCTCCTTCATCCTTCGCGACCCTTGCTACCGGTGAAACAGATCCTGTTCCTGTTCCACCTCCGAGTCCACAGGTTAAAAAGACGATGTCTGAATCTTTCAATATCTCTTTATATTTTTCTATCGACTCTTTGGCTGCCTTCTCGCCGATCTGGGGTTTTGCTCCAGCCCCGAGTCCTTTGGTGAGATTTCTCCCCATAAGGACTTTTCTATTGGCTCTGACAGTGAGCAGATCCTGAGCATCAGTATTGCCTGCGATCAATTCTGCCCCGTGGATGCCTTCTTCCGAGATCCTATTTATGGTGTTACATCCGGCACCCCCAAGACCCACTATATGGATATTCGTTTTTAGAGACTCGAGTACCTCCTTTAATTCCTCATCAGTTTCTGTATCTTGATATCCTTCATTTTTAACTTCTTCTTCGCTAGAAAGAGCTTCATCCACTAATGATTCCATGGTTCCATCGCCTCATTTATAATTCTCATCGTTCACGTAATTAACGAACTATTATTAATATTTATGGATTATAGCTGACTGTATACCGAAGAAATACAACTACCAAACTCTATAAATATCTCGAAAGGTATAAAGCGACCGATATCATGTCGAAAGAATTGACTGTTATAGGGAGCGGCCCTGGAGGTTATGTTGCCGCGGTTTTAGCATCTAAAAAAGGATTTGATGTGACTGTTATCGAAAAAAGTACCATCGGAGGAGTATGTACCAATCACGGATGTATACCATCGAAGGCTCTTTTATCGACTGCTGAAAAGATAGATAGTATCAAAGGTGCAAGAAGAGAGGGAATACAAGTCCAATTTGACGGGGTAGATTTCCAAAAAGTCATGAGTAAGAAAGAGAGAGCTGTGAAGGTCTCTAGAAAAGCGATAGAATCGCTGTTCGAAGAAAACGATATCAAGGTTGTCGAAGGCGAAGCCGAGGTTCTAGGTGAAGGGAAGGTGAAAGTCGATGGAGAAGTTATAGAGTCTGATCATTTGATAGTGGCTACCGGTTCTGAGCCTATATTCTTACCAGGTTTCAAAGAGATCGATGGAGTACTTTCAAGTAAAGAAGCATTAGCCCTTGAAGATACTCCTGATTCTCTTTTGATCATCGGAGGCGGATATATCGGTTTGGAGATGGCTTACGTGTTCTCCGCTTTGGATGTAGAAGTCACAATCGTAGAATTATTGGATAGACTTTTACCTAATATGGATAAGGATCTGAGCGATGTAGCTGAACAGATGATGAAGAGGAAAAGAGTGAAATTTTACACCGGTTCAAAAGTGACTGATATAGAAAAGAACGATGCCCTCAAAGTAGAGATAGAGGGAGAAACCGAGAGAACTTTCGAGGTGGAAAAAGTGATATGTGCAGTTGGAAGGAAACCTACTCCACCTAACAGCGAGATAGAGCTTGCTGAAGAGGACGGACATATAGAGGTAGATGAAAAGATGAGGACTAGTTTCAAAGATATATATGCTATCGGAGATGTGAATGGTAAATCCATGCTGGCTCATTCTGCCTTCAAACAGGCTGAGATCGCAGTGAAAGATATGTTGGGTGAAGAAACCGAAGGTTTTGAACCAGAGATGGTGCCTGCGGGCATATATACTCATCCTGAGATGGCGAGTATTGGTTTGACCGAAAGTGAGGCTAGAGAGAGATATGATATAAAAGTCGGTAAGTATCCTATATCTGCTACAGGTAGAGGTTCCTCCACAGGAGAAAGGATGGGGTTAGCCAAGGTAATAGCACGTGATGATGGAAAAATGATCGGAGTTCACCTTGCTTGTCCAGGAGCTACCGATATAATCATGGAAGCAGTTGCAGCAATGGAAATGGATATGACAGCTGAGGAACTTGGAGGATTGATACATCCACATCCTACGTATTCTGAAGCGATAAAAGAAGCTGCAGAGAACGTTTTCGGAGAGAGTGTTCATTCCAGCGGGGATTAGACCTATCCTTCGGTCAAAAAAATCGATATACTTTAGAGTACAGTCCGATATAAAAATTAATTTAATATAGAAGAAACTGATATGTAACTAGGATATCATGGACCTTGATGATCGCTTGAAACTTCAGAAGTCAGAAGAAGATACCATCAAATTTTGGAGATCCGGAGATATAGATGATGAGGTCAGTGAATTTAGAAAGGGAGGCAGGAACGTATATTTGCCAAGGGCGCCAGTTAATACTAAAGATCACCTAGAGTGGAACGAGATATTCATCAACATGGTTTATGATACTCTCGCCCGCTTCTACAGTATCAGTGGATATAACGTTAGAAATGGTGTGGGTTTTGAATCGATGAACAACAAAGTTGAAAAACTTTCTATTAAAGACATGGATGATATCGAATGTCTTAAAACGATAGACGATGAGGATAAGAAAGAGCTGCTCAGTGAAATCGATGATAGATCAGAACGATACATCGAATCTACTCGAGACGAATTAAAAAAATTAGGGGTCTGGATGATCGATGAATTTGAATATCAAACACGCTCTAAAGACTTCTTAGACCCGATATGGTGGACTATAGATAACTTATATGAAAAGGATCTTTTGATCCAACGTAGAAAGCCTTTAAAATTTTGTCCTGAATGTAAAACTTCTCTATCTGATATCGAGGTAACATCTACATCAGAAGTAAAAGAAGAAGCGTTAGTTAAGATACCTTTAGCTAGTGGCAAAAATAGATATTTTTTGACTTATCTAGAAGATATGTGGAAGTATCCTGCTAGTTTAAACATCGTTGTTCATCCCGATGAAGAATATGCCATCGTGAAGATCGGTTCGGAAGAAGATCCAGAACAGCTTGTAGTTCTTAAATCAACGATTGAAGATATGCTCGAGATCGCTCAGGTTCAAGATTACGAGGTCCAAAAGGTTGTTACAGGGGAAGCCCTTGAAGGGCTTACCTACAGATATCCGTTGGGGGATAAGATCCCTATAAAAACCGAGGAATATGGAAAACTAGGAAAGGTTATACTTTCCAACGATATCAGATTAGATGGAACTGGGATCGTTCCTCTTACACCTTATTATGATAAACTTCACTGGAAGATCGCCGAGAAAGAAGATCTATCACGATACGATCCTCTCATGATGAATGGGCATTTTGATGATGGTCCTAGGATGAACAAATATTCTGGTATCTCAGCAGCTGAGAGCGAATCTGTTATATTGGATGATCTTGAATCTAAAGGCTTGCTTCTCTCTCGATCAGAAACAAAAAAAGATGTTGAGAGATGCTCTACATGTAAAAACAGATTGATAACTTATCCAAAAAGAGAATGGTTTTTTGATTCGTCAAGTATTGACTATGACAACGAACTCGAAAACATAAAACCTTCAAATAAAGATGTGTTTTTTGGAGAGTGGCCTTTGACAAGAGACAATATCTGGGGACATCCATTTCCCATGTGGAAATGTGATTGTGGAACGATATTCACACCTTCACAACATTCTGATCTCGAAGAGCTATCCACCGAAGATATAGATTTTCCTTTAACAATACTTGAAACACCAGACATACAATTAGGATGTCCGGATTGTGGTAAAATTATGACTTGGATAGAAAAGACCATCGATCCTTCTTTCATCCGGGCTTGCTCTCCTTGGGCTCAGATAGGATATCCTTGTGAGGAAAAAGGTCATCAATCTTGGTGGCCAGCTAAGGTCCTTGTGGAGGATGATTCTAGGGTCGGATCTCAGTTAGATGAAAGTGTTGTCCTATCTTTATCACTTTTTGGTGAGAACAGCTCGGAAAAAGTACTTCCTCTTGGAACCGTAGTCAGTAGCATAGATCACAAAGATGTAAGCAGTCTAGTAAAAAGACACGGTTATGATTCTCTCAGAGGTAACCTTTTTTCGGAAAAACCCTTATGGACTAAGAGATATGTAAAAGGAGAAGATATCGAATATCCACATCCATTGGTAAAAGTTCTGAAAAACATACAAGTGTTCTTAAGAAGGTCTATAGCTGGATCTGAATTAGATTTAGAAGATTTAGAAGAGAATTCTTTCAGTGATGAAATCGGCCATGAAGATGAATGGATCCTTTCAAGATTGGAGAGTATCAAAGAAGAACTCACCACAGCATATTCAAACTATAGATTAGAAGAAGTGATCGATTCACTGCAAAATTTTGTTCTTGATGATTTTGCTCAGACTTATATGATCTCTTTTAGAGACAGGTTGGATGGAGCAAGGATGGATCAAGAACTTGATCTGTTTTGCATTTTTTACGAATTGTTAGATGACCTTTCTAAATTGATAGCTCCCGTTTTCCCTATGCTTGCTGAAAATATCTATAGAGAATTCTATCGTAATAAAGACAGTATTTTCTTGGAGGATTGGCCCGAAAATAAAGAGGAGCGGCATAACGAAGTTCTAGAAGAAGAGATGGCGGAAGTAAGCAAAGTCATAGATTCGATAATCCTCACCAAAAAGCGATCTGACCTTCCTGAGATATGGCCACTTCAAAGGATAGTTTATAAAGGCAAAAGTCAAGATGCTGTTGAATTAGCCGAAAAATTCGAAAGGATAATAAGATTGAAGGCAAAAGTCAAAGAGATAGAAATTTTATATCCAGATGAAGGATGGGATGAAGCTATATTGAGAGCTGAACCTAAGAGGGACGTTATAAGAAAATCTTACCAACACTGGGTAAGTAAAATAGCGACCATGTTGAAGAAGAAGTCACCAGAGAACATAAAGGAAGGTATGGAAAAAGGAGGTTTTGAAATGGGACTAGAAGGTCAGATAGTCGAGATAGATCCTTCCATGGTGAACTTTATCAGAGAGATGCCTGATGGTTTTGAGAAGATAGATCTTGATGATCAGGAGATCTTCGTCGATCTAAGAGTAACGGATGAGATATGGGATGAGAAAACTGCAAGGGAGATCGAACTAAGGATCAAAAGTATGCGACTCGACTTGGACATCTCAGATGAGGATGAAATAGATGTATACAT
>Ga0207421_10000950_pt1 | contig 37572 bp, 40 predicted proteins | sample SodLakKL_010_SED_4_FD_187542 | JGI IMG/M metagenome (GOLD analysis project Ga0207421, IMG submission 187542) | Alkaline sediment microbial communities from Lake Tanatar, Kulunda Steppe, Russia - 8KL_010_SED (SPAdes) (version 2) | ecosystem: Environmental > Aquatic > Non-marine Saline and...
TTATCTTGTTGCGGCGTTGTATCGCCTCTAGTCCTTTTAAAACGATGAATTCGTCGAAAATATAACTTTTCGGCAGCATGCCTTCCAAATATCGGCTTGCCCCGCCGGTGATGATGACCGGAGCGTTTTCGTTATCGTAAGTTTTTCGAATCGCATCAACCATGCCGTTGATTTGATGCACATGCCCATAAAGGAACCCGGCGTTCAAAGCGTCGATGGTGTTCGTGCCCAAAACGCTTGGCGGCTTTTCGAATTCGAACTGCAAAAGCTGCGACGTTCCGGAAACCAACGCGTCTTTGCTGGCGTCAAGGCCGATGTTTATGGAAACGCCTTTGATTTCCGCTCCCTGCATGTAGGAAAACGTGGTAGCGGTGCCCATGTCGACGATAATGGCGTCTTTTCCGTAACGATCCAGTGCCCCGGCGGCGGCCGAAACGAGGTCGGCGCCCACTTCTTGTGGATAGTCCGTCTTGATTTTGACGCCGGTTTTGATGCCCGGTTCGACAAAGAGTGGCGTGATGCCGTAATATCGCTTCAAAAATGTTTTAAAAGCGGTGTTGAGTTGTGGAACGACGCTAGCAATGGTGACATTTTCGACACCGTCGAAAAGATGCTTTAACAATGCGTAATACTCATCGCTTGATTTCAACGGATCGGTCCGGTAGCGGTAGGTTTCCTCAAAACCGTTGTTGCCCTTGCCGATGACGATGTTCGAGTTGCCGATGTCGATGTAGAGATTCATGGTTTCACCTACTCTTCCTCATGAAGACGAAACATGTCCGAAGCGCGAAGCCTTAAGACAATCGGGGTGCCGATGACGATGGCGCTAACGATTTCGATGGTGCCGTTGATAGGCATGACCGCAAGAATGATGCCGATGAACTCGCCGATGAATTCGCGATAAAAGCCCAAAAACAACACGACAAACGAAATGGTGATTACAGTATGCACAAGCGTGGCAAGCAAAAACGTAAGCGCTGTGCTTAAACGGATATCCGAGATGACCCGTTTCAACCCGACGTACATATACCAGGTCGCAAGGCCGAAAATCAAACGCGGTGCGATGGCGACGACGGGATTTTGAAAAATCACGTTGCTCGGGTCGGGGCGCATAAAAGCGATGATCATTGAAAACAGGCCGAATGTGAAGCCCAACCCCGCTCCGAACTTCCAACCTCCATAAAGCGTGCCGATGATGACGGGAATGTGCAAAGTGGTAAAAGCGATGCCGCCATACTGGAAGAAGCCCACATAGGGAATCAACGCCATGACGACGATGATGGCGATGAACATCGCCATCGTGGTCATTTCTTTGGTTCTTTTGTCTCTCATAAATCATTCTCCTTAATTTTGGGCCTTTTTAAGGTCCCGGATTTTGGATGTATGAACAACTCTCCCTTCTACACTGGCGTGCTCAATGCTTTACCGTGCCGGGATGGTTGCGCAAGAATTAAACGTTCGCTTTGATTTCGGATAGCGTCTCGCTGTCAAGCGAGCGAATCAACGTCAAAAGCATTTGCTTGACCGCTTCGTAATCGTTTTTGTGAATCATCGATGTGGTTGAATGGATGTAGCGAGCCGGCATGCCGATGGTTGCGACGACGACGCCGCTTCTTGAAAGCTGGGCGCGGGCCGCGTCGGTGCCGCCTTTGGATTGATAGTACTGAAACTTGATGTCGTGCTTTTCGGCCAAACGCTCAATGTGTTCCCTCATGCCTCGATGCATGATGGCGTTCGGGTCGTAAAAACGCATCAAAAAGCCCTTGTTCAAATTGCCGCTGATCTCATCGCCTTCGAAAGAATCCTGGCAAGGTGAACAATCGACGGCTAAGAAGACGTCGGGATTGACCGCGTGAGTGGCGGTCTTCGCACCGCGAAGACCCGCTTCTTCTTGCACGGTTGCGCCGGCGTACAGCGAACAGGGCAACGCTTCGTCTTTAAGGGTCTCAAGAAGCTCAAGCGCCATCGCGCAGCCGAAACGGTCGTCCCAAGCTTTCGAAATGACTTTTTTTCCGTCTTTGGTTTCGATATACGTGTTGCGCGGCACAATCATCTGACCGATTTTGACGCCGAGTTTTTCGGCGTGTTCTTTGTCTTCGGCGCCGATATCAAGCCGCAAATCGTCAAATTTTAACGGTGTATCCTCTTTTTTACCGCGCGTCAAATGCGGGGGTTTTGAGGCGGTGATGCCGGGAATCTCTTCAAGGTCGTCGGTATAGATGATCATGTGCTGCGAGAGAAAAACGTCGCCCTTCATTCCGCCTAGGGCTTGCATCTTGATCAACCCTTCTTTGGTGATGCCGGTCACCATGGCGCCGACTTCGTCCATGTGCCCGGCCATCATGACGCGGGGGCCTTTGCTTTTTGTGTTAATGCCGCCGAAAATCGAACCGAGTTTGTCTTCGACGATTTCATCGGTGTGCTTGGAAATTTCTTGTTTCATGTAGCGTTTGACTTCTCGTTCAAAGCTCGGCGGGCCGGGTAGATTCACTAAATCCTGATACATCTTTTTCATGCTCATCCTCCTCAAACGATGCGGTTAGTTTGTATATGGGGCCGTTTATCGAATGCTTCTCTTCAAATTCGGTCATGATGTTCTTAGGGGGATTGTCTTCATGAAGGTCGAATGAGAGAAAATGAAACGTCATCCCCGCACGGTTCATGGTTTTGAGAGTGTATTCGAAGAAATGGCGGTTATCGGTTTTGAACTCAATCCTACCGTCTTTTGCAAGAATTTTCTTATATAAAGAAAGGTAATCGGGATGCGTCAAACGCCGTTTGGCGTGACGCGCTTTCGGCCAAGGGTCGGAGAAGTTCAAGTATAACGTCTTCACAACGTTCGAATCCAAGATGTTCTCGAGGTGCTTGGCGTCCATTCTCACTAAGAATAGATTGTCCAAAGGGTCGGATAGAACTTTTTCAAGCGCTCGAACGATGACGCTGTCAAAACGCTCAATGGCGATGTGGTTCTTATCGGGTTGTCTTTGTGCGAGGGTATGACTGAACTGACCCTTCCCGGCGCCAATTTCCACTTCAAGGGGCTGTTCTTTGGGAAAAAAGTCCTTAACGTCGACTTTGGTATCCTTGTCGATATCCATAATGCGTTCAGGGTGCTTTGCGATCAGTTTCGGAGCGTAACTCACCTTTCTAAGTCTCATAAAACCACCAACGTCATTATAACAAACTTTTCAAGGTTTGCGTAAACCATTTACGCTTTTTCTACAGGGATTTTTGTTTCCTCGCGGGTCAAAGTATAGATGGCTTCCATGTAGATGGCCGTGGCTTCAATCAAGTCTTTTACATAGACGTGTTCGTCGATTTGATGGGTGCTGTCTTTTCTACCCGGCATCAACATACCGAAAGCGACACCCTTATCAAGCGCTCTGGCGAAAGTGCCGCCGCCAATGGTATGGGGCTCGCTTTCAAAATCGTTCGTAATTTTTTGGTACGCATCCATAAGCGAAGTCACAAGCGGGTCTTCTTTGGAAACATAATGAATCGGCAGATGGAAAGTGCGTTCATAAGTGTAACCGTATTTTTGAGCGGCGTTTTTAATTTTCAGCGCGCTGGAACGAAGATTGAATCCTTTCGGATAACGACAATTGACAACGACGCTGCCCCCCTCGGGCGCATACCGGAAAACGCCCGGATTGACGGTAAACGATTTCATCTCTTCATCCTTATGTGCAATGTTCAGCTTTTCGCCGTAAGGGTCAAAAGCAAAGCGTTCACGAATCAGTCGGATAAAAGGATTGTCGATGTGTTCGTGCAAGAAAGACGCTAGGATGAACGCTGCGTTCACGCCTAAGTGCGGACTCATCGCATGGGCGTTTTTGCCGAAGACTTTGTATGTGTTGCCTTCAATTTTCCCTTTATATCCGTTATACTTCAAAAAGGCTGTGAACTCTTTTTTCAAATCGATCGAAAGTGTGCATTCGGCAGTGTCGGGCACCATGTTGAAGCGTTCGCCGCTTTTGAACGACAAAAGCTCGTCGTTGGCGTACTTTCCTTTCAACTCAAAGTTGAATAGCCCCTTTTCACCATGAATGAGCGGAAAGGTTGCATCCGGAGAAAACCCGAATGTGGGCATTTCTTCCATCTTGAAATATTCTTTGATGCCTCGCCAGGCGGTTTCTTCATCGGTTCCCATAATCAAGCGGACCCGGCGATGGAACTTGACGCCCAAATCCTTGAGAAATTTCAACGCAAAATACGCCGCAATAAGCGGGCCTTTATCGTCCATAGTGCCGCGTCCGTAGAGCTTTCCATCCTTAACGACGGGATGAAAGGGTGGCGTGCTCCAACCTTCAGTGTGGGCCGGCACCACGTCAAGATGACACAATATGCCAATCAGTTCTTCGCCTTCGCCATATTCGATATGTCCGGCGTAATTGCGAACATTCTTCGTCACGAAACCATCCGCCTTCGCCTGTTTGAGCATATGGGAAAGCGCTTTGGCGATTCCTTCGCCAAACGGAGTTTCGCTTTCAGGATCAAAGCGGTCCAAAACACTTGGTATCCGGCACAAAGCCTTCACTTCTTCAAGAATGGCGCGTTCATGTTCTACGACATACGTTAAAAAATCCACTGTGCATCACCTCTTCGATGCTATAAATCATAACACGTTCCCCTTTTATTATCAAGATAAGGCCACACCGAAAACCTACGAAAACAAGCCATTAACAACGCACTTGACATATGAGTGTGTAATCATATAAAATGAGATAAGTAAAGACTGAACAAGGATGGTGCTCCATGGTAAAGAAAGTGGTCATGAAAAACTTGATATGCTCGGGGTGCGCCGCGAAAATCGAAAAAGCTATGCTTGAGCTTTCCTATATAAAATCCGCCAACTTCAACTTCGCCAACCAGACGATGCTTTTAGAAGTGGGCGAAGAGTATAACGAAAAACAAGCGATTCCTGAAATTCAAGAAATCGTCGACCGCATCGAAAGCGACGTCGATGTGGTCCCTTACGGCGAACGTTTCAAAGTCGAGCCGAGAAAGTTCATTCATACCTATCGTTTCGTCCTAATCGGTGCCCTCATCTACGCCATCGGCTCTATCTTGGGGTATTTCGACATTCTCAGACCTCGATTGAATATGCTTTATTGGGTGGGGTACGCCTTCATCGCCCACAAAATCATCCACAACACCTACAAAGGCCTGAAAAACAAAGAGTTCTTCAACGAAAACGTGTTGATGCTGATTGCGACTTTGGCGGCCATGTTCATCGAGAAGCCTTTCGAAGCCGCCTTGGTCATCATCTTCTATTCTGTCGGCGAACACTGGCAACACCGTGCTGTCGACCGTTCAAAAAACGAAATTTCTTCACTGATGGATTTGCACATTGAATACGCCAACGTCATTGAAAACGGCAAAATTATTATGAAGGACCCCATCGCCATCAAAAAAGGCGACCGCTTGATGGTTAGAAACGGAGAAAAAATTCCTGTGGACGGCGTCGTTAAAAAAGGAACCTCTTCCTTAAACACCAGCGCTTTGACCGGTGAATCGCGTCTCCAAGACGTCGACGAAGGCGACTACATCCTAAGCGGAAACATCAACATGGGCAACGTTTTGGAACTTGAGGCCAGCAAAGAATACAGCGAATCCACCATCGCAAAAATCATAGACCTTATAGAAAATGCCACCAACAAAAAAACCAAGACCGAAAACTTCATTACGCGATTCGCCCGTATCTACACTCCGGTGGTTACAGGCCTCGCGTTTCTGCTGTTTCTCATTCCCTCGCTCATCAACCCCGCCGGCATGGAAGATTACATTTTCCGCGCCGCCATATTCTTAGTCATCAGCTGTCCTTGCGCCCTTGTACTTTCCATCCCCTTATCGTATTTTGCGGGTATCGGAAAAAGCGCAAAAGAGGGCATATTGTTTAAGGGTTCGAACTTCCTTGACGCTTTGAATTCGGTCACCGCCATCGGCATCGACAAGACCGGTACCCTGACACACGGCAATTTCGAAGTGGCCGGCTATACCGACCTGACCACCCTAAAATACGCCGCGTCCGTCGAACAGTATTCCAGCCATCCCATCGCCCAGTCCATTGCAAAAAGTTATCCCGGAACTTTGGAAGAATACGATTCTGTCGAAGAAATCGGCGGCTTTGGCATGAAGGCCAAACAAAACGGCAAAACGATTCTCGTCGGAAGCCGCAAACTTCTTGAACAAGAAAACATTGAAAACATCGAAAAATACGACACCGCCGGCACAAACATCTTTGTGGCCGTGAACAATCAATACGTCGGCCGCGTCGTAGTCAAAGACCAAATACGAGAATCTTCCCGCACAGTCATGAAAGACCTCAAAAAACGCGCGCGCATCACTATGCTTACCGGCGACAACGAAGCGACCGCCGCCGAAGTCGCCTATGACGTGGGCGGCATCGATTACGCCCACAGCCTGCTTCCCGAAGATAAGATTGAAGTCTTCAAAAGCTTAAGAACCCGAGGTACGAAAATGTATGTGGGAGACGGCATCAACGATGCGCCGCTCATTCAAAGCGCCGACATCGGCATCGCCATGGGTACGGGTAGCGAACTCGCCATCGACGTCGCCGACGTCATCATCATGAACGACGATTTGACGCTCCTTAAAAGGGCTTTTACCTTGTCGAAAAAAACCCGGAGAATCGTTCTTCAAAACATCGTCTTGAGTTTGTCCGTAAAGTTTTTCTTTCTATTCCTTGCCGGTTTTGGCGCCACCACCATGCTTATGGCAATCTTCGCCGACGTCGGCATCACCTTGATTGCCGTTATGAATGCCTTGCGACTCGTTTATGGAAAGAGAGGGATGACGCGTGTCTACAAACCTTCGTGAGACCGCAAAACTGTTCAAGATTTTCAGCGATGAGACCCGTTTGAGGATCATCGATTTGCTGCTTGATGGCGAATACTGCGTGCAAGACATCTGCAATGAACTGAGCATGCAGCAATCCACCGTCAGCCATCAACTAAGACTTTTACGGGACGAAAACGTCGTCAAACGCCGACGAAGCGGCAAGAACATCTTTTACAGCCTAAAAGACATCCACGTCAAGACCATCTACCAGATGGCTCGCTCGCACGTCAAAGAATGTTGAAAACACGCTTGAATGCGTGTTTTTACTAGAAAAAAGCCTCTCCTTAAAGGAAAGGCTTAAAGATGTTTGATCAAAGCGTAATGTTTCTTACCGCGGCGGAGCACATGATACGTCTTCTCTATTGCGGAGTTTTTCTTCAAAACCGCGTCAAGGTCCTCCGTTTTATCGCCGTTGACGCTTATGGCGTTTTGTTTGATCAGCGTCCGCGCGTCGCGCTTTGAGGAAGCAAGCGAAGTCTCAACCAACGCATCCACCAAAAGAAGGTCCTTGCCGGTCTCAACGCTTGGGACACCTTCAAGACCCATGGCGATTTCTTCTTTCGTCAGCGAGGCGATGTCGTTTTGAAAGAGGGCGCGAGTGATTTTTTCCGCTTGTTCGAGGCCGTCTTCGCCATGCACCAACCTTGTGACTTCGCCGGCGAGCGCCTTTTGCGCGTGTCTTAGATGCGGCGAATCCTGCATGCTTTCTTCAATTTCTTCGATGCGTTCCTTTGTGAATGCGGTGAACTGTTTCAAGCGCAAAATCGCTTCATCGTCCTCTAGATTGATCCAATATTGGTAAAAAGCGTAGGGAGACGTTTTTTCCGGGTCGAGCCAAACGGCGCCTTCGGCGGTTTTGCCGAATTTGGTGCCGTCTTTTTTTAGCAATAGCGGTGCGACTAGACCGAACGCTTCCTCTTCGGCGCCAAGGTTTTTGCGGATGTAATCCAGACCGGCGGTGATGTTGCCCCATTGGTCTTGCCCTCCGACTTGAAGCTTGCAGTTCTCATGTTGGTACAACTCGAAAAAGTCCATGGCTTGGATGATTTGATAGGAGAACTCGGTATAGGAAATCCCGGTTTCCAGACGGCTTTTCACACTGTCTTTGGCCATCATCTGGTTGATGTTGAAATGTTTGCCCACATCGCGGAGAAACGAAATCATGTCGTACCGCTTGAGCCAGTCGTAATTGTTGACGACTTTGGCTTTGGGCAAAAGCTTTCGAACTTGCGCGCTGATGGCCTCGGCGTTTTTAAGCGTCTCTTCTAAGGTCAAAAGGTTTCGTTCGCTCGAACGACCACTAGGGTCGCCGATCAAGCCGGTGCCACCTCCAACGACGAGGATGGGCTTGTGCCCACGTTCGACAAGGCGCATGGCGATCATATAGGGGACAAGGTGGCCGATGTGCAGAGAATCGCTTGTTGGGTCTGCGCCGATATAAAAGGTCATCTTGTCTTCTTGAAGGCGCTGTTCAACACTTTCATCGGTTACGGCGTGCAGTAGATTGCGGTATTTCAGTTCTTCGATGATGTTCATGGTATTCCTCCTCAAATAAACAAAAAGGTGGCATGGAAAGGACGAACCTAAGTCCGCGGTGCCACCTTTGTTTTAGTTGAACTAACTCTCCTGGGATAACGGGTCGACCGTCCATTGTTTGGCAATGGAAACTTCCAAGTGTAGTTCGCAAGCGGCATTCTTAGTTCACAGCAACCACTAAGTCTCTTGGAAATGCCGAGTTTGCTACTTTGCTTGTGCATCGTCTTTATGATTTCAGCGTCGAACCGCGGGAAACGATGCCGTGTTCGAGCATAATGGTGCGTTCTTCGATTTCTTCTTGGTTCATCGCTTTGGTAAGAACTCTCATCGAGACAGCGCCGATATCGTATATGGGCACGTCTACGCAAGTGAGGTTGGGACGGGCAAGACGTGAATACTTGGTGTTTTGAAAACCGCAAACGCTGATGTCTTCAGGAATTTTTACATGGTTGGACCGAGCGACGTTGATAAAACTCACGGCGATCGAATCGCGTACCGCGACGACACCGTCAACTTTGTGGGATTCAAAGTACTCGTTGAAATGTTCCGTGTTGACCGAGATTCTGCCGCTTGTCCGCATAATCTGCGGCGCAAGGTTGGCTTCTTTCATGGCGCGCAAATAACCCTTTTCCTTCAAGTCGTTCACCATGTATTTGCGCACGGTGGAAACCATGTAAATGTTTTGACGGCCTTCGGCAACCATCTTTTTCGTAATCTCATAACCAGCCTGTTCATAATCGATGGAAACGCTCGGAATATCTTCGCGTTCGTGATAGATGGTGTTGGAAAGCACGATGGGAATTTGGTATTCGTTTTTGATTTTAAGCAAAAACTCATACTGTTTGTCGGTAATCTCATCGTTTAAATAAAGCATGCCGTCGACTTGGGCGGCGATGATTTCTTTGAGCACTTCTTCTTCGTTCGATTCATCGTTGTCTAAGATGTAAAGAAGAATGGAATACTTATACACCCTGGCGATATCGGCGATGCCGTTCATCATTTCGGCGATGGACGCACGACTCATATCGGGGACGAGCACGGCCACCGTCGTTGATTTACGGCTTGCAAGCCCTTTGGCAAAGGCGTTGGGTTTGTAGCCGAGTTCTTCAATGACGCGCAACACTCTCTCCCGGGTTTCCGGTTTGACTTTTTCCGGGTTGTTGATTGCTCGCGACACGGTCGCAAGGGATACGTGGGCTGCGCCCGCGACGTCATAAATTGTCGCTTTGCCTTTAGTCATTCAACCACCTTCTTCCTTCTAAGCCATTATAGCATTGAATGTAAATGTTTTCAATCGCTTTCATGCGTTTTTTGGCGGTAATCGCCAATAAAAAAAGCCTTCATAGAAGGCTTTCCTTATCGGCGTTCCTTGATTCGCGAAGCTTTTGCCGAACGTCCGCGAATGTAGTGAAGCTTGGCGCGACGCACTTTGCCTTTGCGTACAATGTCGATTTTGGCAATAGATGGCGAATGTACGGGGAAGGTGCGTTCGATGCCGACACCGAAAGAAACTTTTCGGACGGTGAAGGTTTCGCTCACGCCGGATCCCTGTCTTTTGATGACGAGTCCCTCAAACACCTGAATGCGTTCGCGGGTCCCTTCTTTGATGTTTACCGATACACGGACTCGGTCGCCCGGGCGAAACGGTGGAACATCTTTTTTCAGGTAATCCTTGGTCACTTCGCTGAGTAAGGTCTGAGACATGTGGGAATCACTCCTTGCTTCCTCTTTGTTCATAGAGTGTATCTCCAGCGGAACAAGGTTGTTTAAACAGCGCGAATAATTATAGCACATGCGTCTTGTATATTCAACCGCTATTCATGTTTTCTATGGAAAATGTTGTCACTTGTCTTTTCGGCGCTTAAGGTAACGCTCATACAAGTCGGGACGGCGCTTTTTGGTGCGAGAGAGTGCTTGTTCTTTACGCCAGACTTCAATCTTGCCGTGGTCTCCGGAAAGCAAAACGTCCGGGACGGCTTTCCCTTCGAAAACTCGGGGACGGGTGTAATGCGGATATTCAAGCAACCCCTCCGAAAAAGAATCCTCCTCTGCGGAAGCTTCGTTGTTCAAAACACCGGGAAGCAAACGCACCAGTGAATCGACAACAACCATGGCCGCGATTTCACCACCGGTCAATATATAATCGCCAATCGAAATTTCGACGTCGAAATAATCGCGGATTCTCTCGTCATAGCCTTCATAATGGCCACAAAGGATGATGATGCGATCGTTTTTGGCCAGAGTCTTAGCCCGCGCTTGAGAATAGGGAATGCCTTGTGGGGTCATCAAAATTCGGAGCGCATTCCGTTTTCTGTCTAAGTCGCGAAGGGCGCGGACAACGGGTTCAACCCGCAATACCATGCCGGCTCCGCCGCCGTAAGGATAGTCATCGACGCTACGGTGCTTGTCGGTGCTGTATTCACGATAATCGTGTACGCGAATTTCTACATGACCGTCTTCTTGCGCCCGATGCAGAATCGATTGGTTGATGACGGGTTCGACCATGTCGGGGAAAAGCGTCAAAATGTCGATTTTCATAACAATCCCTCGATTTCTTTCACCTTGATTTTGCCTTCATCCAAATCTACGTCTTCAATAAAGACTTTCAAAAAGGGAATCAAGGCGTCTTTTTTTCCGGAGCGTCGCACGCGGAGCATGGCTCCTTGAGGCATCTCGAGCACTTCTTCGACAGTGCCGACGCTCTTGTTGTCGGTCAAAACTTCCAAACCGTTTAAGTCGTCGAAATAAAATTCGTCGTCTTCGAGGGGATTTCGGTCTTCATCCGCGACTTCGAGCGTACAACCTTTGTACTTCTCGGCGACATCGATGGAATCGATCTCTTCAAAGGCGACGATGTCCATATCGCCTTTCTCACGATGTTTTAGCACCGTGACTTTCCGACGTTCTTTTGGATGGTTGATGTAAAGTTCGCTTCCTTTGGCGTAACGGTCTTCCTTGAAATCGGAATCCGTCTTCACCCGAAGCTCGCCGCGAATCCCTTGTGTGTTTGTGACAGTGCCAATGACGATATATTTCATGGTTTCACCTCTAACGTGTGAACATCACTTTCTCGTTGTCGAACATCTTATTGAGGATGTAGACGAATATTGCCGAATACACTAGGTTCATCAGCAATGTGATTACCAAGTTGACCGGAGAATACTCAAACATCAAAATCCCGGAAAGGGCGTTGATGGGTGCGTATATGGGGAAGAAATGCACCCAGAGCGAATGGTTGGGCTCCGCCCCGAAAGAGTTGAGGATGCCGACGATCATGGCAACGAAATAAAAGGGCATGATAAGCATGTTCGCTTCCTTGATGGTCTTTGCGTACGTACTGATAATCGCAATCAAAGAAACGATGAAAACAACCGTAGTCAAAAGCACGGCGAAGATGGCGAAAAAATCCACCAACCTATAAATGCCTATATCTGGCATTTCATCGCCAAACTGCATCAGTCGGGGCAATGAAAGCAAAATCCCCGCGAAAGAAGAGAGTGCGCTCATCAAAGAGAGAACCGCGATGCTTGAGACCTTGCCAAGCGCGATGTCCCGCCTTCTAGTCGGCGTCACCAATAGCGTCGCGATGGTGCCTCTTTCCTTTTCACCGGCGATGGCATCGGGTCCGATGCTCATCGCGCCGACAAACAAAAAAATGATGACCAGCATCGGCATCAACATTGCAATGCCCCTTGCGGCGACGGTGCGTTCGTCCATGAAATTTTCGCTTGAAAGCTGGTAAGGATGGTAATCGTCAGGGTCCTCAAGCCGATCGCGAATGATCGATTCGTGATAGACGTTCATCACCTGCATGAACCGGTTGTGAGCGGTTGATGAGTGTTGGTGGCCTTGATTGTAATAGACGACAAGCTGAGGAATGTCGGTTCCGGTTTGGTACGCCTCAATCTTGTCCTCAAAATCTTCTTCAAAGAAAAGCGCCAACTCCAATTCCTCTTCACGCACCATGTTTTCAAGCGTCTCTCGGTCGTAATCTCCTTCGATCGCATGAAACGTCAACACCTCTTCAAGCGAAGCTTCAAGGCTTTCCGGCATGTTTTCCGCATATATTGCATGGTCGTAGACGCGGTCTTCTTCGAACTGGCTGCCGATGACCTCGCCCATGATAGAATAGATTAAGAAAATGGACAAGCCCGGCAAAATGAATACAGTCAGAACTAGCCGTTTGTCCGTCAAAACGCGGAACAATTCTTTTTTGAAAATGACCCACATATTACGCACGCTTGGCACCTCCGCTTTCCTCGACCAAGGTAAAGAACAAGTTCTCAAGGTCCTGGCTTTTATCGCGGGCTTTCACTTCCGCAAGCGTGCCCGATGCTTTCAACTCGCCGTCGATGATGATGCCGACTCGGTCGCACAGTTTTTCAACTACGCTCAAGATGTGCGTCGAAACAATAATGGCTTTCCCCGCATTTCGTAAATCGCGCAAATAATCGACCACCGTTTTCGCCGTCAGAACATCAAGACCGTTGGTCGGTTCGTCGAAGATGATAAAATCCGGATCGTGCACCAAAGAAATGGCGATGGAAGTTTTTTGTTTCATACCGCTTGATAGGTCGGAAACTTTGACTTCCGAGAATTTGTCGACGCCGAAACGTTTGAACAATTCTTTTTTTCGCTTTTCAGCCGTCGCTTCGTCAATTCCGTGGAGACGAGAAAAGTAATCGTAAAGGTAATTCGGTGTAAAAAAGTCGTCAAGTTTCAGTTCGTTTGTCAAAAACGCGATGTTTTTACGGACACCCATGCTGTTATTCAGCACACTCATCCCATCGACAAACACATCGCCTTCGTCGGGTTTGATCAACGTGGAAATGCAACGAAGCGTTGTCGTCTTGCCCGCGCCGTTGGGCCCGAGCAAACCATAAATCTCTCCGCGCTTCGCTTCAAAGGAAAGCCCCTTCACGGCAACACGCCGCTTCTCGTTTGTCCGTTCGATTTTGCGTTGCTTGCGAGAAAGATTGAACGTTTTTCTAAGGTTTTTTACTTCTAAGTCCATACATTCCCTTCCTTATCTAGGGTAAAAAATCCCCCGGAAGACCCTAGGAGATTTTCAATCGTTAAAACGAATCGATGTTGATGGTGATCTTCTTGTGGGCACGCGAAGCGCTCGCATACGCGATGGTGCGGATCGCGTTGGCGATGCGTCCATTTTTGCCGATGACTCGCCCGAGATCGTCGCTGTGCACGAGAACTTGAACCGTAATTTTGTGCTCGTCCTCAGACAGTTTTTTCACTTCCACGTCTTCGGGGTGAATCACCAAGGGTTTGACAAGGTTTCCAACCAACTTTTCGTAATCCACAGCCATATGCTCGTTCACCTTTACTTACTGCTTTTTTGTTGGTGATATTTTTCCCAAACGCCCTTTTTGGTAAGGATGTTCTTCGCCGTGGACGTTGGTTGTGCACCCTTGTTCAGCCACTCCAACGCACGATCTTCGTCAATGTCGATCAAAGTCGGGGTTTGACGAGGGTCGTAGTGTCCTAGGATTTCTAGATAACGACCGTCGCGCTTGATGCGGGATTCCGCAACCACCAGACGATAAAACGGGCGTTTTTTGGTTCCAAAACGTTGCAAACGGATTTTTACAGCCATATTCAGTATGCCTCCTTTTCAGTCTCCATCAAGTGTAACAAAAACCAAAAAGGATGTCAAGCCTTTTTGCTTGACACTTCTTCGGGTTCCGCGTGTTCTTTTTCTTCTTTGTCTTCGGAAAAACGATACGGTTCATCATCAAGCAAAGACTCTTCGACACGGCGTACGTGATTCAAGCGTTTCAAGTCTTTCATCACTTCGTCGTATCGGTCTTCGTTGATATAGAGAATGGCGTATTTGCGTTTTTTGTGGTAATAGGTCACATTGCCGTGTTTTTTCAACCTTTTGATGACCCTTGGGCTTTTGAAGTAAACAATCAAGCTTTTTCGGTTGTGCATGAAAGGCCTCCTTTATCGATCGAAGAAAGACGCGTTTCCACGCGGATGCGCTTGGATACGGCGGCGGCTAGCTTGGTGCCGATCGTATCGAGTTGTTCTTGCAGCGTTTTCTCCGCTTCTTTGTATTCAACAACCAAAGGGTGGTTGTAAAGTTTGGCTTTCGCCTTGCTGAGTTCTTGTTTGTATCGTTTCAAATCGGGGTGGTGGCCGCCTCGCTTTTGCGCCTCATTGTAGTTTGCTTCGGCTTTTTTGAAAGATGCGATCAGCGTTTGCACACGGTTGTCCTTTTCGATTTCGCGGTGCCGGTGCAACATGGTTTTGTAAGCGGCGCTATTCTTGATCTCATCAACAAGACGATACACCTTGTCCATCGTTTCTTGATTCATTTTGCATCACCTTCTTCATTATAGCACAAATACCTAGCGACAAGAAAACATAGTCGCCGCATTTCGTTGACACTTTTAAGCGGGGACTTTATAATTGAATAGAGTATGGAAGACTAAGGAATGAACAAGATGCTTGCATGGAAAATATTTGGAACCGTTTTGCTTGCGCTTTTTTCTTTGACGACTACGGAGGTTTCCGCAGAAACTACGACCTACGAAGTCGCCTATTTTTACGTAGAAGCGTGCAGCGATTGCAGGCGAGTTGAAAACGAGGGGCTGCTTGACGACCTCCGCGCGCAAGGCGTGGACGTCCAAACGTATGATCTGCGAAAAAACGAGAACGACGAGCTGTTCTTGCAATACACCGTCGCCTACAACACCCGAGATTCCTACCCGATTCTTTTTGCCGGCGAAGACGTTTACAGCGGTTTTTACGACATTCGCGAAGGCATCCGGGAAGGACAAATCCTTTCAAGCGCGGAATCTCCGCTTTTGGACGTCGACCAAGTCAATTTGGACGATCTTTTGAACCTTGAAGGCTTAAGCGGCCTAATCACCATCATAATCGCCGGATTGATCGACGGCATCAACCCATGCGCCATCGCCATGCTTTTGATGTTTATCTCCATGGTGGGCTTTATCAAAGACAGGAGAGCGCTTCTGATTGTCAGCGTCACATACATCGGCGCCATCTTCCTAACCTATTTCGCCATCGGACTTTTCGTTTTGGGTGCGCTTCGAAACCTCACCGCCATCGAAGTCGTCGGGCGCATACTCTATATACTGTTTGCTTTGCTTTGTTTTTTCTTGTTTTTGATTACGTTTCAAGATTTTCTCGCCAGCCGCAAGCAAAAGTACGAAAAGGTGAAAAACCAGCTCCCGTCCCGACTTAAAAAATTCAACCAGCGTCTGATGGAAAAGTTCACCAAAATATTCGAAGAAGAGGATAACCGTTTAAAACGTTATTTTTACGTCATCGGCATCCCTTTCTTAATCGGCGTCGTCATTGCCGTCACCGAAGCGCTTTGCACAGGTCAAATATATATTGTCATCCTCTTTAGCATCCGGACGACGGCTCCGCTTCTAGGGCGTTTTTATCTACTTGTGTTCAATTTGATGTTTATTGTACCCTTAATCATAATCGCCCTCATCACCGTCAAAACCAAAGACGTCATGGCGGTCTCCAACGCCGTACGCAAACGGATGCCTCTGATCAAACTCGTCACAAGCATCTTCTTCTTGGCCATGATGGTCTATTTCATCTCACAGGTGGCCGGTTATACACTGTTCGGTTTCAACCTGCTGGAGGTATGACGCATGAAAATTGTCGTGTACAACGAACAAAAAGTCTTTTACAAAGGCAAGAGCTTAAACGCCCCCTTCGCCGATGAAGCCGTCAAAGAAAAAAGCATCGACCTCTTTGACGACGACGATCCTTGCATCATCCACAAATCCTACGTCTTCAAGACCCTCGCGCAACAAATCGAGGACGCTTTGGAAAACTCCGAAGGTTCAGAAATCTCATTAAACGCCCACCCTGAAATCCGCAAAACGCTCGACATCGACGCCGAGGGTTTGAAAATCCGCAAGGAGGATGGTTGAGCATGCGCTATTTCGATTACGCGGCGACCACAAAGCCGACAGAAGCCGTCATAAAGGCCATGGTTGAATCGATGCGGGCCTATGCGGGCAACCCCTCCTCGCTTCATTCTTTGGGCATCCACGCAAAGAAACGCTACAACCAAGCGAAAAAAAACATCGCCGCCTGCATAAACGCCGACAAAGACAACATCGTATTCACCGCTTCCGGGACCGAAGCCAACAACCTAGCCCTCAAAGGAACGGCCGAACGCGTTCCAAAAAAGACAATCCTAACCACCACCATCGAACACTCCGCCACCAAAAACACTTGCGCGTTTCTTAAAAAAAATGGGCACCATGTTGTTGAAATCCCGACCGACCAAGAAGGCTTCGTCGATCAAAAAGCTTTGCAAAACGCCTTGAAAGTCTATGACGTCGCCTTGTTCACACTGATTTACGCCAACAACGAAATCGGCACTCTGCAAGACCTAGACGCCATAGTGAAACTTTGTCGAAAACATGGCGCGCTCGTTCACATCGACGCCGTTCAAGCCCCATTGCATGAAAACATGGACATGAAGGCAATCGATTGCGATTTCGCCAGCTTTTCGGCTCACAAGTTTTTCGGCCCAAGAGGCATCGGCTTTTTGTACGTCAAAGACATAGCAACGCTTGCGCCAATCATCCATGGCGGAAACCAGGAATTCGACCTTCGCGCCGGCACCGAAAACCTAGCGGCAATCGTGGGATGCGAAGCCGCCCTCAAAGAGGCTTCGAAAAAGGTTTCAAAGCGCGAAGCGCTCATCGAAGAAAACGCGAAATATTTTCTGAAGCGGCTGAAAGAAGAAAACATAGACCACATCTTAAACGGTCCGCCACTTTTTAAACGACGACTCAACAACATTTTGAACATCGGGTTTTACCGTCAAGACGGTGAAAAACTTGTTTTCGATTTGGACCGGCGCGGCTTCGCCTTGAGTCGCGGCAGCGCCTGCTCGGAAGGTTCGATTGAAAACAGTCACGTTCTGCAAGCGATTGGAGTGCCCAAAGACTACATCGACGGCTCGCTGCGCTTTTCCTTTTCCCACCGAGAACGCAAAGAAGATTTCGACAAATTGATTGAAACGCTGAAGATTCTGATTCGATAAAAAAGGCGTTCCGGAACACAATTCCGGAACGCTTTTTTATAAGTTTTTCATTGTCTTGTAGATGGAAATTCCCGTTTGTTTCTGAAACGCTTTGTCGATCCGTTTTTCTTCGGAAACGTTGTTCAGGATTTCCCGAAATCGCCGATGGGCGGCTCGAAGCGTTTCTTTGGAAACCGATTCCGCACTGGCGTGATGCTTTTCGATTAGCGACAAAAATTCCACAAGGTCGACCAATTCGTCGGTATCGTACGCTTCAAAGTCGATGGGATAACTTTGTTCCTTATTCATCGCCGAAAGAAATGCCCAAAGATTTCGCCGTTCTGACGATTTGACCTTCGGGGTCGACAAACTTATCGCCGCCTTCGCTTGTTTCGCCGGTTTGCCCTTTGCCAACCACTTCTTCAAGCGAAACACGGGTGATGTCTCGTCCTTGATAACGCACCATCTTTCCGGCTCCTCCTTGCATGAGAAGGTCTAAGGCCGAGACGCCGAAACGCAGCCCGAGCAAACGGTCGAACTGGCTGGTGGTGCCGCCTCTTTGAAGATAGGAAAGGTTCGTATAACGGACTTCGTGATTCTCAATCATCTCTTCGAGCTGGTCGGTGATTTTTTGGCCGACACCGCCTAGGCGAACGGAATCGGGAGAATCTTCGACCACGTCGCGGACGTGCACGTCGCCGTCTTTTTCTTTGGCGCCCTCGCTGACGACGATGATGCTGAAGTTGCGGCCGCGCGCATCCCGTTCTTGAACTTTTTCGACCACTTTTTCCAAATCGTAGGGAATTTCGGGAATCAAAACCACATCCGCGCTGCCGGAAACACCGCCTTCAAGAGCGAGCCATCCGGTATTCCTTCCCATGACTTCAACGACGATGACGCGGTCGTGCGAATGCGCGGTGGTATGAATCTTGTCCAACGATTCGACGATGGTTTCAAGCGCGGTGTTGTACCCGAAGGTCACATCCGTCGATGGCAAATCGTTGTCGATGGTTTTGGGCACGCCGACGACCGGTACGCCTTTGCGATGGAAATCCCTAGCGCTTGTGAGCGTGCCATCGCCGCCAACGACAATCAAAGCGTCGACGTTTTCTTTTTTCATGTTCTCAATCGCTATGTCTGAAACATCCCTGTATTCATAGCTGCCGTCATCTTTTTTAAAATGGTAATTGAACAAGTTGTCCTTGTTTGAGGCCTTGATAATCGTTCCGCCTTCGTGCATGATTCCGGAGACCGTATCCAGATCCAATGTCACAAAATCGTTATGGTAAAGGCCGAAATATCCCCGGCGATATCCGACAACTTCAATGCCATACTTGCCGACGGCGGCTTTCACTATACCGCTGATAACGGCGTTCAAACCGCTGCAATCCCCTCCGCCAGTGATAATTCCAATTTTTCTTATCGCTTTCATAATAGCCTCCATAATCGTTAATCGTTCATGTTTATTGTACTGCTTCTTGGGCCAAATCTCAACATATTTACCCTCTTTGAAAACGTTTTTAGACCAACCGGTGCACCTTGAACGTCGATAGAACGGTCGAAAAAAGATTTTGTTCGATTTCTTGGGCATTTTATTGGGAATTTGCTATAATATGTGCGAGGTGAAAACCATGATTACAATGAAGAACATCATACGCGAAGGGCATCCGACCCTTGAGAAAAAATCGGACCCCGTTTCGTTGCCTTTGGATGAAGAAACCAAACAAACCCTCAAGGAAATGAGGGAATTTCTGATAAACTCCCAAGACGAAGAAAAACGGGAAGAATACGAGCTTCGAGAGGGCGTCGGCTTGAGCGCTCCTCAAATCGACCTTCCCAAAAGATTGATCGCCATCTACACCTTGGATGAAAAATTTGAAACCCTCCACGACTATTTGATGGTCAACCCGAAAATAATCAGCCATTCGGAAGCGAAAACCTACATGCCGGGCGGCGAGGGATGTTTGAGCGTGGACCGCGAAGTCGAGGGGCTTGTCCCCAGACACAAAAAGGTCACGGTCAAAACGTTGCTTTACAACCCTGAATCCGGCACGGTCGAGGAAGCCCGTCTCCGGCTCAGGGGCTTTTTGTCGATTGTTTTTCAACACGAACTCGACCATTTGAACGGTGTTCTTTTCACTAAGCGCGTTGAAGAATCCCTAGAAGGCATTTCCCCGGTTCAATTTCAACCACCCCAAGATAACAACCAAAATAACGAATCCCATAAGGAGGCAGAACTATGAAACTTTTCATCGACACCGCAAACGTCGACCACATCAGAGAAATCGCATCTTTAGGCATACTCAGCGGCGTGACCACCAATCCGACGCTCGTCGCCAAGGAGGGTCGCGACTTCAACGAAGTGCTCAAAGAAATCACCGAAATCGTCGATGGCCCCATCAGTGGTGAAGTCATCAGCTTAGAAGCCGAAAAAATGATCGAAGAAGGTCGCGAAATCGCCAAAATGCACAAAAACATGGTCGTCAAAATCCCAATGACCGCAGAAGGACTGAAAGCGGTAAGGGTTTTGGCCAAGGAAGGCATCAAAACCAACGTCACCCTCATCTTCAGCTTGAACCAAGCACTGCTTGCGGCATTGGCCGGCGCTACCTATGTTTCACCGTTTGTCGGACGCTTAGACGATACGCTGCACGACGGCATTGAAGTCGTAAGCGACATCCGCGACGTCTTCGACATGTACGGCCTTGAAACCGAAATCATCAGCGCGAGCATTCGCCATCCGCAACACCTTGCCGACTCGGCCCGTGCCGGCGCCCATATCGCAACCGTCCCCTACGCCGTGTTCCAAAAGGCCTTGAAACATCCCTTGACCGACAAAGGCATCGATGCGTTCTTGTCGGACTGGGAAGAAGCATTCGGCAAAAAATAATCCGGGAGTGATTCCATGTCGTTCTTTCGTTTCAACGCCAAAATGATCAACGGCCAAACCCTTAATTTCCGCAACATCGAGGGCAACGTGGTTCTTATCGTCAACACCGCAAGCGAAAGCAAGTTCGCCAAAAAGCAGCTCAAGCAGCTCGAACACATCTACAAAGACTACAAAAGCGAACATTTTTTGGTTTTGGGTTTCCCCAACGACCAAATCGGCGGGAAAGAACCCAAAAGCAACCAAGAAATCTACAACGCCTATGTCAAAGATTACGGCGTGTCCTTTCCGCTTTTCGCAAAAAGCCACATCAAAGGGCAAAAGACAAACCCCATTTTCAAATGGCTCAAACGTCAAAAAAAAGGTCTTTTCGGTTCCGAAATCAAGGCAAACTTCACGAAATTCCTGGTGAACCGGGAAGGCAAAGTCGTCAAACGCTACGGACCTTGGAAAAGTTTTGAGAAAATGCGCGTCGACATCGCGAAACTGCTATAAAAAACGGGTTTTCCAACCCGTTTTTTTATGCATGGCGTGAGTACCATTCATACACCGAATCCCCAGTTTCCTCTGCGATGTCTTTCACTTGGAAAGTTGTTTTCGACGGGGCGGAAAGCACGGTCGATTGCAACGTCGACAACTTCCGGAGACGTTGCAAGATGTTTCTTTGAAGCCTTATGGTCTGCACGCGGTCTTTGTGCATGAGCGCCGTCGTTTTGGCGAGATAACGGAATCGGCTGACCAAAAGAGAGCCCTCTACCGCCACGCCTGCGTCTCGATAACGAAGGTAGGCCAGTAGAGTCGTGAATGGGACCAAAAGGAACGCAAGCATTGTAAGCGGAAAAAAGACGAACAACGGCAAGAACGGCAAATACAATAGATGCAGGCGAATCATGTACCGTCTGAAAGCGCGCCTTGGAAGCGGCCTCAAATCAAAAGTCGCAGCGTATTCGGAAAGTGTATCTTCCAAAAACGTCTGAATGTCGTTTTTTGCAAGCAAGGGATACAACACAACCTTGAACGAATCTTCATATTTTCCGCCGCCTGCGACTTCAAGTTCAATGGTGGCAAAACCGAATGGTTGACGGAGCATACCTTCAACAACGCTCAACGCTTGTATGCGATGCGTTTTCACGTTGAAACGCCTTTTGACAAGAAGACCGTGTTCGATCCGGATTTCGCCGTTGGCCCTTTTCACACGAAAGAACGCGTATCGGAAGATGTAACGAACCACAGACAACCCCCACGATGTAAGCAGCAACATAACGCCAAGGCCCACAAAAGCCAATACGCCTGCGCCAATCACCGTGGCGGACACGTCCTCCATGATATGGTCGGGAATGAAAAAGACCACTTGGGCGAACACCGCAAAAATAAGCAGAAGGAAAGCGCCGACGCCGCCCGAGGTGAGCGCGGCAATGAGCAAACGGGGAAAATCAATCGTTTTGCCTTTATTCTCCATCTTGTCCTCTTCGTCTTTAACGGCACGAGTTTCTCCGCGAAGCGCTTCTTCTAACCCTTCGGCTTCTTCATGGGTTAAGGCGTGGATGGTCACTTCCGGTTCCTCGGTGCCGCCCGCCGTCTCAATCGACAGCGAAAGAAGTTCAAGCAATCGCAATAAAATACCCGCTTTGGCGTTGACCGTTTGCACGCGTTCGTTTTTTATGTGGCGTTGCTTGCGCAAAACAGCGCCTTTTTTGATGTGTAGCGCACCGTCTTTGAAAGCATATCGGAAAAAGAACCACCGCCAACAAGCGATGAGGACGTTGAGCAAGACCATCGCGCCCAACACCGAAACAATGGCGTACCAAGGCGGCAAAGATCCTCCATCGGCCGCCACGCTGATTAAAAAAACCAAAAACGGAATGGCCATATGCTTGATCTGTTTGGCGAAATACACCAAAACGGTCACCGGATGCTGGCGTCTCTCCTCAAACATCGTCCTCACTCTCCAAAGCGAGTTGTGATATCCTGCGGCGCAAGGACTCGGCGGTCTCTTGTTTCAGCGCAGGAATCTGATGTTTGGTCCCGGCCGTGGAAATTGACAGCGTCGCCAACCCGAAAAGACGCATGAAGGGTCCGTGGTGCGTATCGACATGCTGGATGCGGGTCATCGGTATAAGAGAACGTTTGATGACGATGATGCCGAACTGGATGTCCACTTCTTCCTCGCGAAGCTCATACCCCCAGTAAATCATGCGAATTTGCGGAACGACAATTATGTGCAACACTCCCATAAATCCCGACAAAGCCAAAAGAATATAAAATAAGAACTTCGGAAGAGCGGATATTTCTCTTGCCAAAAAATAATACCCCAATGCGACGCCCAGTTCGATGACAAAAAAGATGATTCCGTGGATACGCCACACTTTCAAAGCGCTTGGATGTATTCGTTCTTTCGGTCGTGACAATGCCATACTCTCTCCTCCAGTCAAACGATTCGTACTTATTATCATAGCATTTCTTCTGTGCTTACAAAACCCCTTAAAAAAAAGAGGGGAAATCCCTCTTATCGATTGCGTTCTTTTTTTACCCAATTGTGGAGCCGGCTAAGCGACACGTTTTCCTCTTTGCATACCTGGCGGTAGGTTTTCTTCCCCTCCATAATTTCTTTGGCCAAACGCCTTTTTTTCTCGCTGGGAACACGTGTTTTGGCCAATTCTCGCGATTTTTTCTTCGTGAGGCCCTCCTTGCCGAATGTTTTGTATAGGGCGTACCAGTCCTTGATGGTTTCATGGTATACACCATAACTTTGCGCAAGGTCTTTGTACGCAACGCCCTCGGCTTTCAAACGGCAAAGCTTGAGCTTGAAGTTGTAGGTGTAGGGACGGTTTTTCTTCGCCTGGCCGGGGATTCCGACATGGCGGCTCAATTTGTAGTAATACCCGTCTTCGCCTTCGAAAAACGGATTCTTGTTTTTCTTTTTGCCTTGCAGACGATGGATGAGTGTAGCTTTGACCAACGTCGCAACCGACGTTTTCTTCAGTTCGGCGATGCGCAAAAACAAAACATCCGCCAATCCGGAATAAGCGGGGATCTCTTCATGGTGCACCAAATCCCTTTCGGAAATGTTTCCTTGGGATTTCTTGATTGCTTCCATGTTCTCAACAAGCCCTAAAGAAAATCCTTTCCCCGAATGAATTCGTTCAAGAAAATTGGAATCTTTGTAAAAATACAAGTGAAACGTATTCTCCCCGTAGGCCAAAGCGCAAACGTTTTGTAGACTCAAGCGTGTCTCGCCTTGTTCAATCCACCCAATCATCCCCAATGGACAAAGCCCTGAAAACTCGTACACACCGGTATCTTTCATTTTCTTTCCTCCCCCCGTGATGCTTTTATTATACACCCCCGAGAAGAAAAAGAGAAAGAATTTCGCACTCTACTCCAACAATCTCATCATACGATCCGAGCTACGCGGATGGGTAAGGTGGATTTTGGCATAAAGCGGATGAAATCGCGTGGGCTTCCCCGCTTTCTCGATTCTTCTAAGAGCCATAACCAACTCCCTCCCGTAACCGGAAGCTTTCGCGTACGCATCGGCGGCATATTCCTGCCGCCGCAAAAGCGCAAACAAAAGAGTGCGCAAGACAACCCAAACCAAAAAGAACGCCAAAAACGCATTCGCATAATAAAGCAGGCCATCGCCAAAGCCGACGCTTAAGAAAAAATAACCGGTCGCAACCGAGCACACCGCGCAAAACATCGCAAACAAAAGGCGCGTGCGCATATGATTGCGTTTTTCATGGCCGAGTTCGTGAACGAAAATCGCCAAAATCTCCAGCGAACTAAGCCGAGCAAGCAAGGCGTCGGAAACCAAAAGATGCTTCTTTGAAAACAGCCCCAAAAGCATGGCGTTTGCCCCAACGTTCAAATGGGGGAAACGGACCATGTAGACATTGCGTAAAATCGGATGGTCGATCGTTTCGTCTTCGTTTCGATGTTCATAAGGCACAAGCCGTACGCGTTTTTTGAGGAAAGGAAAATGAAATTTGTCAAACAGAACAATCAGTAAAGCACTCATTGAAACAAAACATACAAGAAAAAGCCAAAACGGCATCGCAACGAAAAAGAACCAAGCCGAAAACGCAAAGAGCGCGCCCAAAAGCATTCGGAAAACAAACGCGTTCGCAAACCGAAGCACGGTACGCTTACGTTCTTTGACGACCAAAGCGTCCACCAAAGCCGCCAGGACAAAATACAACAAAACAACGCCGACAAAAAGAGAGCGGTTATCATGAAGAGACGCAAACATCGCATAGACAAAAAGCATCGTCACAAACACGTAACGATGCCAAATTTTACGGCGGTAGACAAACAAGAAGTTTTTTTGGTACGGCATGTTCAAGCGTACGACAAAAACGTCGAAAAGCACCAGAACCGTTACCAAAAGCAAAAGCGTGAACGTCATGAACAACCCGCTTCCCGGCGTTATTCGCCGATAATTTTGATCAACACCCGCTTACGGCGCTTGCCGTCGAATTCGCCATAGAAAATTTGTTCCCAAGGGCCGAAGTCCAATTTCCCCTCGGTAATGGCGACCACGACTTCGCGCCCCATCACGGTCCGTTTGAGATGGGCATCGGCGTTGTCTTCGAACGTGTTGTGCTTGTATTGGTCGTAAGGCTTTTCCGGGGCCAGCTTCTCAAGCCATGTTTCAAAATCCTGATGCAATCCCGATTCATCGTCGTTGATGAAGACGCTTGAAGAGATGTGCATGGAGTTGACAAGCACAAACCCTTCGGACACGCCGCTTTCATTCACCGCCTTGCGGACTTCGTCTGTGATGTTGATGAGCTCGCGGCGTTTTTCGGTTTGAAACGCCAATTCTTTTCGATGCGACTTCATAAAACCCCTCCTATCGAACAGATTTCAAGACATTGAGCCATTTTTTAGCGTACCGGAATGCTTCCCGGTATTTTCTTCTCTCTTTGAGCATCTCGGAATATAACGAAACACACATGGAAATCATAAGAAAATTGTGCCGCTCAAAAGCTTCATCGGTGAGTTCCTTCATCCGATCGAGCGCATAATCGTCGCGACCTTTCGTCATCAGATATTCCATCGCGGCGATGAACTTCTCTTCAAGAGGCGTCCAGGATTCGGGGTGTGTCTTGTCGTATTGCCTTAAAAGCTTTTTGCCTTCTTCAAGACAATCCAAAACGTAATACGCGTAAAGCTTCATGACATAATAAAACGCCGTTTGAAAAGTAAAGGAATCCAGCGTTTCGATGACCGCCTTATAGTCTTCTACAACCATATAATAACGCGCAAGGTTCATCTTTGTAAAGTAATAGAGGTCGAGGATGCCGTATTGCTTGGCGTAGGCGAGGGTTTCTCTATACGATTCACGAAACAGCTCAAACCGGTGCATATGGATGTAGTTGTACTGCCTTACCGCCTTGGCCCGGTTGCTTCGCTGGAAATTGGCGTGCTCTTCAAAGAGTTCTTGAGCTTTTTGCAAATATTCTACGGATTCGGTAAAACTGGTGTAATCATCGCTTATATAACATCCCATATTATAATATCCGATACCACGCAAATGATCGTCTTCAATCCGTGGCAAACAGTTTTGCAAATGTTGAAACGCTTCACGTTTATTGGCCGTCTTTGACAAATATATGCTTGTTTCCACGTCGAAAAGGTCTTTTTGTCCCTTATTCATTGCATCGTATAGCAATTCGGCCGCTTGGTAATATTCTTTTGCTTCGTTTAGAGGCGCGCCCGTATGCAACGACGTCATCAACATCACCAAATAATACTCGATAAAACAAGGGCTGTTCACATATTGGGTTTTTCTTGCGCGCATCCGGGCATACAGTTTCCTTGCGCCCGTATAATCAACATACAACACTTTATGGTAAAGCGTACGATAGAGTTCGCGAAATTCTACTTCCATCTCGACATCCGAATAAATCGGCAAAGAAAGTGCGTCCAAAATGGGGCGAAGAGACTTTTCTTCGGCCTGTACGCTGCCCTTTTCAATGCGGCTGATGTAGCTGTGCGAAAGCCCCGTGGCATGGGAGAGTTCCCGCAACGTCATGTTTAAAAGTTTCCTTTCCAAAAAGATTCTTTTGCCAAGCAGATGTTTGCCGTTCATTTCATAGGCCAAAGCGGACACCTCCGTTACCAACTATTATGGCACCAAGTGAGAATTTTTGCAACGTGGATTTCGTAAGCAAAACGTAAGCCATGAGAATATCGGTGTGCTATACTGTAAAGAGGAAGTGATACTATGTTGAGAACCGTTTGGCAAGAACAGAAAAAACTTAAGAACATGCTTGGATTGACCGCTGTGTTTCTTTTTATCTATGGCTTGTATTTCTTCTTAGATGCACTAGCCGCAGGCGGTCTAGTTGAGCTTATGCAAGATTGGAGCCTTGCGCTATTTGCCGTCCATCAAGTCTTCAACATTGCCATGGCCCTACTTGCGGCGCTAATGGTCTCGCTTAGCCACATTAAATTGAAAATGTTCAACACCGAACCCAAAGGCGCCACAAGCATCCCTTTTTTCTCGTTCATATTCGGATTGCTGACCTTTGGTTGCGCGCCTTGCGTCATCGCGTTCTTTTCCGCCATCGGCATCGCCTTCACACCGATTGTCTTTCCACATGGCAACCTGCTTTGGAAAGTGATATTGTTATTTCTTCTAACAATTGGCTTTTTGTGGATTCTTCGCAGCGTCGACAAAGGCACTTGCAAACTCACTCCATCAAAAAACAGCTGACATCAGCTGTTTTTTATTTGTTCAAGGAACGTCTCTTTCAGAAGCGGTTTGGCGTAATAATACCCTTGCGCCCTGTCGCAACCATTTTGGACGAGAAATTCGTGTTGCGCTTTTGTTTCCACTCCTTCTACGACGACGCGAAATGCGAAGCTTTTTCCTATTTGCACCATGGCTTTAAGAAGGTCTCCGTCGTTTTTTTCCGGATATCCCTTCAAAAAGGATTGGTCAATCTTCAATGTGTCGACCTCCATTTCCTGCAATCTTTTCAAAGAGGAATGTCCGGTTCCAAAATCGTCAATGGAAACATGAACGCCGGCCCGGCGCAAATCGCGCAAATCTTTGTTCAAGACATCGTAATCTTCCACAAAGCGAGATTCGGTAATTTCAACACAAACATCTTGAGCGCGATGGTTATACGTTTCAATCGCTTTAAGAAGCGAGGATTTCAAGCCTTGTTCGCCGAACTGCGACACACTTGCATTGACGCTCATGTACAAAGGCGTTTGACTTTCTTTGTCAAACGTTTGTTTGTCTTGCAAACTTTGTTCAATTACAAAAGTCCCAATCTCGTGCACATAACCGTACTTTTCCGCGACCGGAAGGAACTCTTCGGGCGAAACCTCCCCTAACGTGGCTGATTTCCAGCGCAGAAGCGCTTCGCAACCAACGATTTTATCACTGGCAAGTTCCACAATCGGTTGGTAGCGAACTGAAAATTCATTATTTTTCAGGGCCTCATATAGGGCGTCGCGGAGGACATGTTCACGAGAGAGCGTTTTGTGATAGTCGTGTTTATAAAGCAAATAGCGTTCTTGTTCTGCGGCGCTGATTTCGAATGTGACCATCGCTTTATTGTAGAGGTCTTCGGCTCCGTGACCGTCTTTTGGGAAACGCAATGCGCCGGCGGTAATCTTGAAACGCATACCGCTTGAAAAGGGTTTTTCGCACAAATCGACAAAAGAACGCACGTGATGGTCGAAATCGTCTTGTGTCTCCACATTCTTGTGCGTAAGAAACGCAAAGAACTCGGTATCGATTTGAGCGTAAAAGATTTCATCATTGTCTGCGTTGAGACGTTTTCGCAACTCGTTAAACGATTCGGTGTATTCTTCTTTTGTGTAACGATCGTTCAAATATACAGAATTCCGGACTTTCATCAACACCATTTGAAACGGAATTTCCTCAGCAATCAATGCTTTCATGCGTCTTAATAAATACCGTTTGTTTGGGAGTTTCGTTTCCTGGTCGTAATTGGCCAACAAATCGCGTTCGGCCTCTAAAGCCTTCATTTCGGTTATGTCGCTATGTACGGCAAGATGGTAGAGGGTGTTCCCTTTTTTGTCCTTGATTGTATCGATGTGTAGGGTTTTTAGTAAGTGGTCGCCGTTTTTCTTTACGTCCCATATTTCGCCGGACCAAGCGCCCTTATCGTGTATCGAACGCCACATTTCACGATAAAACGCATCGTCGTGCACGCCGGATTTGAACACATTCGGGGTGCGACCGCGCAACTCTTCCATCGAATACCCATACGTGTTCAACACCGAAGGATTGGCGTAGACAATCTTGTTTTGGCGGTCGGTGACGACAACGCCGTCGTCGGACATATCGGAGATGCGTTCGGCGATGCGAAACATGTTATAAGCTTCCTTGGTAATTCGCCAAACCAAAACCAAGGCGCCCAAAAAAATCACAAACGTAACCAGAGTGGAATGAAACTCCGGCACTTTGAAACGGGCGTAGAGGTATTCAAGCGCCAACAAAACAAAAAAGACTCCTCCCAAAACGAGGAGAATTTTCCGTAAGCGATCGTGGAAAAAATAGCGGCCTGTGTTCACACTAATACCCCCTTTTATCCGGAATCACTCCGCGGACACCGCCGCGAGGGTCTTCCACATCCTTATCATAACGGGGAATCAAGTGAATGTGCAAATGAAACACACTTTGCCCTGCCGCTTCGTGCACGTTGATGCCAATATTGTAGCCATCGGGCGCATAACGGCTGTCCACCATTCTCTTCACCGCATGAAGCGCTTTATGGAAAGAAAGCACTTCTTCTGCAGTGGCTTCAAAGTACGTTTCGATGTGTCGCTTGGGAATGATGAGTGCATGGCCGGGGTTGACCGGATAAGCATCGTAAATGGCGTAACACCGGTCGTTTTCATAGATGGCTTCGCGTTTCATGTCGCAAAATATGCATTCGTTCATGAAAACACCTCAACATAGTGCCGTTTTCGTGATGTCGATCATTCTTTGGGTCAGTTGAAACGCTTCTTTATACCGTCTTTGCGCTTGCAGAAGATTCACCATGTAGTCATAGGCGACCCTGGTTTCAAAATACGCCCTGTGGCTCATGGCCTCATCAAGAAAACGTCTCAACGCATCCTCGTATTCATGATTTTCGCTTTGACAGTAAGCTTCTATGAATGCAAGGGAATAACGATGGATGAAATACCTACGATTATGTGGGTTTTGTTCATCGGTTACCGTCACGATGTTTTCAAGCGCCTTCTCACAGTCGTTCTTTTGAAGATGTGAATACGCTCGGTAAAAATAATACCCAGGCGTTTTGTCTTCGATATCATCCAGCACCGAAAGGGCGGCGTCGTAATCTTCCCTCAATATATGGTAAAGCGTTTCGTTCATTTGGATGTTGTAATATGTCGAATCAAGCCGATGCGATTGCGCAAACTGTTTTTGGGTTTTCAGGTCTTCTTCTACGTTTTCGATATGCCCGATGCGAATGCGGTTGCCTGTCCGTTTAACTTGCGCATGCATCAACCGGAATGTGTTTTTGTCCTCTTCAAACATTTGAATCGCTTCGTCGAGATACAAGTTCGATTTCGGAAGATGATAGGATTCGCTGTAAACGGTTCCGATGAAATAACACGCCGTGGCCCTGATCCAGCGTGTTGTGCCGTGTTTCCAAGCGGTTTGGAAATCTGAAATCGCGTTTTGTAGGTCGTTGGCGTTATAATTGTAAACGCCGCGGTATAAAAACAATCGCTGCCATTGGGGTTCGCTCAAAACTTTTTCGATTTGGCTTAGGTCCGAAGCGATGTCGACGACGCCTCCGTAATGACGAAACAGGGTGAAATTGTGGAAGGCGAGCTTTGCCAAATAGTAATCGACCATCCATAGCGAGCGTCGATGATCGACGTCGTTCTCTTCCAATTTTTCCACCGATTCGAGCAACTTATCGCTGTCAAAATACTCGATGCCTTGCTCAAGAAGTCGTTCGTAGCGGTGAAATTTCTTCTTGAGATCCATATCCACGCATAAATCGAGATGGAGCACCGCGTCTAAGCGGTCAAAAGATTTGGAAGTGATTTGGGTGGCACCGGTTTCGATTTTTCGTAGATGCGCATGCGAAAGGTTTACCTTGTGGGCCAAAGACCGCAACGTATGTTTATGCCGTGCGCGCAAAAAACGAACAATCTTTCCAAATTCTTTTCTGTGCTCCGGCCGATTGATGATGTCTAAAAGATCCTCTTCGACCATGATTTCCACCTCAACGTTTCACAACATCTATTCCGAAAAAACGAACGCTGAAACTTTTCCACTTATAATCCGTACCCCGGCCATCATCATCGCTGAGGCGAAGGCGATGGTTCCTAGTTTCCCACCGGCGCCCCCGAAGTACGGTGCGCTATAGACGTAAATGAACCCGAACATGATTCCCGCAAGGGCGATGAAACGTTCATCGAGCAAGCGGTCTTTTGAACTCATGCCCACAAAAGAAGCACCAAAAACCGCAACGGCAAGCTCGATGCCGAAATCGTTCCACACTAGCGGCAAAACAACGCCGGCCAAGACACCGACGATTCCGCTTGCGAAAACCGGACCCTTTCCTAAGCGGATGCTGATGACAAACGTCGCCAAAGCCCCGATTACGCTCGCCAAAATCAATGCGAGGGTTTCAAACCCCGAATATGCGGATCCCGCCAAGAAATCGCAGCGACACAAAAAGCCGGTGATTACGGCGGCGGAAAGAGCGATGGTCCCAAGCTTGCCGCCATAACCGTTGAAGACGTCTTTGGTAAGCACAAAGACGACGCCGACCAAAACACTGGCGCCAATCAAATGTTGAATCTGCAAAAACTCCGGGTTGCACATGCCCAAAAACGACCCGCAAAAAATTGGAACGGCGTAAGGCCTGATGAAAATCGCGGCCAAAACGCCGGCAAGCCCCGAAGCGATTACGGGCCCAACTCCTGCGTACACACTGACAATGTATGTGAAAATCGCGCCTAAGGCGGCGGCCAAAAAATCGTAAAACGATTTGCTTGAAAATAGCGGATACGAATCTTTAGCCGTCGAGGCTTCCCGGTAAACCCGAACCAATATGAACACTAAAATCGGTATAAAAGGAAGAAAAATCAATGACAAAACAATATTTTCATGCCAAGCGTTCCATGCTGTCAATCCCACCAGGACAAGCGTGAACACCGCAAGAATCGAATATCCGATGAACGGTCTTCTCATAAAACGCAAAAGACGTTAGATAACGCCTAGTTTCTTGCCTACTTTCTCAAAAGCGTCAATGGCATGGTCAAGGTCTTCTTTGGTATGGCTGGCGCTAATCATTACGCGGCAGCGCCCTTTGTTTTTGGGGACGGTGGGAAACACAATGCCGGAGACGAAAACACCTTCTTCAAGCAAGGCTTTGGAAAACTCCATGGTTTTGGCGTCCTCCCCAATCATAACCGGGGTAATCGGCGTTTCGGATATGCCGATGTCAAAACCGAGTTCCTTTAAAGCCTTCTTGAAATATTCGGCGTTTTTCCAAAGCTTTTTCGTGTGTTCTTCGCTTTCCATAAGCATTTTGACGCTTTCGATGGTTGCGGCGGTCGCCGCAGGCGGCAAAGCGGTGGAAAACAGCAAGGGGCGAGCCCGATGCAAGAGCCATTCTTTGACTTTTTGCTTTGTGGCCACATACCCGCCAACAACACCGATGGCTTTGCTTAAGGTGCCGATGATGAAATCAATCTCGCCATGAAGGCCGAAATGGTCGACCGTGCCGCGGCCGCTGCGTCCTAAGACACCGCTGCCATGAGCGTCGTCGACGTACGTCAGGGCGTCGTATTGTTTGGCGAGTTTGACGATTTCTGGAAGCGGCGCCAAATCGCCGTCCATAGAAAACACGCCATCGGTAATGATGAACACGTTGCGGTAGTCTTGGCGTTTTTCTTTGAGAATGCCTTCGAGGCTTTCCATGTCGTTGTGCTTATAAATGGCTTTGTCCGCTTTTGAAAGGCGCACACCGTCGATGATGGAAGCGTGGTTGAGTTCGTCGCTGATGATCAAATCGCCTTTATCGGTGATGGCTTGAATCGTTCCGATGTTGCAGTTCAAGCCGGACTGATAACAGATGACCGCCTCTTCCTCTTTGAATTCCGCCAAAAGGTCCTCAAGTTCTTCAATCAAATCTTGGTTGCCGACAATCGTTCGCACACTTCCTGCGCCGACGCCATAACGGTCTAAGGCGTCTCGTGAGGCTTTTTTGACCCTAGGGTGGGTGGCGAGGCCCAAATAGTTGTTGCTTGATAGGTTGACGACACGACGGCCGTCAAGGTCAATGACATGGTCGCAAGGACCGCGGTTGATTGGAAGTTTCCGGTAGACACCGTCGTCTTTCAACCCTTGGACTTTCTCCTCAATGAATTTCCATTTACTCATAGTCATCCTCCTCGGGAACCAAAACAATTTTTCCGCTGTCGCCGCCGCCCATGATCTCGGCGGCTTTGACGGCTTCTTTCAGGGGAAGTTTATGGGTGATGATCTTATCGAGATTCAGAAGGTTTTCATCGATCAACCGTCTGACTTCGTACCATGTGTCGTATATTTTCCGACCGACCACACCGTAAATCTCAATGCCCTTGAACACGATGTCGTTGGCCAAATCGAGTTCGATGGTTTCGGCTGGAATGCCGAGCAAACTCATGCCTCCGCCGGGTTTGATGTACTTAAACGCTTGTTGAATGGCTTTCTTATTGCCGCTGAACTCGCCGACCACGTCGACTCCGCGACCATCCGTTTCTTCAAACACGCGTGCAACCACGTCCTCTTCAAGCGGATTGATCACCACATCGGCGCCTAGTTCCGCGGCTTTCTTCCTACGATAGGCGTTCACTTCGATTGCAACGATTTTCTTCGCTTTGTAAGCCTTGGAAACATCAATGCCCATCAAGCCCAAAGGCCCACATCCTACGATGGCAACGCTTTTTCCTTCAATCGGAAAGTGCGCCATAGTGTGCACGGCGTTTCCTAAAGGCTCCTGCACCGAAAGGTGTAAAGGATCGGCGTCTTTGCTGTTGATAAAGCAATTGGCCGCAGGAATTTTCACATACCCGGCAAAACAGCCGTCGGTATCGACACCGATAATTTCTGTATTCTCGCAAATATGGCCTTCTCCGCGCAAACAAAATTCACATTCGCCGCATATGATATGGGTTTCGGCGCTGACAATGTCTCCGACTTGCACGCCGGTTACATTCTTGCCCGTTTTCAAAACTTCGCCGCTGAATTCATGACCGACCGTAAGTGGAAGGTCCAAGCGTCCTTTGGCCCAATCGTCATATTGGTAAATGTGATAATCCGTTCCGCAAAACGAAGCGGTCTTTACTTTGATCAAAACCTCATCGTCCTTCAAGAATGTGGACAACGTCTTTTTTTCCGTATCGAACCCAATCGTCGGGTTCTTTTTGACAATCGCGGTCATCCGCAAGGTTTCCGATTCCATAATCACGACCCCTTGTAATAGAATTTTCAAGCACATCCAATTGCATTATAACATAACACGCTTGGGTTCTTAGAAGGGATTTTCACAAAAAAAGGACACCAGATCTGTGTCTGGTGTCCCAAAAAATAAAAAAGAGTTTCTATGAGACGTCTATGTCTCATCCGCGACTTCCTTAACCCACCGCTTACAACCATATTATGCACCACATATATACGGAAATCAATAGAGTGGTGTAAGTTTACAAAATGTATTTTTTGCGCTTTAAAGATAATTGATCAGAGGAGTGTTACGTCGAGGTCGCGGCGGTGGGTGAAAGCAAAGTGTTTTTTCATGACTTCTAGCGCTTTGTTCGTTTTTTTGTGGCTTTCAAAATACCCGAGCATCAATTTATACAGAAGGTAATGGATGTAGATGTTTTTGCTGTCGTGCTGCCCCTTAAGCATTGTGTTCGCCGCGCTTTCCAACGTCTTTGCGTCTTGCTCGATGCCGGCGGCGTCTTGCAAAAGCGCTCCTGCCGCCTTATAATACGCAGCGTTATCGCTAGAGATACTTTCTAATTCCTCTATATGTTCGCGCAAACGTTCATTGTCCTTCATATAATACGCGACCCCCGCTTTCGCAAATAGAAGCAACGCGGAGGAAACCGGTATTTTGCCTAAGTGTTCGTAGGTATCTGTGAAACGCCTTTGCACAAACGCCAAATACGCGCGCAATATGGAGAAGTTGTCTTTGGTGTTGATGGTGTTGTATTCGGGCTGATGAACAACCTGTCCCAAAGATTGCAAGTGCTTTTCCGCTTCTTCAAGTTTTTTCAAATCGATCAAACTTTTCACCGTTAATAAATCCACGTGGATTTTTCGAATGGGGCTCATTAGACGGCTATGGGCTTTTGCGGCTTCTTTAGACGTATGCAAACTGCGGTGAAAGAGATACAGCGCATCGTAGGTGTACGCCAAATACGATAGCGCAACGGCCTCCACCTTTTTGGAAGAGTGAAACGAAACAGCCTCTTTAAGAGAATTCAAAGCATCCGTGTATCGTCTTTCCAAGAAAAAGGCAATACCTTTGACGGTATTTAGGGTCTGTTTTTGAAAAGTGGAAAGGGAATCATAAAAATGCTCTAGGTCGGTCAAAACCCGTCCTGCGTTTCGTTTCCCCATAACTGTGCGATACGCATCAGTCGCCAACATGTATTCCACGCGAAGCGGAGAAAACAAATACGAGTGGGTGTGCTTTTTCATTTCCGAAAAAAGCGCGTCAATGCTGTCGTTGCGCTGAAAATATATGGCGTCGTACAATCTTTGAAGCACGGCTTTTCGTTCCCTTATAGTCTCCGGAGAAATTTCTAATGTGAGGCCAACGGTTCTGTAAAGCATTTGCAGCGTGTTCACATTCGGACAAATTTTGCAGTTTTCAATGTCGGAGATTACCGTGTGCGACACATTGACGCTGCGTGCAGCCCCACGCAAAGAATAACCCCTTTTGATGCGATAATGCTTGAAGAGGTTGCCTAATATTTTCAGGTTGTCTTTCGGATAATCAAGCGTCGACATGCAATCACCTAAACGCAAAATCGCAGCCGCCCCTAAGGACGGATGCGACGTTTTATTTGGTCATCCAGTTGAACAAATATTCGTAGGTGTATTCTTTGTTCCGCTCGTTTAACACTTCGTGGCGAGCGTAGTATATCGGTTTCACTTCACCTTTGAAGTCTTCGATTCTCTTGTCGTATGCTTGATGAAGCTTATGGATGGTTTTCATGTTTTTTGAAAGCGGATCTTGAGCGCCCGAGATAAACATCATGGGAATGTTCGGGGTTTTTTCGATCTCTTTGGCGAAGTTGGCTTTCATAAGGCCTTTGAAAAACTCTTTGTAGAAATACTTGTTGTAGGCAAAACCGGCCTTGGGGTCCTCTTGATACTGCTCAACGACCTTCTCGTCAAAAGAGAGCCAATCTTGTGAAGTGTTGCGGTTTTTCAACTTGCGAACGATTCCATACGTCATCAAAGAAGACATGAAACGGTTGTGAACGTTTTTGGAAATGAATAGACCGGACAAGAAGGCAAGCGTGAAATAAAAGCCTGAAAGAATTGGGTTGTATTTGGGGACAGAGCCCATAACGATGGCTTTTTTTACATACTTTGGATCTTTTTGAAGATAGCGTCTCAAAATGACGGACCCCATGCTGTGGCCAAGGATGGCGATGTTTTTGGAGTTTTCTTCTTTGTTGATGGTTTCTTGGATGACGCCAACGTCGTCGACCATCTTTTCAAACGTGTCTTCCTTGCTGAGCATGCCTTGTTCGCCTTCTTTGCAGCTATCGCCATGACAACGATGGTCGTGCAGATAGACCGTCATCCCGCTTTCGGCCAAGTAGCTGGCAAAATCGTCGTAACGACCCGCATGCTCGCTCATGCCGTGAAGAATATGAACGATGCCTTGGGTTTTTCCCTCCGGAGTGTAGGTAAGAACGTTCAATTTTCGTTCATCCGGAGTCTTTACGTATGCTTGTGTTTTTTTCATAAGAACCTCCTAAGAGTATTGAGTAGCACAGTATCAGTCATTATTATAACACAAATTGCGCTTCCTACAAACGTTAATAAATCATGTATGGGTTTTTTTCTCTCTTTCGGACGGGTTGTGTTATAATAAACGCGACAAAACCCAAAAAGGAAGGTACTTCTATGAAACGCTTACTGCTTATATTTACTCTTTCACTGTTTGCCATCACCCTCGCCGCATGCGCCGATGAAAAACCTATCGAAGACAATGGCGATACGGCAGAAACACTCGACATCTACTATCTTAACGACCTTCACGGCGCCATCACGCCAAGCGGTGACGCCATGGGCATGGCCTATATCGGGAACTTCTTGTTGCACCATAAACAAGAAAACCCGGAATCGACGCTGATTCTTGCCGGTGGGGACATGCTCCAAGGTAGCGCATTGTCCAATTATTATCACGGCGAGTCCGTCGTCGAACTGATGAACGCCACAAAATTTGACGCTTTGGCCATTGGAAACCACGAATTTGATTGGGGCTTAGAAACCGTCACCGACTACTTCGAACCTGAGACCGGCATTGCGGATTTCCCGCTTTTAGGCGCAAATGTTCACTATAAAGGCACTGACGACATCCCCGAAAACATCGACCCTTACACCATCTTAGAACGCGGCGACCTGCGAATCGGCGTCATCGGCACCATAGGCTACGGCCTTGAAAGCTCCATCGCCACCCGTTTTGTCGAAGATTACGAGTTTAAGCGTCCTGGTCCGATTGTCGAAGACTACTCAAGGTATCTCCGCCAAGATGAAGACGTCGATATCGTGTTGCTTCTGACACACGATGTGGGCGATGTGAACAGCGATGTCGCCATGTTCCCCGAAGACGCCCGCATCGACGCCATATTCAACGGACACAGCCATCAAACCTTCGCTCGCTATGAAAACGGCGTCCCCGCTATTCAATCCGGCGCATATGGCGAACACGTCGGACATGTCGAACTGACCATCGAAGACAAACAAGTCGCGGACAGCCACATGCGAAATCTTAACCGTTATGGCAGTTCACTGCTTAGAGCGCCGCATCCCGACGTCGAAGCGCTGATTGAAAGCTATGTTCTTGAGACCGATGAGATATTCAGCGAAGAAATCGTCATGCCCGAACGCTCCTTCAGCCGCGGCGAGCTGACCGATTGGACCGCAGAACTGGTACGTGTTGCGATGAACGCTGACATCGGCAGTCAAAACTACGGTGGCACACGTCAACCGATTGACGGA
>Ga0207421_10000951_pt1 | contig 37550 bp, 29 predicted proteins | sample SodLakKL_010_SED_4_FD_187542 | JGI IMG/M metagenome (GOLD analysis project Ga0207421, IMG submission 187542) | Alkaline sediment microbial communities from Lake Tanatar, Kulunda Steppe, Russia - 8KL_010_SED (SPAdes) (version 2) | ecosystem: Environmental > Aquatic > Non-marine Saline and...
CTCGATCTCGTACTCCATCTCGTTCATCAGCGGCCCGGACTCCAGATCGCTCTGTTGTTCGGTCGGCTCGGCAGCGAAGATGTCCTGAATGAAGCCGAGAGCGTCGTCGATCGGTGAGTCCTCACCACCCAGATCGCCGAGTTCGTCACCGATATCACCGACACCGGTGTGTGCGTCGTTCATCTCGTCGATCTGGTTGTACATCAACTCGAAGTACGCCTGTCTGGTCTGGGCCCGCACGAGCTGTGGCACGTTTCGGTACTCGTTGTCGATGCTCTCGTAGACCAGTTCCTCTTCGAGTTCTTCGATGTTATCTTCCATCTCATCGTACGGTTCGTCGTCCCGCAGCAACTCCTCACGAGTCGGCGAGAGCTCTTCAGCGGATTGATCGACGGTGTATCGGACCGATTCGAGATCGTCTTCGAGCCACTCGATGAACTCGTCGCGATCCAGTCCATTCCGTTCGAGGTCGCTGAAGTCGTAGGTTTCACTGCTGGATCCGACGTCAACTCCATCCGCGATGTCGCTTTCTGGATCTTGCGAGCCGTTTGCCGAACTGCTGAGCGCTGCTTCGACACTGAACTCGACAAGCGAACTGTCGACCGACCCCGAGTAGGAGCCGGGTGCCATATCGTTGAGCGAGTCGGCGATCACGGGTTGGTAGTTCTGTGGTTCGCTGGGGAGTGGTGAGGCGAGTTCGCCGCCGCTCTCGAAGTCCCGTTCGAGGTCGTGTGATTGGACCGTGACGTCACCAGTAGAGTCGTGTGACGCCTCGAAATCGTGATGGGCCGTCAGATTCAGATCGCCGGTAACTGTCTGGCTGTGGTCGTATGTGTCAGTGTAATCGTCGCTCGGATCGGACGTATTGACGAACGTCGCCGTCTCCTCCATCTCCACGTCGACGGAGAAGTCGATCGCGTGGAGGTCTTTGTTCTCGTATCCGTCCTGTTCGTCCCAGAGTGCCTGGTGGTTGGCACTCGGCTCCCACTTGTCGACCGACCAATCCGAATCGTCGTGGGTATAGTTAGCAGGATCGTGTGGCGGATCCGTCGTCTCACTGAACTCCGATCCATCCGTGCTGAGATACCGATCGGCATCGACCTCGTAGATTTCGTCGACGATCTCCATGCGATCGTCGATGTGTCCGCCATCGGTCGTCGGCAAGTCGTCGTTGTCGAACGGATCATCGTCAACTCCCTTTCTGATATCGTCCATTAACGTGTCCGGATCACCCGGCATCTGGTCGTCGACCAGCGTTCTGGAGAGATCGCCGCCGTCGTCACCGGTCATCTGGTAGTACGCGACCGACGAGAACGCCTCGGCGAGAATCTCTTCTTCTTCGGCCATCGGGTTGTCCATGTCGAAGACGTCAGTCAGAAGCTCACCCAGGGTGGGTGGATCCGGAAGGTCACCGTCGGCGTCGCCAAAGAGCCACTCCTGGAGTTCGCCACAGACGAGCTCGTCGATATCTTCTGGTCCCTCGATCGTGTCGTCGCCGTCGGTGACGTTGATATCGTCGAACTCGTCTTCGTCGACGCCAGCATCGGTGTCGTCGGTGACGTTGTCGGGATTCATTTCGACGTCGTCGGGGTCACCCGGCGGCAACGCGAGAGGTTCATTGTCCTCGACGACCTCGCCATCACCACTGGGTTCGAGTTCGATCACTTCAGTTTCGTCCGCAGCGTACGATTCGTCGAAGTCCTCGTACGCGTCTGACGTGATTTCGATGTCGATCTCTTCCGTACCACCACCCGTCCCGCGATATCTGAAGTCTCCGAGGTTGTCGGTCAACCCGACGAACTCCTCGCCGTCTTCGTTGACGATCTCGATCTGGGCACCGGAGACGAGATTCCCGTTGCTGTCGATAACTTTGACGCTGCGTGCGTTCTGGAGATCGATTTCGACTGTGCCGATCGTCTCGAATCTCGTCATCGGGATGTATTTATCGTCGTGATCTTCGTGAAGGATCTCGATCGAGCCGTACTCGGCGGGGTGATCGAACGTCACTTCACCGCTGTCGAAGTCGACGGCCTCCCCATCTTGGGAGACGCCGCCAGTCATGCCGACGAACTCCCCATCGACGAGGACTGATGCATCGTTAACGTCGATTCCGTCTTCGTCTCTGACGGTCAACTCGTAGGGATGGTCCTCGTCTTCGTCTCCGTTATCATCGTCGTCATCGTCTTCGTCGTCTTCAATATCCGCAACGTCCATCGCCACCTGTGCTAGCAGACACGCCCACGCGGGACGCATCACGCGATCCTTGTACGGATCCTCGACGCCGAAGACGCTGTTCTGGACGCCAAACAGCGCGCTGTTCGTCAGGACTTCAGTCCGATCGTGTGGTAGGACTTCCTCGAAGGTCCAGTCATCAGGACTGTCTCCTGTCCCAGTATCGGCCCGATTAATTGCCGATTTGAAATAGACGAAGGGATACAGCCGCGCCGCGGAGTGGTGTGCCAGGTTCGAGAGACTGCTCGGATCCGAGTCGAAAAAGCCCTCGCTCAGCGCATCGTCGTACTCATCGGTCTTGTCTTTGAGTTCCAGCACCGGGGTTCCGACGACGACCTCGAGATCGGAGGTCGTCTCGCTGTGGATCACCTCACCGTCGTCGATGATATCGATCGTGATCCCGTGCGTGAACTCGACCTCGACCATCCCCTGTTCGAGGTAGCTCTCGTCGTCGTGAGTTCGGAACTCGATACCGTCTGTGGCCTGGCCGATTGCACCGCCGTGGTCCGACTCGACCGGCTCTGCCAGTGAGACCTCCGTCTCGGTTCCGCTACCGAGATCCTGGCCAGCATCTGACAGCGCCTCCTCGGCGTTTTTCAGGATTAACAGCTTGAGATAGTTCTCGAACACGCCTTCGTCGCCGGTTTCGAGTTCGCTCATACTCGCCGTCGTCACCGGCTGTGCAGCCGCTTCGTGGGACGCTTCCATAACGACATTACGGAGTTCACCCTGTGCAGCTGCCGTCGAGCGGTCCATTGCAAGGGCAACGTCTGTATCCGTCTCGGCCGACGACCGGCTCTCCATGGCCCCAATAATCGCGATACTCGAGACCAACAGCAATACTGCGATCAGCGCAAATGGAATCCGGGCGCGGTCGTCGTCGGCGATCGATACTGTCGACTGGTGTGGTGGTCGTGTCATGGCTCCCACGTCTGTACTGAGATTTCGACGCGATCGGGGGCGAGCGTCTCCTCGAAGAGTGTTATTAGTTCGTCGTCCACGTCGGACGAGATCGTTCCCTGCATATCGTAGTCCTCGACGATCCGTTCGAGTTCGTCACCGATCGGTCCGTCTTCGATGTCGAGCGCGATCTCCACGGTGAGAGCGTCGATTAACGCTTCGTTTGCGCTCTTGGCGTCCGCATCCGTGCGTTCGAGTTCATCCATGTCTGGCTCGTCGGTACCGAGGATTTCCGCCATCCGCAGGTAGTGTGCGACCAGCAGTGGCCGATCGAGTTGCTGTCGTTCGAGTGCGAGTTGCGTCTCTTCCGGTGGGAAGTACCCCGCGACGATCGACTCGGCGATCGGTTCTGCGATTTCCTCCGTTGCTAACACGGAGGGGTTGTTGTCCTGTTCGGTGGCGTACGCACTGGCGACAGCCTCCTCGTCGATCGATGGCATCCCACTCGAGACCGTGTACGATGCGCTGCTCGTGTCGTCGGTCACTGGGGGCCGGGTCCCGGTCGTCGCGGTTCCCTGGATGGCACCGTCAGCGTAGGGTTCCCACGATGCGACCGCGTACACCTCGTGGTTCGCGCCGACGAAGCTTCCCTGGATGTTCGCGTCGACGCCCTCGGTGAACGATTCATTGTAGATAATAAGCGTCTCGCCACCGAACGTGGCGTTCGTGACGGCTGCCTCGCCGAGCAGATTCGCCGCAGGCCCGTGTGTCGATCGCTCGTAGCTCGTCGGAGCCTCTGGCTCCTCGAAGTGGTCGCTGTCCTGGATCGGTGAGGTGTCGTAGGTGACCGAGATGGTCGTTGCGCTCAACGTCTCGGCGGTTCGATCGACCCGATCTTCGTCGTAGCCATCGGTGCCGCTGTCGAGATAGACCGCGATCAGCAACACGCTGGCACTGATAATCAGCAAGGCCAGTGCAACGTCCATCACCGTGCTGACGGCTCGATCGGACGCCACGATTACCACACCTCCACGCGAAGCGTTCCACCGCGGACTTCACCCGGCGCAATCTCGACTGGTGCCGGTTTTTCGTCGACACCGGCGTCATCCGGAGCGCCGTCGGAGTCCGACTGTGAGAGGTGATCGCCGTCGGACGCGAAGTGTGCGGTCGCCTGAAGCGTTTCCTCCCCATCGTCGTCGATCGTCGTCACCGTTATCAGGACGCTTTGCCCCTCCGGAAGCGCCTCGGTCGACACGTCGCTGCCGTCGAGATCGTCGGGATCTGCATACTCGTACGCGTGGAAAACCCCACCCGTCCCGATCTCGTTCCACACCTGCTCCAGTGCCGGCTCTTCGACCGATCGGTCAGTCGTCACCGAAAGTGCATCCGTGATGTAGATCCCGTAGATCCCGATCGCGACGATAAGCGCCATAATAGCGACGATCGCCCCGATCGGTTCGGTCTGGGCTCTAGACTGTGACGAGTGTAACATGGTAGCTCCCTGTGTCGCTTTTGAGATCGACGAACTCCTCGTCGTCGTCGAAATCTACCGATCGGTCTACCGTGTTGCTACATGGCGAAATATAGTCACCTCTGTCGAACGAATCAGTACACGATGTGGGGTCTGATTCAATCGGATTGTCAATAGTGATAGTGTACTCTACCGGACCTTCTCCTGGTCTCCCCCAAGTACCCGATCGTATTTCTTCCTCGAGATCACCTTCTCCATCGCTGAAAACACCGCTATCGTCTTCATTAAATGGGGTGTCAATTCCGATGTAGTAACCAGATATTTCGAACTCGACCTCAGTATCCTCGATACCGTCGTACGACACGTCGACAGTTCGAATGCCAGTATTGAGGCCCCAACTCGTTGTTTCATAGTCTAGCTGTGCCGCTTCGTAAAGCGGATCGAGTCCGTCGATTCCAGAATCCACACTGACCTCTTTGGTCCGAATCTCACCATCGGCAGTGAACTCCTTGCCGCTGTTCTCGTCGTAGGCTGCTTCGACATCCGACAGGAAGACCTCCAGTGCGTGCGTGTCCCCGTCGGCCAGTTCGTCTTCATACTCTTCTTCGAACGTGGATCCATAGACGATGTTCTCCAGCCGATCGTGGTCGTTGACCGGAACGGCGACACCGTAAGTGAGACTGGCGTGTGCAGTTCCGTGTTCGTTCTCCATTTCGATCGTCTTCCCATCGATCGCGATCGTCTCGGCATCGGTTTCGTACGTCGAACTGCCCTCGTATGGGCTCCCAGCAACGCCTTCGATCGAGTTCGCGGCTTCGTTGGCATCTGGTGGCGGCCCACCCGGAAGGCCAAGTGCGACGCCTGCAACGGCAAAGCTGATTATCGTGACGGCAGCCCAGATGTACCACGCATCAGCGGGGGCCTCCCAGTCCATATTTCCCTTTGACTCGTTTTTGTATTTAAAACTGTACAGCAAAAGAGTCACACTGTCGCCACAAAAATCCCACCTGGAAACCCGTTGTACGCCTGCACGTCGCAGTTGGGCTACAGGGCGAGTTCGATGACGGAAACACTGATCGCGTACAGCGTCATCGAGGCCAGCAGTGCGCGGCCAACGTGATAGCCAAAGAGTGCACGATCGATCCCATAGCGGAGCGCAAGCGAGAGCGGGACCAAGATGAAACACAGCAGAATCAGGTAGACGCCAACGACGATGCCGAGCGTCTCGGCCGGGAACGCGGCGACGTCCATGTCACCCGTCCCGACGATATCCTCACTCGACATCATCGCAGCCATCCCGACCGTCGCGCCGGCCACCAGCGGGCCGAAGTAGGCCGCCGTGTTGTCGAGCGTTCCCGTCACCTGCTGGAGACTCCGTTTCGTCTTGGCTTCGACCTCTTCGAGTTCTTCTAGGTGGTCGGCCATCGAGACGATCGCCCGACCGGCCGGTTTCCCCTCATCGGAGGCGATCGCAAGCAACGCGGCGGTCCCGTGGGCTCGCGGGCTTGGGACGTCTCTGAGTGCGCCAAACTCGCCGAGAAACGCCTCTTCGACGCCGGTATGGAGTCGTCGCTGGACGCCGGCCGCGTGATCGAAAACGTCCCCCGTCTCGGCGGGCACCCGATGCGCGGCGAGTTCGATCGCAGACTCGACGGATTCGCCCTCGGCGACCTGTCGCCCGACGATGTAGAGGGCATCGGTGAGATGTTCCTCGACGTTCCGAACGTGGTTTCGGACCGCGAGGATCGGTGCAAAGACCGCGAGCAGCCCCGCGCCAAGCCCCAGCCCGATCCCGACGACCGGAGCGAGATGGGGCGGCCCGTACATGCTCGTCGCGGCGTAGCCGCCGACGCCTGCAACGATCCCCCACAGCCCACGGAGCCAGAGCCGATCGGGGACGTCCGGATGGTCGTAGCTCACTTTCGGCGGCGGGAACGCGACCGGCCGTCGAGTGAGCAGCCAGATGCTCGCGCCGATCAGCCCCGCGGGGAGGACGACGTTGTACAACATAACGAAGATCCAGATGTTGACCGAGAAGCCGACCATCGGCACGGCGGGAACGAGTGCGACCAGCGCCAGCGGGATCATGATCCCAAACGCAAACAGCCCGGTCGTCGGGGCCTGGATCGCCGCAGTGAACTCCGCCATCTGGCTTCGCGTCCCGTTGAGCACGGCCGAGAGGGAGCGATCGAGCGTGCGAGCGCGCTCGCCTTCCGGTGCGTCCTGGGCGGTCGCAAGCAGATGTGCCGATCGTCTGAGCGCGGGGAACCACTCGGCCCACTCTTCGGCAAAGGACAGCAACCCGGTGTCCGACGTCCCGAGCGATCGATCGATGTGGCCGTTGAGACTAGCCGAGAGTGGCCCCTGTCCCGTCTCGGCAGCGAACCTGACGGCGCTTTCGAGTGCCGGCTGGACCTGCATTCGCAGGACCGCTCGACCGATGAGGTTCGGCGTATCGCCGAGGGCCTCCGTTCGGCGAAACGCTGCCTGCAGGTGGGGCAGGGAGTGGACCGTCTGGATCGCCGCGACCGGCACCACGAGGACGAAAAACAGGACGAACGGGATCGGGGCGGGCGTCACCAACAGCGGCAACGGGAGCAGTGCGCCGACGATGCCGGCCCCGTAGCCGGCGCGGATGATCGTCTCGTCGTCGTGTGGCGAGTCGACGAACGACAGCGAGTCGACGAGGTCCTCGCTGCCGTCGACGTCGTAGGGGTAGAGCCCGGCGAGGTTCTGGATCACTGTCGTCAGCAGCGTCATTGTCGATCACCGACGCCACTACGGTCGGCGTACGCGGCAGCGACTTCGGTCGGTGCCGTCCGCCCGTCCTCGGCCAACTGTGACAGCAACTTGGCGCGGTCGGCGATCGCCTCCCGGATCGCGGCGTACTCCTCGTCGGGACCCGTCAACCGTTCGACGACGCGGCTCTCGCCACGATCGATCCGGCCCGTCGGAGCGGCCTGGGTGCCGTCGAGTTCGTACAGCGGCTCAAAGAAGATCTCCTCGCCGTTGGTGATGACCTCCTCGATCCGGGCGACCCGTCGGCTGCGACCGGTCGGCGTCCGATAGGCCTGTGCGGTGACGACGAGATCGGTCGCGCCGAACGACGAGGGCTCGACGTTCAGATCCGAGACGACCCGCTCGTAGACCTCGTCGGCCCCATCGCCGTGGATCGTTCCCAGGACGGCGTTTGCGTTCGCCCCGACCCGCATCGCCTCGTAGAGGACCTGTGCCTCCTCACCCCGGATCTCCCCGACGACGAGCGCGCCGTCGCCGAGACGGAGTGCAGTCTTGAGCGCCTCTGCGGCCGTGATCTCCGGCCCCTCGCCGGTTCCCGTCCGGAGTGCCTGGACGTCGCGATCGACCGACTGTAGCGGCTCGACCGGGAGTTCTGGCGTGTCCTCGATCATCACGGTACGCGTGTCCGGTGTCAGCTCGTACAACAGCGTCCCGAGCAACGTCGTCTTCCCGGAGCCACGGGTGCCGGCGATTAGCGCGGCTGCGTTGCGCTCGATCGCTACCGAGAGGAACGCAGCGACCTCAGCCGGCATCGTCCCGTTCGCGACGAGTCCGGGGAGCGTGAACCGATCGTCGGCCTCCTCGCGGAACGCGAAGGCGATCCCCTCGGCGACCGGATCGGTGACGCCGGCGACACGGACCCCGGTGCCGTTGTCGAGGGCGGCCGTCGCGTCGACGGTTGGGTTCGCTCGCGAGAACGCGCGTCCGCTGGTCCGTCGTACCCGCGAGGCGAGCGCCCGGGCCCCATCCGGAGTCAGGTGGACGTTCGTCGCCATCGACTCGCCGTCGACGACGACCCGGATCGGATTCTGTGAGACCGGCGAAGTGACGTAGACGTCCGTCACTCGCGGGTCCGAAAACAGGTCCTCCAGGATGCCGTATCCGCTCGTATGTTTCGAGAGGATGCTCGTCAACAGCGGATCGGCCGGCTCGTCGGTCGCGCGCTCGATCGCTCGCGACGCCGCACGGTCGCCCTCGACGTAGCCTTCGGCGATCGCCCTGTACCCCTCGACGAGATGGTCCAACTCCGACTCCGAAAGTGTCCTGTCGACCACGTCCAGTGCATACAGCGGCACACTGTCCGGCCGTGTGTAGATGCGTGCTTCGCTGCCGGTATCGAGTGAACGAACGTCCCGAAGCCGCGACTCGTCGTCGATCCCCTGATCGATGAAGTAGTGGCCAATCGTAAGCCCCACGGTCGAGGTCAACGCCGAGTGGTAGTCGTCGACATCGCGTGCAATCGCTTCGAGTCCGGAGTCGACGGCGATATCCGCGACCTCGCCGATCTGTGTCTCCAGCTCCGCGGCGACCTCGAGTGGGTTGCGCGCGGCGGCGTCGCTCAGTCGCTCGTCTCGATCGCCGAGCAGTTCGACGAACCGACCGGCCGCGCCGAGCAGTTCGACGCCGCGGTCGCCGTACCGACGTTCGATCGCGTTCGATCGCGTGACAATACTGGTCGCTTCGCGATCGGTCAGCGCCTGGACGACAGTCTGGCGACACGACGCTGCCGTGGCCAGATCGCCGTCACAATCGCTCGTATCGACGGCGAGCGTCTCCTCTTCGAAAGAGACACGGCAATCACACGGTCCGTCGGGAGTGTCATCACCGAAAAAAGAGTCGAGCCCGAGCTCGTCGATGACCGATCGAAGGGTGCGTGCGACCCCATCCTGAGACATGTCGATACTGGTAGCGTGATCCGGTTTAAAATTATACATCGCGAGCAACGACTATTGGGTCGCCGTCTTCGTCTGGCAACAGGACCAGTTGCAGGCGCTGGTCGTTAGTTCCGCCGAGTTCGGTCGTCTCGTTGCCGGTCGGGTCGTCCCAGACGATCTTTTCGTCGATGACCATTTCACGGGTCAGGCCGCTTTCGAGGACGTACCGTGCGTGGGTGTAGCTCCCGTTTTCGTGGGGTTCCAACTCGACGTGGTCGACCCCCGCAGTGGTCAGCGTACTCCGCGGGAAGGAGTACTCGACGACGCGCTGGGGATCGGGATGGTCCGCTGGCGTCAGTTCTTCGTTTGCTGCGAGCGAGGTCGCAGCATCGTCGATTTCGGCGAGCGTCGCGTCGAGTTGCCGTTCGCTGTTCATCTCGGCTCCCCTCTCGATAGCGGGCATCGAGATCGCAATCAGCGCGACCGCAATCAGCGCCGCGAGGACGTATCGGATCACGACAATCGAGCGCGGAGTGTCGCGAGCAGTCCGGAGGACTCCTGGTCGTCCGCGTCCGTTTGCTCGTCGGCAGTCGCTTCCGCCGGCGGTTTGTCGTCGGCAGTGCTGGACGCAGCCGACCCGTCGTCGGCGGTGCTGGACTCGACCGATCCGTCGTCGGCCGAGTCGGCGTCAGCAGCGTCCTCACTCGAGAGGCGTCGCTCGATCGCGCGCTGGACGGCAAACCCACTGCTCGAATCGTCGCTGTCGTCCTCGGCTGCCGGATCCGATTCCTCGGCTGGCCCATCGAGGAGTGCTCCTGCCGTCCGCTCTGGCCCCTCTCCCCCACTGAACGGCCCGTCGTGGATGTCGGCTTCGGTCGGCCGGTCGGCGACGCCCGGCAACTGGTCGCCACTCGCCGAGTCGTGGCCGACGTCGGCACTTTCTAGCGCCGGGCGATCGGTTCCGGACCCATCGGCTACGTCATCGCCCTCGTCGAAATCGAAGACGGCGTCGGTCTCGATCGAGTCTTCGAGTTCGTCGATCCGGTACTCGAGCCGATCGACGGCAGCGATGGCCGCATCGGCTTGCTTTTCGACGTCTTCGTTTACCGACTCGACGCTTCCCGCGAAGCCATCGAGTGCGTCGACCGTCCCCTCGAGCGACGCGATCCGCTGTTCGTGCGCTTCGATTCGGTCCTCGAGACGATCGAGATCCTCAGTGAGCGTCGCGAGATCGGCGAGTTGGTCGAGTTTGACGTCGCTGTCGACGACTGCACGCTCGACTGCGGAGAGTCGCTGATCGATCCGCTCGATGTCACTCATGTCGGCTATGGACGACTCATCGTATTTAAACATCAACGACAGTAGGGCTGGAACTGACGGGCCGTCCACCGGCGGCTGGAACTGGCGAGGACTCCACTGGCGACTGGAACTGGCGACGTCTCCACCGACCTGGCCAGTGGCCCGCCCGCCCGCACGCTCCGGAAACCTGGTCGTTAGTCGTCGGCGACGGCGACGTCACTCGCACTCGGACTGTCACCGCCGTGTGGCGTGTCTCGCGGTCGAACCTGCGCCGAGTGGATCGTCTCCGTCGCGTCGTCGATAATAACGACTTCTCCCGGATCGTCCGGGAGCCGATCGGCATCGGACAGCGAGAAGTTCATATACGTCGGCTGGGCCGCCTGCAACGCGTCGAGGTCGTCCTGGGAGGTCAGTCGGTGCGAAATGAGAACGTCGGACTGGGAGATGCCGACCTCCGGGACCGCACTCGGGCGCTGTGTGGCGGAGACGAGACTCACGCCGGGTGCACGCCCGCGTGTGAGAATCGTTTCGAGTGCCGGTTCGGCCACGCCCTGGAAGAAGGTGTGGGCCTCGTCGAGCAGGAGCCACGGGAGCCGATCGATCGTCTCGGTGACACGGGCATGGTACAGTGCCTCCCCGATACCCCGACAGACCGCGTTCATCGGCGCAGCACCGAGGCCGGAGACGTCGACGATCGTCACCTCGCTGCCACCGAGATCGGTCGCATCGATCCCGTCGGCGTCGAAGACATTCCAGGAGACGGCAAGCTGGAGGTGGTTGGTCGCCGCTCGTTTGTCGGTAGCCGGCGCGTCGGTCGCCTCGATCTGCTCGCGCATACCCGCCATCGTCGTCGCCTCCTGGGCAGCCTGCCAGACGAGCCCACCCGCCCCGCTTTCGGGAGAGAGTCCGAGCATCGTACACCACGATCGGGGATCGAGCGACGACGGCGTCACCGTCGGCTCGTCGATCACTGTCGCCGGCACGCCATCACCCGGTGTCGAGTCCGCGAGCGTATCGAAGACGCCCATCGGATCGACGATCACCGGTGCAACGCCGTGGGCGCGGGCGAGTCCCTCGGCGAGAACCCCCATCGTGTACGACTTTCCGTACCCCCGTTTCCCGACGATCAACATGGCGTGTGGCCCATCGAAGTCGATCTGTAGTTCCGCCCCCCGGCTCCCGTCCCGGGCCCGATAGGCACCGAGCTGGCCGACCGGCCCGCTTTCGAGATCGTCCCCGCGTCCGATTACGAAGCTCATAGCGAATTGTGACTCTCCTTCTCTTTTGAATTTTTGGTCCAACATTTAAGTCAGATGGCGCAACCAAGAAGGGGCATGCTGCCAGACAGACTGACACCGAACCGTTCGGATACCAACGCCCGTTCGCGATCGTTTAGTAGCGACGATCGGGCGATCGAAGGCTTACCGATCCGCCTCGTGATCGCGCTGGTGGTCGGTGTCGCTGCGCTTGCATTGATGTTGAATATGTTGGGGACGATCGGGGATGTTGGTGATACTGAGGTCACAGTTGATATCGACGATAACGATCAAGTAATTGATGAAACTAGTGGTACAACTACTGAAAATATTGGTTTGGAAGTTATTGACGAGAATGGAAACAATGTGGATGATGCAACTGTGATTATAACTGCTGGCTCTGCCCAATTAGATGGCCCAGCAGATGAACATACAGGAGATAACAGTCACGAAGCTAATATTGATGTCAACCCTGGTCTCCGTGCAGATCAAGATACGGGAACACTCGAAGTTGATGTTGTTCCACCATCGGACAGCAACTATATTGATGAGCAACCTAACCCGGAAATTGTTGTAACATCCACGTAGCATTAGAGATATAACCGAGATCATCACTAAAATCATCGGCCTCACACCATGGGCGGTATCAGGGGAACACAAACAGTCACCGTCTCCCACGATGATACTGCGGTCAATACCGAAGCGCTCACTATCAGGTCGGAGGCAACCGGGGAGGTCTCGGTTTTAGTGACCGAGAGTGGAGCAGGTGATTACGAGTACATCGTCAACATCAACGACGAGGGAACGACTGCGTCGGCGACGGTTGCCGAGCCGGAGACCGACTTCGATAAGGAAAGTGATGTTGATGTGGATGATTCCGGTGCGGACAACTTGGACGGTTCCCCTGGCTTCGACGTTGTTTCCGCGATGTCAGTGTAGATAGCTCTCCTGAACCTAGATTTCGGCTTGGAGTTTTATTCAATTCTATCAATTATATAATATACTAACTTCTAATGGTTATACAATTTCGATTGTTTTATTTGAAATGAGTGTAAAGACATTAAACATGACTCAATTGTATCGGTTGGCGATCATTGTTAGCGTCTTTTTGCTTGGCGCAGGTACGCTGTTCGCTGGGGCAGCCGCCGCAGACGACTCGACACTTGAGGAGATCGATGGCGAGGGAACCGAAGACGATCCGTACGTAATCACAGACGCTGAAGAGTTACAAGCAATCGAAGAGGATCTCGACGCTCACTACGTCCTCGGAAATGATATCGACGCCAGTGAGACCGAAACATGGGACGCGGGTGCCGGGTTTGATCCGATCGGTGATCAGTCTGGAGAACCGTTCCAGGGATCGTTCGATGGGCAGGACCATGCCATCTCAGAGTTGCATATTGACCGGCCTACAGAAGATAATGTTGCACTGTTCGGATATTCAGCCGGTACAATCAAGAATGTCAATTTGGAAGATGTCGAAATCAGCGGAGATGGTCTAACCGGAACACTCTCAGGGTATACAACAGGTACAGTTCAAGATACATCTGCAACTGGTACTACTAGTGGTGGACGATATGTTGGTGGTCTCGCTGCACTTGTGAGTGAGGAAGGGACGATCGAGAAATCGGGTGCAAACGTTGACGTCACCGGAGGTGACAATGTCGGTGGGTTGCTCGGTGGTTTTACTCATGATAACACTATCATTGAGGTGTATGCAACCGGTGACGTCGAAGCGACGGATTCGAATTCATATTCCGGTGGTTTGATTGGCCAACTGAGAGTTCACGATGACAATACAATTCGCCTGGTCTACTCAACAGCTGACGTGAGCGGTGAATACACTGGTGGACTGGTCGGAGCGAACGGTCGAAGCTTATCAGCTGGCTCGATAGACACAGGCTACGCTGCTGGACAACTGAATGGTGATACAAGTGGGGGTAGCGTCGGGACCGAACGTGATGGAAGCTACGCCAACACGTTCTGGGACACTCGAACGAGCGGCGACACCGACGGCTACGGAACTGGCCTCACGACCGACCAGATGACCGGTTCCGAAGCAGCATCGAATATGGACGGGTTCGACTTCGACAACTTCTGGACCCTGACCGACGAGTATCCGATTCTTGAATGGCAAGTCGAGGACGTCTCGCTCTCGCTCGACGAGTCGACCGTCGGCGAAGGCGAAGCGACGAGCGCGACGGTCACGCTCACTCTGGACGACGGCTCCACGGTTACAGCGTCTGAAGTCGCCGACTACGACGCTGGCGGGATCGCCGATGTCGACGCCGGTACTGTCGACGCACGACAGCAGGGGACGACCGAGATCACCGCCACCGTCGCTGGCGAAAGTGATAGTGTCGAACTCGAAATCACCGAACCGCCACAGATCGAGCTCGAAGGCACCGAACTCGACGCCGACGCAGTCGTCGAAGGCAGTTCGCTGACGGCGACGGCAACCTACGAGAACGACGGTGGACCCGGCAGCCACACCGCCGAACTGATCGCAGATGGCGATGTCGTCGACTCACAGATCGTCTCACTCGATGCCGACGATGAGACAACGATCGACTTCGCGTGGACGCCAACCGACCCAGCCGGTACCGAGTACGAGATTGCGATCGACGACACCGATCTCGGTTCGGTAGAAGTCGTCGAACCAGGTACGGTCACGCTCAGCGAGGCCACCTTCCCCGATCGAGTCGGCTCCGGTGCACCGTACGAGTTCACGGTCGACCTCGAAAACAACGCTGGCGAAACAGTGATCGACACCGTCGCGTACGAACGCGACGACGAATTTGTCTTCACCGAACCTATTGCGGTCGATCCCGATGGCACAACCGAAATCCTCGGCGACGAAACGGACGCCGACGTCGGCCTGACGATCGCCCACGAAGTCACTGTCCACGACGAAACGCTCACCGGAACGAGCGACGTGACCGACCCGCCAGAGTTCGAGGTTGACGCTGTCGACGCGCCGGACGAAGTCGAACCCGACGAAGAATTCGAGCTGACAGCCACGATCGAAAACACCGGCGGCGTCGAGGGCACACAGACGGTCAGCGTCTCTGACGATGAGAACACGATCGAAACCGAAGAACTCACGATCGAGTCGGGAGCGAGCGAGGAGGTCTCGATCGCCGTGACCGAAACTGAGACGGGCGACTACGAGTACACTGTCGAAACTGACGACGAGGAAACGACTGCGTCGGTGACCGTCGCCGAGACTGAATCCGACGACGATGCCGACGACTCGGATGGGCTTCCCGGCTTCGGTGTCGCCGCCGCGATCGTCGCTCTCTCGATCGCGCTGGTGGCCCGTCGGCAGCGATGATCTGACAAGTACACTCTTTCAGATCCGTTGCAGCCGACCATCTCGGCCGAGTAAAAACCAGATATTATTGGCTATGGGTTTTCGATTCTTTTATTTGATTCAATTAATTATAAGAGGTATAGTATGACGCAATCAATTCAATGGGGGCTCCTTGCGATCGCGGTCCTGCTTGGGGTTGGTGTACTATTTACGGGTGGAGTAGCCGCCGAAGAGGCGGAACTCGACGAGATGGTTGGGGATGGGACTGAAGATAATCCGTACGTGATTACTGACGTCGACGAACTACAGGCGATGGAACAGAATTATACCTATCACTACGTTCTTGCAAATGATATCGACGCAAGTGATACAGCAACGTGGGAAGGTGGTGCCGGGTTTGACCCGATCGGCGATCGAGACGACTTCGAACCGTTCGTTGGCTCCTTCGATGGGAACGGATACACGATCTCTAATCTAAAAATCGATCGTCCCTCTGAAGAGGGTGTTGGCCTGTTCGGATACTCCGAAGGAACGGTCGAGAACGTTGACCTGGAGAATGCAGACATCAGTGGTGGTACCTACGTTGGTTCGGTCGTCGGATACAACGCTATCAATGAGGACGAAGAGAGGGTCGGAACGGTTCGTGAGGTTTCCGTCACAGGGGATGTCCAGGGAACTGACCGACAGACGGGCGGAGTCATCGGCGCGAACGAAGGAAGTCTCAGTGAGGGATCCTTCGTCGGAGACGTTGAGGGTACCGATTACAGCGTTGGTGGCGTCGTTGGCTGGAACGACGGACCAGTAAGCGAATCGTACGCGGCGGGAACCGTTGAGGGAGAAGGGGACGTTGGCGGCATTGTTGGCAACAATGAGGGCCCAGTTCGAGCGTCTTTCTTCGCTGGAGACGTCACCGGCGAATTTATGACTGGCGGACTGGCAGGCGAGAACGAGGACGCGTTCAACAATGCGTATGCTCACGCACATATCGAAAGTGAATACAATGCGGGAGGGTTGTTCGGTACTCACACGGGAACTGTGACAGGAGCGTACGCAGCTGGATCCGTCAGCAGCGACATGGATGCGGGAGGGTTGATTTCTGAAAACGATGGCATCGTGAACAATGCCTACTGGGATGTCGAAACGACCGGTCAGAGTCAGCCGTTCGCTGTCGACGAAGACGAAGAAGAGTTCGACGACGACGACGAGATTGATATTACTGGTCTTGACATGGACGAACTAACCGGCGAAAACGTTGCTGAGACGACCGACCTCGATTTCGACTTCCCATGGCAAACGACCGACGAATACCCACGCTTCCAGTGGGAAGACGATCGAGACATCCCCGACGAAGCATACGACGTGACACTCGAACCGGTAGACGCTGAGGAAGAAGAAGAAGACGATGACGAAGCGGATCCGGAAGAGTTGATCGACGATGACGATGACGACGACGGACCGCTCGCGATGCCCGGCTTCGGTGTGGCCACAGCGATCGTCGCCCTCGTCGCCGCGATCGGCCTGGTTGGCCGTCGAGTGTAGGCGTCACAGAACGCGCCGGCTTTCGTCGGTGCCCATCAGTATCTGATCGATTTTGTATTCGAATCCAATCTCCAGAGAGTGAATACGATCGGGATTCGATCGGACTGATCGGATAGAGATAAATCATCGTCGCATTCACGCTTTGCTTTCGAAGGTTTTCGATCGGAAACACCTTATTTCTAAAGACACAATTCGCTTGAACGTGTAGTCCATAGCAGTACATATGACGACCAGACGAACACACCTCGAGATTACGGGCATGTCCTGTTCGACGTGTTCGGGGAGCGTAGAGGACGCCGTCCGTGCGCTCGACGGTGTGGAGTCGGCGAGTGCGAACTACGCGACGGACGAGGGAACCGTTGCGTACGACCACGAGGCGGTCTCGCTGGCGGAGATCTACGAGGCGATCGACGCCGCAGGCTACGAGGCTGCCACCGAAACGGAGACGCTCACCGTGATGGGGATGTCGTGTTCGACCTGTTCGGAGTCGGTGAGCGAGGCAATCGAGGAGTTGCCGGGTGTGCTTCGGGCGGACGTCAACTTCGCCGCCGACGAGGCCCGAGTCGAGTACAACCCGGCCGACGTCTCACTCGGTGAGATCCACAGCACGATCGAGGCGGCCGGCTACGACCCCGTCCGCGACGAAGGCGGAGCGACGAGCGAGCGCGAACGCGCCGTCGAGACAGAACTGCGTCGCCAGCGGCGGCTGGTGATCGGTGGCGGGCTGTTGACGCTGCCGTTCCTGCCGATGATGATCGAGATGCTGTTTGGCCTCGTGGGGACGACGTCCCCGATTCCGGCGGTGCTCGCCAGCCCGCCGGGTCTTCTGGAGTTCGGTCTCGCGACGGCCCTGATGGCCACGCTCGGCAAGGAGTTCGTCGCCGGTGCTTACCGGGCGTTTGCACACAGCCGCCGGGCGAACATGGACACGCTCGTGGCGATGGGGACCTCGGCAGGCTACGTCTACAGTACGGCCGTTCTCGCCGGCGTCATCGCTGGCTCCGGGCTCTATTTCGAGGCCGTTGCGTTCATCCTCTGGTTTATTACGCTTGGAAACTGGCTCGAAGTTCGATCGAAAGCCCGCGCGGGCAGTGCCTTGCGCGAACTGCTGGAGCTGGAAGCCGACGAGGCGACGATCGTCGTGGATGGAGACGAACGGCAGGTTCCACTGGACGACGTCGCGGTCGGCGACGTGCTGAAAGTCCGTCCCGGCGAGAAGATCCCGACCGACGGGGTGGTCGTCGACGGCCAGAGCGCGGTCGACGAATCCATGCTCACCGGGGAGTCGGTCCCCGTCGAAAAGACCGCAGGTGACGACGTCGTCGGCTCGACGATCAACGAGAACGGCGTCCTCCACGTCGAGGCGACGCAGGTCGGCTCCGAGACGGCGATCCAGCAGATCGTCGATCGGGTCAAGGAAGCCCAGTCGCGCCAGCCCGAGATTCAGCGGCTGGTCGATCGGGTGAGTGCATACTTCGTTCCGGCCGTGATCGTCAACGCCGTCTTCTGGTCGGTGCTATGGGCGCTTTTCCCGGATGCGATGTTCGGCGTCTCGTCGACGCTCGGGGGTGTGATTCCGGTCCTCGATCCCGTCGGTGGCGGGCCCGTCGTCGGCGGCGTCCCCGTCCTGGAGTTCTCGGTCGTCGTGTTGGCGTCGGCGCTGTTGATCGCCTGTCCCTGTGCGCTGGGGCTTGCGACGCCGGCCGCGACGATGGTCGGCTCGACGCTGTCGGCGACGAACGGCGTCCTGTTCAAAGGTGGCGACGTGCTCGAACAGGTTCGTGGGATCGACACGATCGTCTTCGACAAGACCGGGACGCTGACGCACGGCGAGATGACGTTGACGGACATCGTGACGGTCGACGGGGGAGCGGTGGCCGACGGGGGAACTCTCACGGCCCGTGAGGAGGCGGCCGAAGCGTTCGTCCTCGGTGCGGCGGCCGCGGCCGAATCCGGCTCCGAACACCCGATCGCCAGAGCGATCGTCGAGGGCGCAAACGATCGCGGTATCGAGATCGGGTCGGTTAGCGAGTTCGAGAACGTCCCCGGTCACGGTATTCGGGCCGAGACCGATCGCGGGAGCGTCCTCGTCGGCCGGCGAAAGCTGCTCGAAGACGACGGGATCGAGACAGGTCCCGCCGAGGAGACGCTGACGCGCCTCGAACGCGAGGGGAAGACGGCGATGCCCGTCGCGATCGACGGCGAGTTGGCGGGCGTGCTCGCCGTGGCCGACGAGGTTCGCGAAAGTGCAAAAGAGACCGTGGACGCACTCCACAGGCGCGGCACCGAGGTGGTGATGCTCACCGGCGACAACGAGCGGACGGCGCGTGCCGTGGCCGAACAGGTCGGGATCGATCCCGACAACGTCCGCGCGGCGGTGTTGCCGGAGGACAAGGCAGATCACATCGAGGAGCTGCAGACGGGCGGGGCGCGAGTGATGATGGTCGGCGACGGCGTCAACGACGCCCCCGCGTTGACCACCGCCCAGGTCGGCGTCGCGATCGGCTCGGGGACCGACGTCGCGATCGAGTCTGCCGACGTGACGCTGATGCGTGACGACCCTGCCGACGTGTTGAAGGCGGTCCGGATCTCCGAGGCGACGATCGCGAAGGTGCGCCAGAACCTGTTCTGGGCCTTTGCCTACAACACGACGCTGATTCCGATCGCCTCGCTTGGCCTGCTCAATCCTGCACTCGCGGGGCTCGCGATGGCGATGTCGAGCGTGAGCGTGATGGCAAACAGCCTCTCGTTTGCGAACTACGATCCACACGACGAGTACCGCCTCGCCGTGTTGCGGCCGTTCGATCGGTTCCGCAGGTAGGGACTAGCCCGCCTGCTCGGGGAAGAACAGTTCGGCGATCGGGATCGTCAGATAGGCTTCGACGAACGCGGCGAGGACGAGGACGAGCCAGCCGAAGACGACGAGGACGGCGGTCCTGAGCACGTACTCTCTCGTAAACAGGGTCCCACGACTGCCGGCGAGTCGCTGGCCGGCACGATAGACGAGTCGGAAGCCGACGCCGGCGGCGATAAACAGCGCCGGCAGCTCGAAGATGCCGTGGGGCGCGATCAGCGCGATGATGACGCCGACTCCCGTCTCCACGCCGACTGCGAACATGATGTTGCCGATGAGAACGCCGTTGACGACCATGATCAGCGTCGTCAAGAGCCCAAGCGTGATTGCGCCGGCGATCGAGACCAGAAACGGCGGCGTGTTCTGAAAAATAAAGAAGCTCGCCGAGAGTTCGAACTCGCCGGTGGGTCCGCCCTCGTCGAGTTCGCCCTCGCCCAGCTCTTCCATGATCAGTTCGAAAAAGAGCTCCGTCAGGTCGATGCCAGCAGCAAACAGTGTTGCACCGACGAGCCCGCCAAAAGCGAATAGCCCGGCCGAGAACCCGACGTAGCGTCGGTGTTCGGCCCAACCGTCGGCAAGCAGCCCAACAAGGTCGATCTCGGTCACCCGACTGCTCCCAGCGATCGCCACGAAGCCGGCGGCGAGGATCGCTGCCCCGAGTGCCGGCGTCGTCGCCCCGTGGATCGCGACGATCGCGATGGCCGATAGGGCCGAGATGACTGCGAGTGCGGCCGTCACCCCAGTCCAGTGTCGGCTCGCGTTCGGTCTACGGGCCGGTCCGCGATCGGCACCCGAATCCGGTTCTCGTCCAGGATCCGCACCTGTGGGCGTATCGACGGGCTCCGAGTCGGTGGCTGATCGGTCTTCCTCGGTGGCTACTGGCTCGGTCTCGACCTCGAACTCCCACGATTCCTCACCCTCCTCGTCCATATCTCGATCGCTCATGGCTTGCTATTTGCAGAAACAAGGGATAAATTCGCCGACGGAGCCGTCTGCGTTCGTCTCGGCGGAGCGATCGCGCGTGAACGTCGACGAACCGGCCCTCAGCGCGGGCGACCACATAGCTGGCGTGGGTGACATGGGCGTTCCCCCAGTCTACGATGGTCGTGAGCCGGCCCCGATCGACGACGAGCCATCGGCGGTATGGTGCTGCCGATCGGCGGTACCGACGGACACTAATCCATATCGGTGGGCCGTCGGGCCGAGGCGACAGCTGTCCCCAGTGCGGTCTCGACGATCGACTCCACGACCGACACGTCTATCCGTCCAGTCGGGACGCCGGCGATCGGCCTCTCCCTTGTGGCGACAGTCCGGTGACCGAACATACAATCTGCCCGGCCACCTTTCGAAGCGTACGACGATGCAGACGCCAGTTCGGGAGTCGATCGCGACGACTGCGAGGCGGGCGACAACGCGGCTTCGCCAGCTTGGCTACCGTGGCTACTACCGACTCGCCCGCGTGAACTACGATCGCGAACTCGTCGATCGCCGAAACCGGACGCCTGCGGGCTCGTGTCGGTGTTACGAGCCCCTCAATCGCCACGGCACCGACGAGATGTTGGCCGACCTGGCAGCCTGCTGTGGCCCCACTGACGTCGTCTACGATATCGGAGCCAACGTCGGCATCTACGCGCTCGCCCTCGCGAGCGACGGAGTCGATCGCCGCATCGTCGCCTTCGAACCCTCCCCGCGGGTCGTCGATCGGCTTCGGGCCAACCTGCGGGCGAACGGGGCCGTCGCCGATCGGATCGACGTTCGGGCCTGCGGGATCGGCGACGAGACCGGCGAGCGCCCCTTCTACGTCTCGACGTACCCGGAGCTGTCGGGGTTCGATCGGGGGAGTGCGACCCGCTGGGAAGCGACGGTCGACGAGGTGGTCACCGTTCCGATCGTCCGACTGGACGACCTTGCTGGCGAGCTTCCGGCACCGGATACGATCAAAATCGACGTCGAGGGAGCCGCCCCGGCAGTCGTTCGCGGTGCCCAGGCGACGCTCGATCGTCACGCACCGACGCTGTTCGTCGAGATTCACGAGGCAGGGCTCGCCGGGGACGTGCCCGGTGAGACGCGGCAGGCGATCGCGGACTGTGGGTACACGATCCTGGATCGAGACGGCTACTGGCGATGTGAGCCACGCCGATCGTAAGCCAGTAGAAGCCCCGATCGGGGCCGAGCCTCGAATCGACAGTATAAGTCGTTCCGGCGAGAACGCACGGCCAATGACGTCACTGGCACTCACCGGCGGACAGGTACTGCTCCCCGACGCGACGGTGACACGCACAGACGTACTGGTCGACACGGACGCGGGCGTGATCCGCGAGCTCGGCGACGATTTGGCTGCCGACGCTGACGAAACGCTCGACGCGTCCGAATCGCTCGTGACACCCGGCTTCGTCAACGGCCACTGTCACGTCGCGATGACGCTACTGCGGGGGTACGCCGACGACAAACCGCTCGACGCCTGGCTCCGGGAGGACATCTGGCCCGTCGAGGCCGAACTGACGGCCGACTCGGTCCGGGCCGGCACTGAACTCGGCGTCCTCGAGATGATTAGATCGGGAACGACGGCGTTTGCAGACATGTACTTTTTCGTGCCGACGATCGCCGACGTAGTCGACAAAGCGGGGCTGCGTGCCCGACTCGGCCACGGCGTGATCTCCGTTGCCAAGGACGACGAAGCGGCCCGTGAGGACGCCCGTGAGGGACTCGCCGTCGCCGAGGAGGTCGATGGAATGGCCGATGGCCGGATCTCGTCGGCGTTTATGCCCCACTCGTTGACGACCGTCGACGGGCAGTACCTCGAAGAGTTCGTTCCACAGGCCCGCGAGCTCGGCGTTCCGGTCCACTACCACGCCAACGAGACGACAGACGAGGTGACGCCGATCGTCGAGAACCACGGGATGCGGCCACTGGCCTACGCCGCAGAGAAGGGGATGCTCGAACCCGAAGATTTCCTCGCCCACGGCGTCCATCTCGACGAAAGCGAAATCGGTCTGCTCGCCGAGGCTGGGACGAGCGTAATCCACTGTCCGGCCTCGAACATGAAACTGGCAAGCGGGATGGCCCCGGTCGATCGCATGCTCGATGCGGGCGTGACGGTGGGTCTCGGAACCGACGGCGCAGCCTCGAACAACGATCTCTCCATGCTCGACGAAGCCCGCGACGCGGCCATGCTCGGCAAACTCGCCGCAGAGGATGCAAGCGCCGTCCCCGCCGAAACCGTCGTCGACATGCTCACCAGTGCGACGGCAGACGCGATCGGCTTCGAGACGGGACGACTCGCCGAAGGCGCACCCGCCGATCTCGCCGTGATCGATCTCGAGCAGCCACACCTGACTCCAGCCCACGATCTCGTCAGCCACCTCACCTACGCGGCCACGGCGGCCGACGTCCGCCACACCGTCTGTGACGGGCAGGTGCTCATGCGCGATCGGGAGGTACTGACACTCGACGAAGCGGCGGTTCGCGATCGGGCCAGCGAGGAAGCCGGGGCGCTGGTGGACCGCGCCGAGTCCTGACCGGGCGCTGTGAACAGCATCGATCGAACGCTAGCTGAACGTCGAGCGTTCGTTGTAAACGGTATAAACTATTTGTAGCCGGTCTCGTGACGGCACGAACGTGTCGAACTGCCGGGTGGGTTTATTCATGGCTCGCTGAATGTCTCGACTGGAATGAACAGACACAAACTGCTCGTGGCGGCGCTTGCCGCCCTCATGGTCCTGTCAGTGTTTGCACTGCCGGGCGCAGCAGCCGCAGGCGCAGCCGCAGACGAACCAGCTCCCTCGATCTCCGACGACGCTGACGACGAACTCGACGAGAACGAAACTGACGACGCTGACGACGAACTCGACGGCAACGAAACCGACGACGGTAACGAGACCAACGAGTCCTCGAACTTCGGCGACCTCGTCTCGGAGTTCGTCGAGGAGAACAAAAACGAGACCGACGGTCCGTTCGGCCTCGCAGTTGCAAGCTTTGTCGTCGAAAACAATCCTGGTAACGCACCGGACCACGCCGGCCCACCGACTGACGGCGATCGAGGACCACCGTCCCACGCCGGTCCGTCCGACGACGGCAACGAAACCGATGCCGACGGTCCACCGGACGACGCAGGCCAGTCAGCTGATTCCGAATCGGATGACGACGAGACCGACAACGGCAACGGCAACGGCGGCGGTGGCGGTCCACCGGACCACGCTGGACCGAACTGACGATCGGACCTCCAACGACTGCCTACCCGATCGCGGCCGACGGCATTACCACCACCCATAGATCAGAGGCACCCCCACTCAAACTGAGTCGCCGTCGCCGCTGTCGGATCACTGCCGGGACACTCGCGTTCACACAGGGCATCTGAACGCCGGTGTCGCGTCGTTTTGTCCGCGTATTTTTCATCCCAAGGAGCGCCCGGTGACCGCTGGGGCAGCACATCCCGTGGTGCTCCCGGAACCGCTTCGGTAGCGTTTTCCCCCCGCTCCCACTCAGTTGAGGTATGAGTGAGTATCCGCCGATCAGTGGGCAACTCGACGACCTCGAGACTGCTCAAGCAGAAGGGCGACGGAAGATGGAGTGGGCGAGACAGCATATGCCGATCCTCGATGAACTCCGCGAGGAGTTCGTTGCGAACCAGCCCTTCGAGGGCGAACGAATCGGGATGGCGATGCACGTCGAAGCCAAGACCGCGATTCTCGTCGAGACGCTCGCGGAGGGTGGAGCCGACGTCGCAGTCACTGGCTGTAACCCGCTGTCGACACACGACGACGTTTCGGCAGCGCTCGACGCCCACGACTCGATCACGAGCTACGCGAAACGCGGCGTCGACGACGAGGAGTACTACGCCGCGATCGAAGCCGTCATTGCCCACGAACCGACCGTCACGGTCGACGACGGAATGGATCTCGTCGCCGCGATCCACGAGGACTACCCCGAGCTGATCGACGGGATCGTCGGCGGCGCAGAGGAGACGACGACCGGGGTCCACCGCCTGCGTGCGATGGACGAAGACGGGGCACTCGACTACCCAGTCTTCGCGGTCAACGACACGCCGATGAAACGCCTGTTCGACAACGTCCACGGTACCGGGGAGTCGTCGCTCGCCTCGATCGCGATGACCACAAACCTCTCGTGGGCCGGCAAAAACGTCGTCGTCGCCGGCTTTGGCTACTGTGGCAAAGGCGTCGCAAAGAAGGCCACTGGCCAGAACGCAACCGTCATCGTCACCGAAGTCGAGCCACGGCGCGCACTCGAAGCCCACATGGAGGGGTACGAGGTCATGCCGATGGCCGAGGCCGCCGAGGTGGGCGACGTGTTCATTACGACGACGGGCAACCGGGACATCATCGTCGACGAACACTTCGAGAACATGGGAGACGGCGTCTTGCTCGCCAACGCGGGCCACTTCGATATCGAGATCGACCTTGATGCACTCGACGACCTCGCAGTCGATCGCTACGAGGCCCGAGACGGCGTCGAAGCCTACGAGATGGACGACGGTCGCCGACTGAACGTGGTCGCCGAGGGGCGACTTGTCAACCTCGCTGCGCCGATCGCGCTCGGCCACCCCGTCGAGGTGATGGATCAGAGCTTCGGCGTCCAGGCTGTCTGTGTGCGGGAACTACTCGACAACAGCGAGACGTACGATGCGGGCGTCCACGACGTCCCCGACGAACTCGACGAGGAGATCGCCGAGATCAAACTCGCCGCCGAGGGCGTCGAGTACGACTCGCTGACGGGAACCCAAGAGGAGTACATGGGCTCCTGGGACCACGGAACGTAAGCTCGATACCAGCGATTCGAGGGCACGACCGCGGTTATACCGTATCAGAGCGAACGGAGCGTCCGAACGCCCGGCCGAAACCGACCCCAATGCGAGACCGCCGACGTGTAACCCACGAGGGTACCGAGTCGTACCTGCGAGATTCCGAATGCGAGTTCCAATCGCGGGTCTCGGCGCTCGTCGTGTACACGAATCGCAGCCCCGAAAACGTATTCCTGTCACGCTCGTCAGTCTCGCGATCGACTCCGCTGGGACCGACGGACACGACTCCGTCTCAGTCGTAGACGCGGCCGTCGATCGCGACGGTGCCGTTACCGCTGACCGTCACCGTATACTCCTGATACTCGAATTCGACTGAGACATCGACATCGGTGGTGAATAACTGATCGAGCGCACTCGGATCGATCGCGTCGTACAGCGGCGGGTGGAGATCGACGGGATCGGTCCCCATGGCGTCCGCGATCGCTTCGACAACACGGACGCTAACCTGTGTGCGCTGCTGTGCCATTGTGGTCCCATTCATGCGCAGTTGGTATGTCGACGGTGGGTATTCCAGTGTTTGTTATTCATATAATACTACCTCTGCAAACGGGGGCATACATATAGAAGCGTGATAGTGATCGACTTGCAAGAATCGTCCGGGGATGTAATGAACGTCCAGCGAATAGCTATCGTAGACATGAGTGAGACGACGGGGTCGGTAGCGGACAGTGACCGTTGCCGACGGCTGGGGCTGGTGGCGATCGGCATCGGCATCGTTGCCGTCGCGAGTCAGTTCGCCACGATCGAGCAGTTCGCCGGTGTGAGGCCGCCACTCTCCGGAGTGGAGCTGTTCGGGCTGCTCGGGCTCACGAAACGGGACGGACTGGAGGCGTCGATCGATCGTGTCGTGGCGGCAGCCAAACGGCTCGAGGGCGGGACGGACGACGACCACGAGTGCGATCGGGCCGACGAGATCGATCGGCTCACCGAGGCAGTTGCGGCGCTCGACGCGACCTATCACGACCGTCGACCGCAGCGGGATCGACCGAACGCGGAGTCGGCCGCCGAGCGAAACGCCCCCGAACTCGACGCTGCTCGCCGGGACCTCTCCCGGCTCATGGCCGACACGTCGCTCGATCCGTCGGCGAAGATCAAGGGGCTACTCGACCTCGGCCGTGAGGCGTTCGACATCGAAAGCGGGGTCGCCGTCCGCATCGACGAGTCGACCGACGAGTGGCGGATCGATCGTGCCGTCGGGTTCGAGGCCGACCGCGAGGAACTGCTCCCGAAGACGCGATGCGGGCGGACGATCGAGTCCGACGGCCTCGTGGCGATCGACGACACCGTCGAGGCGAAAGACGAAGACGGCCCTGCCAGCCGAGAGCAGGGCGTCCGCTGCTATCTGGGCAGCGAGCTTCGGGTTGAGAGAGAGCAGTTTGGCGCGCTCTGTTTTTTCGACCGGGAGCCCCGTGAGCGGCCGTTTTCCGACGCCGAGCTGGCGTTCATGGAGCAGCTGACACGATGGGCAAGTACCGTCTACGAGCGCCGGCGCCGCGACCGCGTCCGGCGGTGGAAAGAGCGGGCGATCGACGCGGCACCGATCGGCTTGACGATCACGGACCCGACACAGCCGGACAACCCGGTCATCTATGCCAACCCTGCATTCGAAGACATCACCGGCTACTCGACGGCGGAAATTCGCGGCCGGAACTGTCGGTTCCTGCAGGGTGAGGGGACTACTGCGGAGCCGATCGAACAACTGCGTGCGGCCGTCGACGCCGAGGAGCCGACGACTGTCGAGCTTCGCAACTACCGGAACGACGGGACACCGTTCTGGAACCACGTCCGTATCGCCCCAGTGGCAAACGACGCCGGCGAAGTCACACACTACGTCGGCTTCCAGCAGGACGTCACGGAACGGACGGAAACGGAGCGACAGCTTGCAACGCTGATGAGCAACATTCCGGGGATGGTCTACCGTGCCAGAGATGCGCCGGGGTGGCCGATCGAACTCGTCAGTGATGGCTGTGTCGAACTCACCGGCTACGATCCCGAATCACTGATCGACGGCACCGTCGACTGGGAAACAGACGTGGTTGACGACGGAACTGACGAGTACGAGAAGACGATCCAGCAGGCCGTCGGGGATCGAGAGCCGTTCCAGGTAACGTACCCGATCGAAACGGTCGATGGCGAGCGACGCTGGGTGACCGAACAGGGCCGAGGAATCGTCGACGAAAACGGCGACATCGAGGCGATCGAAGGCGTCATAACCGACGTAACAGAGCAGATCGAGAGCGAGCGCGAACTCGAACGGACGCGCCAGTTACTCACCCAGGCACAGCAGGTGGCAAACGTCGGTGCATGGGAACTCGACGTAACGTGTGAGCCACGCGAACTGGAGTGGTCAGAAGAGACCTGCCGGATCCACGGGCTCCCGACCGACAGTGACGTCGGTGTAGACGAGGCGATCGAGTTCTACGCGCCTGAAGCCCGCAAACAGATCGAAGACGCACTCGATCGCGCGATCGAGACGGGTGACGGGTACGACCTCGAACTGCAGCTTCGTCGGGCAGACGGCGAGTTGCGATGGGTCCGATCGATCGGAGAACCCGTCACGGAGGACGGTGAGATCGTCGCCGTCCGTGGCTCGATCCAGGACATCACCGAGCGCAAGGAACGGGAGCGCGAACTCGAGCGCTACGAAACTGTCGTCCAGGCACTCGGTGCCCCGGTATATACGCTCGATGAGGACGGCTACTTCGAGTTCCTCAACGACGCGATCGAACCAGTGACGGGGTATGCGCCATCGGAGCTCGTCGGCAAACACGTCACGACGGTCATCTCCGATGCCGGTCTCGAGACCGCCCAAGAGCTGATTCGTGACCTGCTCCGAACGGACACCCCCTACCGGACGTTCGAGATGGCGCTCCAGACGAGCGACGGGGACGCGGTCGAAGTGGAGAACCATACGGCGTTGCTCCCGCTGGATGATGGGTGCTTCACCGGGACCGCCGGCGTCGTCCGAGATATCACCGAGCGCAAGGAACGGGAACGGGAACTCGAACTGACGAGTGACTTGCTCCAGGAAACCCAGCGCATCGCATCCGTCGGTGGCTGGGAACTCGACGTGCGAGAGGGGCCACCGCACGGTGGGCTCGTCACGGATGAACTGTGTCGAATCCACGATCTCCCTCCCGACGTGGAGTTCGACCACGAAACGGGACTGGAGTTCTACCATCCAGCGGATCGACCGCGCGTTCAGTCAGCTCTCGAAGCCGCGATCGAACACGGCGAGAGCTACGACCTCGAGGCACGCCTGCGTACAGCCGACGGGAACGAACGCTGGATACAAACGACAGGCAAACCGATCGAAGAAGACGGGGAAATCGTCAAGCTCCGTGGCTCGCTGCAGGATATCACCGAGCAAAAGGAGTACGAACTCGCACTCGAATCCCTCCACGAAACTGCCCGCGGCCTGTTGCAAGCCGAGTCGCCGTCGGCAGTCGCCAGGCTGGTTGTCGAGACGGCCAGGGAGGTACTCGACGTCGACGGCGTCGGTGTCTACCAGGTCGATGCGGAGGCAAACGCGTTCGAGCCGACCGCGTACACCGACGGGTTCGGACGTCTCTGCAACGATGGGCCGTCGGTCCCGCTTGGTGATGACGACTCCATCCTCTGGAACACGTTCGTGACCGACGTCCAGACGATCTTCGACGACCCATCGGCCGTCGATCGGTCAACGCTGTTTGGGGACGACGTTCCGGGTGGGCTGGTCGCGCCGATCGGCGACCACGGGGTCTTCGTCTTCGTCGCCGAGCCATCGGCGTTCGACGACGAGACACGGCGACTGGTCGAGACGCTAGTGGCGACGACCGAGGCCGCCTTCGATCGGCTCGCAAGCGAAGCGAGGTTGCGGGAACGCGACGCGGAACTCGAGGCACGGAACCAGCGACTCAAACGCCAAATCGGCGTCAACGAGATTATCCGCTCGGTCGATCAGTCGCTCGTCCGTGCTACGAGCCAAGAGGCGATCGAACGGACCGTCTGTGAACGGCTGGTCGACACCGAAGAGATCGAGTTCGCGTGGATCGGCGGGCTGGACGTCGACGAGACGACCGTCACTCCCCGTGCGTGGGACGGTGACGGCGAGCAGTACCTGGATGCAGTCTCGCTGTCTGCCGACGAACAGCCACCGGAGCCCGCCGTAGCCACGGCACACACCGGGACGTCGACGGTCGTCTCGAACGTCGTCGCCGAGTTACAGTCCGAGCCGTGGCGCAAACCCGCACTCGCCCACGAGTTTGCCTCCTGTCTCTGTGTCCCGATCGCGTTCGACGAGTACTCATACGGCGTGCTCGCGGTGTACGCCACCGAGCCGAACAGCTTCGGCGATCTCGAGCGAACGGTGTTCGAGGAGCTCGGAGAGAATATTGCAAACTCGATTACGGCCGTCCAGACGCGCCACGCCTTACACGCGGATACGCTACTCGAACTCAGCCTCCGGTTCGAGGAGCCCGACGACGTCCTCACACACATCTCCCGAGAGACCGGTGCGACGGTCGAATACGAGGGGTTCGGAGCCCACTCGGACGAGGAAACGCGGCTGTTCGTGACGACCGAAGGTGCGCCACCGGACGCCGTCGAGACGGTCCTCGACGAGTTCGTCACTGTCACCGCCTGGCGGCTGGTCTCCGAGACGGACGATCGCTGTCTGTTCGAGCTGACGGCCACCGGAACGGCGCTCGTCTCACGACTGCTCCGACACAGCGCACACCCACGGTCGATCACCGCCACCGGGACGATCCTGGAAGCCGTCCTCGACGTCTCACCGACGACCGACGTCCGCGAGTTCGTCGAGATGCTTGCCCAGCGAACGTCGAGCGTCGAACTGGTCGGCCGTCGGAACGTCGAACGGACGATGCATACTAGAGGCGAGCTAGTGTCCTCGCTGTTCGAGACGGTGACCGATCGTCAGCTCGAAGTGCTCAGGACGGCCTACTTCGCCGGCTTCTTCGAGTGGCCACGGGCGACCACGGGCGAGGGGATCGCAGCGATGCTCGACGTCTCCCAGCCGACGATCAACCGCCATCTCCGGATCGGCCAGCAGCGCCTGCTCGAAGCGCTGTTCGAGACCGGGGGACACGCGATCGTCGACAGCAGAGACGAGGCGTGAGGGCCCCCATCTCGGCAGTGAGCGTCCGCTCACAGTGCGTCGAAGAGAGGAACGCCCAAGGGGAGTCGTTCCATACGTCCCCGTATGGAACACGCTCCTCGTTCGAGTGGCCAGACCCGAGCTATCGTCGTCGGTCTGTTGCTTGCGGTCGGTGGGCTTGTTGCGACCCAAATTACGGCGATTCCGGCGATCTTTCTCGATCCAGCGATCATGCAGTCGCCGGCCGACGCCGATCGGATCGCGATCGGTGCGATGATGGCACTGTCCTTTGTCGGGTTTGCACTCGTCGGTGTCGCCTATCTCGTGGCGACCGATCGGGGCCTCGCGTTTATCGATCTCCGGTGGCCGACACTGCGAGAGGTCGGCTACGCGGTCGGCGGCGCGCTGGTTGCATACGTGCTCGTGATCGTCGTCAGCGTTCTCGCGGCGGTGCTCGATCTCCCCTCGACGGAGGCACAGGCCGCTGAAATCGTCGGCAACGACGCGACACTGGTGTTGATCATGCTCGTGATCGTCTTCCTGTTCAACGCGCCAGCCGAGGAGTTCCTCTTTCGGAACGTGATCCAGAAGCGCCTCTACGAGGCCTTTTCGCGGATGGGGGCCATCGTCGTGACGAGCGTGATCTTCGTCGTCGCCCACGTCCCCACCTATGCGGTCACGATCACCGGCGAGGTCGCACCGGCCGGCGCGATCCTCGTTCCCTCCGTCGTCCTGTTCGCGGGCTCGGTTATTTTCGGCTATGTCTACGCGCGGACCGACAATCTCGTCGTCCCGACTCTCGCTCACGCCCTGTTCAACGGGATCCAGTTCGGGCTTCTCTATCTCGTGCTCCGCTATGGGAGTCCGGAAGACGTCGACGCCGTCACAGGTGTCGTTGCTGTCGGTACCGATCTCGCGGCGACGCTGGCGTAGCCACACCTCCGTCCATTTATTACGTGCCGGCGGTGAGAACGGAGTATGTCTCAGGCGAAGGGCGACCGCCGCGAGCGCGAACTCGTCAACGCACTCGACGAAGCCGGGTTCGCGGTGATGCGTGCGCCCGCAAGCGGCTCCGCGACAGAACGCGAACTCCCCGACGTCCTCGCCGGCGACGGCGAGACTTTCTATGCGATCGAAGCCAAATCCAGCGCTGGCGACCCGATCTATCTCACGGGAGAAGAGGTCGAAGCACTCATTTACTTCGCCCAGAACTTCGGGGCGAAACCCCGAATCGGCGTCCGGTTCGATCGCGAAGACTGGTACTTCTTTCATCCCGGCGAGCTCCACGTCACCGACGGCGGCAACTACCGGGTCAAAAAGGAGACGGCGATCGCCGACGGCACCGACTTCCCCGAGTTCGTCGGCGAGAGCGAAAAGGTGACCCTCGACGCGATCGGCGAGAGAGACGCCGGCCCCGACGAGGACGTCATCCGCGTGCTCAACGCTGTCAAACAGGGTGTGATGGACGTCGAGGAAGCTGCAGACGTTCTCGACTAGTCGGGTAGCGGGCCCGTTCCAGCCGAGAGCGGCCAAACCCTCTTTACTATCCAGTCCAACTCGATCGTGATGAGTTCTCACACCTCGCCACCCGGTCCGCGTGGCGTTCCGATCGCCGGCTCCTTGCCGCGGTACGCCGAGGATCCTTTCGAGTTCGTCACGGACGTTCGCGACAGCTACGGTGACGTCGCCGCGTTCGATCTCGGTCCAAACCGAACCTACCTGCTCACCTCGCCGGCCGCGATCGAACGCGTACTGGTGAGCGAGGAATCGTCGTTCTCGAAACCCGACTTCCAGGCCGACGCGATCGGCGAACTCCTCGGCGAGGGGCTGTTGGTAAGCGAAGGCGACACCTGGCGCGAGCGCCGCGACATCGCGGGCCCGGCGTTTGCCCCCGATCGGATCACGAACCTCGCGCCGACGATGGCCCGACGATCGGCCGCCATGGTCGATCGGTGGGCCGACGGCGACGAGCGCGACCTCGAGTGGGAGATGACGCGAACGACACTGGAGATCATCGTCGATGCGATGTTCGGGATCGAACTCGATCCCGGCCGGGCCCGCCAGATCCGGCTCTTGCTGGAGCCGGTTGGCCGCCGGTTCGAGCCCGATCCAACGCGGCTACTGGTTCCCGACTGGGTGCCGACCCCCGACCGACGCGAGTTCGATCGGTCGATCGCCGAACTCGAACGGATCGTCGACCTGTTCGTCGATCGACGACGACAACGGGGGATCGATCCCAACGACCGCGATCTGCTCGCACTGTTGTTACAGGCCCGCGACGCCGGCGCGATCGACGAGACGGGGATCCGGGACGAACTGCTGACGATGTTGCTCGCGGGCCACGATACGACTGCGCTCGTGTTGACGTACATGTGGGCGCTTCTCTCGGAGCATCCCGACGTCGAACGCAAGGTTCACGCGGAGGTCGATGCGATGTTCGAGGGGATCGACGGGCCGGCCGCCATAACTGCAGCCGATGTCCGGGAGCTCACGACGCTCCGGAACGTCCTCCGCGAGACGATGCGGCTCTACCCGCCCGTCTACGCGCTCTTTCGGCAGGTCGATCGGCCGACCGAGATTTCGGGCTACCAGCTGCCCGAAGACGCACTACTCTTGTTGTCCCAGTGGGCGACCCACCGCGATCCGCGACACTTCGAGCAGCCAGAACAGTTCGACCCCGATCGGTGGACCGATCCAGAGCATCCGACCTACGCCTACTTCCCCTTCGGGGCCGGCCCGCGCAGCTGTATCGGAAAAGGGTTTACGATGCTCGAAGCACCGATTATCGCGGCGATCGCCGCCCACAAGTTCCGTCTTCGACGCGTCGAGTCGGGACCGATCGAACTCCGGGGCTCGCTGACCGCCCATCCGGAGGGTGGGATGCCGATGGAGCTCGTCCGGCGGTAGCTGTGGTCGGTACTACCGATCGGTGGGACGGGACGTCACCACTCCGTCTCAGGCGCGATCGATCGGCTTTTCGAGGCGCGTTCGCGGGAAGACGTAGACCCGCAGCGACTCGGGGACGACGCCGTGGCGGGCGACGTTGGCATGGGGGTAGACCGCGCCGACGACTGGGACGTCGGGGTCGTAGGCCTCGTTGGACCCGTACTCGGCGACGGTACACCCGGCCGCGTCGATGCGAACGGCGTCGGCTCGGAGGACGGAGACGTCGACGACGGTCAGCCGATCGCCCGTTTCGCGGTCGACGACGGTGTCACCCGGCCGGATAGTGTGGCGGTCACAGTAGACCGGCTCGGGAGCGTCGTCGTCGACGAAGACGGTCGTTCCGCAGTCATAACACGGGACGGCAGTCTCGCCTGGCGGTGGGGTCCGGCCCGCAGTGATCTCGATCGCGACCCGCCGGAGATGTTTACACCGGACAGTACGGAAGACGTGGTCCGGACAGGTACAGCGGCCCGCATCGAGGTCGACGAGGTAGGTGTGGTCGCTGGTAGATTCGACTTCATAGAGGCCGCGACCGAGCGGCCGGACGGACATCGGCTCGGTGTGGGCCCGGCGCGATCGCGCTTCGAGGTGGTCGTCGGACGGCACTGGCAGTGGTGTTTTCGGTGACGCTGGTGTGTTCATGATGCGTCGGAAGTGGGGAAGTGATGGACTCGATCGCCAGCGGTCGCTCGTGACAGGTCGGCGATCGAGTACGATATCTTCCCCCAAACGGTTGGCAATCGATTCGCTGGCTGTACAGCGGTGGTAGGGGACCGACAGTCATAACGAACGCCCCTGCATGCTCCTGCCGACCGTTTATCCGGCCGATCGCGATCGGCCGGCCCGGCGGACCCGAAACGCCGCTGTGTGCCGAGGGTGACACCGGCAGACACACGCAGTGTGAGCAGCCCATCGAAGCGTTTTTGCCCGGGCCGGAGAAAGCGGAGGAATAATGCTCGCGCGCGAGCGGATTATCGAAATTGTCGTGGCCGTCACCGCGGTCTTCCTAATGCTCGGCATTATGATCGGGATCGGGACGACCTACGGCGGTGCCGACGGCGGATTCTCCTCGGATGGCGGAGAGATGCTGGTCGGTGCAATCGTCGGGTTTATTCTCCTGCTCACTGCGGTCGGCGTCGGACTGGCGTACGCACTGAACGATCCCGCCGAGGGGAGCGAATCGGACGAGGACGCCGATAGCCAGAACGCGGTCTGAGACGGATTAGTGTCATCAATTACCGCCGTCGTCGGGCTACGCCCGACTGCTCGCGGCGCGTCGCGCCACGCTGATCGTCGACCCGTCTGGTCGATCGGCGGTAAATAGTTACAACGGTCCGTATCAGTGGCGATCGGTATGGAGACAGGTCAGGTGGACGAAACACCAGTCGACAGGCCTGCTAGTCACCAGTTGATACGTTTTCACTGCCGTCCTCTCCGCCGTCAGCGTCCCGCCAGTCTTCGACCTCGTCTTCGTCCGCGTCGTCGATCCGCTCCTCGTAGTAGGCCATCGGGTGGGGGATCGTCTCACAGAGATCGTCCTTGTTGACGCAGTCGCCATAAGACTGCATCGTCGCACAGGATGGCGGCGAGTACTCCGTCGGCGAGCTATCGCCACGGATGTGGTCCGTCTGGTAGCGCGTCATCTCCTCGCCGAACGAGGAGTTGACGCGGTAGAGATCGACGATCTCGTCGGTCGTCATCCCGATGCTCGCCAGAAAGGACGTGATCGCAAACCGCGAGTGGTGGGGCAGATGTTCGCCTTTCTGGATCTGATCCAACAGCGCCTTCATACACGGCGGGAACAGGTCGGGAACGACGGTATCGATCTCGCGTGTCAGATCGAGGTCGGCGAGGACGTCACGAATCTCGGCAGCGTCGTCTTCCAGTGCCGTCGCGATCGCGTCGGGAACCTCGAACGGGAGGCCGTCCTCGATTCGATCGCGAATCGCCTCCCGAAGGAGTGCCAGGAGTTCATCGTCCGTCACCGGAACCTCGCCGTCGTCGAGCGCCCGGTTGACGAGTCGCCACTCGTCGTCCCACAGGCCGGCCGCGAGCGGTAGATACGTCCCAACATCGATCCGGTAGCCCACACTCGTCTCCCTGACTCCAGCCTCGAGATCGAACTCCGAAAGCAGGTCCGTGACCGAAAGCCCCGTCGTGTCGACGCTTTTGAGCTGTGTCGTGTCGGCCAGATCGTCGGTGAACCGATCGTAGGCCGTCGTAGCCTCCCCACGGGCGTACTTTCGGACGAGCACCTGTTCGTCGATCAGCGAGACGAGCACCCGGGCGACCGGGTAGGAGAGCAGTTCGACGCGCGTCTCGCGAACGGGGACACCGGTTGTCCCGTCTTCCAGTGCGGCGACGACGCGCTCGCGAGCGCGATCGACGACCGCCCGATCTTGCTCGACGACCGTGGCCAGATCGACGGCCTCAGTCGCGACGGCATCGCGGGCAGTCTCAAGAAACGGGTACCGGGCGTGCAGTCGCTGCATCGGTAAAAGGATATTTCCGGGGGAGGGTAAACGTGCTGGTTGCCACATTACTCTGATTTCTGAACGTGCTATCGACCCAACCGAAGCGGCCACACAGGCAACTGCCAGCCGAACCGGCAACACAGTGTTACCACCCTGCGATGAGGGGGCAGTCGAGAACAGTGGGGTCGTCGACAGGGAGCGTAACAGCTGATTGGCCGACGACGGGAGGGTCGATTTCAAGGGCACCCGACACGTTGGTAGCGGTATGCCACGGGCGATTCGTGACGGCGTGTCGATCTACTACGAACACGACGATGGCGACGGAACGCCCGTCGTGTTCGTCCAGGGGTTGGGCTACGGACGATGGATGTGGCGCTGGCAGCGGGAGGGCGTCGCCGACGACTACAGCGTGATCGCGCCCGACAACCGCGGAACGGGCCGATCGGATACCGGGCTCCCGCCGCTGGTTCCACGACTCCCCCGCAAACTCCGGGCGCCGCTGATTTTCAAGCGTGCGGGCTACTCGATCGGTGGGCTGGCCGCCGATCTCGAGGCGGTCCTCGATGACGCGGGGATCTACAGCGCCCATATCGTCGGTGCGAGTCTGGGTGGGATGATCGCCCAGCGCTATGCGCTCGAATACTCCCGGAGCAAGACGCTGGCGCTGCTGTGTACGACCCACGGCGGGCCGGATTCGGTCCCGATCCCCGAGGAGACCCAGGATCACGTCTTCGACGTCCCGAAGGGGGCAAGCAAACGCGAGACGCTGCGCCATCGGATGCGACCCGCGTTCACCGAGCGCTTTACGAACCGAAATCCCCATCTGATGGACCGGATCATCGAGTGGCGACTCGAACAGGACGCAAGCGATCCCGCACGCGAAGCCCAGGCCACCGCGGCCCTGAATTTCGACGTCAGTGACCGGCTCGACGGGATTCGGGTGCCGACGCTCATCGCCCACGGAACGGCCGATCGCGTGATACCCGTCGCAAACGGCGAACTGCTCGCGAAGAAGATCCCTGACAGCCGTCTCGAACTCGTCGAGGGGGGGTCACACATGTTTTTTATCGAATCGGCCGATCGAGTCACCGAGACACTCACCACGTTCCTGCGCGACCACGAGTGAGCTGTCGCCGCCTGCCACCGGCACCAGGCGCCGATCGGGTCAGGAACTCGTTGCGTGCTGGCTCGCGGTCGACGACGATTCGAGGACCCGGATCTGGCCGTCGCTGCGAACGCAGACGTCGAACCCCTCGTATCCAAACCAGAGGCGGTGGACCGTCCCGTCACCGACCCGCTGTGCGTGCTCACACAGCGAGTCGATCGCGTCCGGTTCGACGACGTCGTACAGCGGAGAGAGAGCAGACGGGTCAGTATCTGCCAGCGCCGCAACCGCGGTGACAACCGCCTGACTCGCCGCGTCGGTTTCGGGATCGAACGTCGTCACGGAGCCAGCGTCGCCGGACCCGTCGTTCGCATCGGCGTCGTCTCTAGAGGGCATAGCGGTCGAAAAACAATACGGACTCGTAGCAGTGATCCTTCCTATATGCCGTTTTTATATTATGACTGCGTCGTCAGTGACCCACGACTGAACTCCTGTCTCTTACCCACAAGTTCTAACTCTGCGGCTGACGTATTGAGACGGAAAATGGGACGGGGTTCGCGGAGTTGGCGGCCTGA
>Ga0207421_10000952_pt1 | contig 37534 bp, 31 predicted proteins | sample SodLakKL_010_SED_4_FD_187542 | JGI IMG/M metagenome (GOLD analysis project Ga0207421, IMG submission 187542) | Alkaline sediment microbial communities from Lake Tanatar, Kulunda Steppe, Russia - 8KL_010_SED (SPAdes) (version 2) | ecosystem: Environmental > Aquatic > Non-marine Saline and...
CTGTCAGTGTCGCCCGCAGAGCGGGCTGTCAGTGTCGCCCGCAGAGCGGGCTGTCAGTGTCGCCCGCAGAGCGGGCTGGGTCGACACGGTGGACGGTGGGATCGCGCGATCCGTCGGCGCGGGCCGGCGCCAGCGAGCGGCGGTCGGCCCGTGACCGACGCGGACGCTACGAGCGTCGAGGCGTGATCGGCACACGCCGGCAGTGGAAACGGTGTGAAGTCTCGCTGGCAGCCGGTTGTCCACGCCTGCCATCACGCGCCCGGAAGCAGACGGGCGCGGGCGTGACGCCCGCATACCCTCGGGTGACCATGCGCGCCCTCACCGCCCCCCTGCCCTGCCTCGGCCGCAGTCACGGGCCGGTGTGGGACAGCACGCCCTTCTGCGACCGGCGCGCCGGGTGACCCCCGACGAGCGGATCACAGCCACCCGGGCGCTGGTCGCCGCCTACGCGCCCGCCGACGCTCGCGACGCCGAGGCCCGACGGCGCACGCTGGCGGCCCTGGCAGGCGCCGCCGACCCGCACGAGGCGCTGTCGGACCCGACCCACCTGACCGCCTCGGCGGTGGTCATCGGGCCGCACGGAGTGCTCTTGCACCACCACAAGCGCCTCGCACGCTGGCTGCAGCCCGGCGGGCACGTCGACCCTGGCGAACAGCCCGCCGAGACGGCACAGCGAGAGGCCCACGAGGAGACCGGCGTGCCCGTCGCCCATCCGCCCACGGGGCCGGTGCTGGTGGATGTGGACGCGCACGCGCTGCCGGTGTGCTGCGGACCGTGGCAGCGCGCCAGAGCCGACGAGGCAACCCGTGTGACGTGCGTGCACCTGGACCTGCGGTTCGTGCTGCACGCCGACGCCACGCCGCGCCCTCCGGCGGACGAGAGCCAGGACGTGGCCTGGTTCGGCTGGGATCAGGCCGCGCGCATGGTCGACGCGGGGCTCGCCGAGGCCCTGGCGCGCCTCGCCCCCTCGCCAGCCGACCGCGAAGCCTGAGACCTGGCGGCGCGATCAGCGCAGCCCGCCCGACCCGAGCAGCCTGCCCGAGCGCCGTCAGGTCGAGCGGACCGCGGCTGCGACCGCCGGGCGCCGCGGCGCGCGGGACTGCACCAGCGCGACCCCGGCGACCACCACAGCGGCACCCAGCAGCATCGAGGCCCGCAGCGGCTCGTCGAGCACCACCACACCGAGCGTCACCGCCACGACGGGGATCAGGTAGGTCACCGTGGAGGTGCGCGTCGCGCCGATCTCTCCCAGCAGCCGGTAGTAGAGGATGTAGGCCGTGCCGGTGCCGAGCACGCCGAGGCCGGTGATCGCCCCCAGCACCCCGAGGGTCAGCGTTGGCGCGCCCCCGGCGAGCAGGGGCGCCAGCAGCCACAGCACCCCCGCGGCGCACGCGAGCTGCCCGGCGGCCAGCACCAGCGGCGAGTGGCCGCGCCCCGACAGGAAGCGCCGCATGTAGGTGAACCCGACGCCATAGCAGGCTGCCGCCCCGACGATGGCCAGCTGCGGCACCAGCGGCACCCGGTCGGCTGCGGCAGCTCCGAGCTCGACGGGGCCGACGACGAGCGCCACGCCCGCGAAGCCGAGCGCCAATCCGACGGCCCGTCGCAGGTGAAGGCGCTCGTCGGACAGGGCCGCAGCCGCGACCATGGTGGTGAACAGCGGCGTCGCAGCGTTGAGCACCCCAGCAAGCCCTGAGGGCACCTGCTGCTGCCCCCAGGCCAGCAGCAGCCAGGGCACGACGTTGGCGACGATGCCGGCCACCAGCAGATGCCCCCACACCGCCCTGCTGCGTGGCAGCGGTGCGCGCAGCAGGGCCACGACGAGGGCGAGCACCAGCGCCCCCAGGGTGAGGCGGCCCAGCACGACCTGCGGCGGGGACAGCCCTTCCAGCGCCAGATTGATGAACAGGAAGCTGGAGCCCCACAGGCACGCCAGGACCCCGAGCCCGGTGGCAGCGCGCACGCTCATCGCCGACCCGTGCCAGGGCTGGCGGGGGCGTCGGCCTCGTTCCCGGGTGCCTCGGCGCCGAGGTCGTGCAGCCAGCGCTGCACCACCTCGGCGGCCTCGGCTCGGACCTCGTCGGTGGTGCGCCGGTCGCGCGCCCGCACGGTGAAGCCGTGGTCGGCACCCGCAAGGACGTGCACCGTGCGCGGCCCGGCCAGCGCGGGCACCTGCGCGTCGAGCAGGTCGCGGCCGCACAGGCGGTCACGGTCGCCGCTGACCAGCAGGGTCGGCACGACGAGACGTGGCCAGTGGTCGGTGCGCAGCCGGTCGGGGCGGCCCTCGGGGTGCAGCGGGTAGGCCAGCAGGCACAGACCGGCGACCTCAGCGCCACCAGCCACCACGTGGCTCGCGACACGCCCGCCCAGCGAGCGTCCACCCACCACCAGCGGGCGCGGTCCCAACGCAGCGCCCGCTGCGGCCAGCACGTCGCGGTAGGCAGCCTCGAGCCGGCGCATCGGGTCGGGCCGGCGACGCCCCGCGGCGGCGTAGGGGAGCTCGAAGGCCAGCACGGGAGTGCCGCCTGCGGCCAGGCGCTCGACGAGGTCGCGCAGCACCGGATCGCCGAGGTCCGAGCCCGCACCGTGGGTCAGCACCAGGCCCGGTCGCGCGACCGGCGCGTCGGCGCGCCAGCGCAGCGCGGCGACCTGCTCGACCGCCTGAGGCGGCGTGAGCGGCACGCGCAGGGCCTCGGCGGACTCGGACACCACAGCCCCCTGTCGGGTCGGGCAGGACTCGGCGAGGCTACTCGGCGGGGGCGGTGCGGGCAGGCCGTGTCCCGCCAGCGGAACCCGCCGCTCCGGCTGGGCGCATGGCCCCACCGAGCGCCGCATCATGGGCTACCGTCGGGATTCCGATGACCCGTTCGCGCCCTCGCCGTCCCCTGCTGCTGATCCTGCTCGCCATCGCGGTGCTCGGGGTCGCCTACCTCGCGGTGAGCGCATCCCAGGTGGTGCTCGGCGCCAGCGCGGACGAGCCGCTGGCAGGCGAGGCGATCGTGGTGCTAGGCGCCGCCCAGTACGACGGCGCGCCCTCCCCCGCCCTCGAGCAGCGCCTCCAGCGCGCGCACGCGCTCTGGGAGGACGGGGTCGCACCGGTGATCGTGGTCACCGGCGGCAAGCTTCCACAGGACCAGTTCACCGAGGCTGGCGCGGGCAGCATCTGGCTGCAGGCCCGGGGAGTGCCCGAGGAGGCCATCCGCCGCGAGGTGCAGAGCGCCAACACCTACGACCAGCTGGCAGCGACGGCGCGGCTCCTGCGCGACGAGGGCATCAGCTCGGTGGTGCTGGTCTCCCACGACCTGCACGCCGCACGGTTGCGGGCGATCGCCGCCGAGGTCGGCCTCGAGGCGACGGTCGCACCGGTGCCCTCGCACCGGGCGGGGCCGGCGTGGAGCGAGCGCCTGGTGCGCGAGACGGGCTCGCTGGCAGCCGGCCAGCTGATGGGCTTCCGGCGACTGCGCAACGTGCAGGCCGCGCTCGCCGACGACTGACCCGCGCGGTTGCCCCATGGTTGCGGCGGTGGCCCCATGGTCGCGCCCCGAGGGGCCGAGCGACCGTCGGTGCGGCGCTGCTAGCTGCCCGGGTCCACCGCAGGCGCCTGCGAGGCGCTGCGCTGGCGCAGCCACGCGGTCCCGAACCCGTGAACGAGCACGGCGAGCGTCATCAGCGCCGCGACGCCGTACATGCCGATGACGACGCTGACGATGGCGGCGACGACGGTCCCCGCGACGAGCAGCTGACGAAGTGCGTTCACCGACGACATGGCAGCCTCCCTGGGGCGTGTGCGGCAAGGATAGGGCCCGGCTTGGGCGACCGCGGTGCGACCGCCGCCGCTCCTCGAGCGCCGCGCCGGTGGCACCGCTGGCGCGGCGCGGCCGGCACATGCGACGCCCCCGGGAGCGATCCCGGGGGCTGGTGGTTGCGAGGGGAGGATTTGAACCTCCGACCTCCGGGTTATGAGCCCGGCGAGCTACCTGACTGCTCCACCTCGCAGGCAGGACTGTAGCGTCGTCGGAGGCCCGTGCAACCGTGGCGGGTGCGTGCGGACGCCCGCCACGGCAGGTCACGGATCAGTCGAGCCCGGCGGTGTCGTCCAGGTCGTCGAAGCGGCGCAGCGCCTCGTCGACGAGCTCTTGGCCGCGCCGCGTCTCCTCCTGGTACGTCCCCAGCTCACCGTCGCTCAGGGCCGCCTCGGCATTGCTGAAGTGCTCCATCGCCTCGTTGAGCAGGTCAGCGACCTCGGGGTCGATGTCGGCGAGATCCTCCGGCTCGGCGGGGAGGTCGCCCGGCGCGTCATCGGGAACCTCGTCGAGCTCCTCGTCGAAGACGTCCTCCTCCTCGAGCTCCTCCTCGATGATGGAGGGATCGACCCCGCCGGTCTCGGGGATGTCGGGCAGGTCGTCGCCGTAGAGGTCGCGCAGCGCCTGGCTCAGCGAGGTGGACCACACGAGCTCGTCGTCATGGGCGACGATCACCAGGCGCAGCTTCGGCAGCGCCTCGGAGCCCTCGCCCTCGGGCTGGAGGAACACCGGCTGGGCGTAGACCTGCGAGTCGGCCACGGGCAGCACGATGGTGTTGCCGTAGATCACCGAGGCGTTGGACCGGTTCCACACACCGATGAGGTTGGCCAGCGCCCCACCGGCCTGGATGTTGCCGGTGAACTGGTTGGGTCCCCAGCGGGTGTCGTCGCCGCGCGGGAGCTCGTAGCCCTTGAGCTCCCCGAGGTTCTCCCCGTCACTGCGCCCCACGAGCCAGCCCGACAGCACCGGGCGGTCCCGGGGCGTGAACGGCTGCACCAAGCCGAACTCGCGCTCCTCCTCGCCTGGCAGCTGCATGAGCTGGTAGTGGGGGCGCATCTGGCGGTCGCCCTCGCCCGGGCTGTCGCCGGCGTTGAGCGCCGACGCCGCGTCACGCGGGATCGACCAGTGGTCCTCGCCCTGGTAGAAGCGCGGGATGTTGTCGACGTGATAGCGCCGGTAGACACCCGCCTGGACGCGGAAGATGTCCTCGGGGTAGCGGAAGTGGGATCGCAGGTCCTCGCTGGCCTCGTCGGCGTCGGTGAACACGTCGGGGAACACCGACTGCCAGGCGTCGAGCACCGGGTCGTCGTCATCGACGACGTAGAAGTCGACGGTGCCGTCGTAGGCGTCGACCACGACCTTGACGCTGTTGCGGATGTAGTTGGCCCTGCCCTCGAGGCCGGGGCGCTCGACCACCGTCTCCTGGAGCTGGACCTCACCGTCGCCGGTGGCCACCACCTCGAACTCGATCTGATCGGTGGGCGTGAGCGCACCGAGGTCCACGCGCTCGGAGTAGGGGATCATGTCGCTGGTGGTGTAGGCGTCCTGGATCCACTTGACGCGGTCGTCGATCACCACCGGGTAGGGGTCGTGGTCGAGCTCCAGGAACGGGGCGATCTCCTCGACGCGCTCGCGCACCGAGCGGTTGAACAGCACATCGGAGTCGCTGTCGATCAGCCCCGACAGCAGGATGTTGCGGTCGGCGAAGCGCAGCGCGAAGGCGACACGGTTGAGCACCCCACCGACCTGGACGCCGTCGGCGCCGGTGTAGCGGTAGGAGCGGTCCTGGCCGCCTTCGCCCTCGTCCACGGGGAAGTCGAACTCGTCGAGCTCGGTGCCCACGATCGAGTAGTTCGGGGCGCGCGAGGCGTCACCGCCCATGTACAGCCGCGGGTTGGTGGCGTCGAACGGCTCCTCGCCCCGCTGGGGCATGTCCTGGGCCACCAGCACGGGGTCGCCGGTGCCGGTCGCCTGGTTCACGTCGGCGGCCACCACGCCGTAGCCGTGGGTGTAGACCAGGTGGCGGTTCTCCCAGGAGGACTCGTCCCCGAGGTTGTCGACGTTGATCTCGCGGGAGCTGAGCATCACCTGGCGCAGCTCACCGTCCATCTCGTAGCGATCGACGTCCACGCTCGGGAAGTCGTAGAAGCGTCGCCGCGCCTGGGTCTGCTCGAAGGAGGTCTGCAGCACCGAGGGATCCCACAGCCGCAGCGCCGACAGCGTCGGCGTGCTGGGCTCGACCTGATCGCTGGAGATCGACTGGGCGCCCTCGGTGGAGATCTCCTCGATGTCCTCGCCGACCGCCAGTCCGAAGCCGAACCGGGTCCACTCGATGTTGCGCTCGATGTACTGGGACTCGAGCTCCAGCTCCTGGGGCTCCACGCGGAAGGCCTGGATCGCTGCGGGGTAGATCCCAGCCAGGACGATGCCGACCACGATCAGCAGCGCCAGGCCGCCAGCGGGCACCCACCAGGTGCGCACGAAGATGTTGGCGAGGAACAGCACCGCCACGACGGCGGCGACGATCGCGAGGACCTGGTAGGCCAGCAGCTGCGCGGTGGCGTCGGTGTAGTTGACGCCCATGGTGACGCCGCGCTCGGAGTAGCTGAGCAGGTGCTGGTCCAGCACGAACCCCCAGGCGCGCACGCCCACCGCCAGGGCCAGCAGCACCGACAGGTGCACGTTGACCTGCGGCGCGATCTTCTGACCCGGCGACTGGGGGCGGATCCCACCGAACACGTAGTGGGCGATCCCCGACAGCACGATCGTGACGATCAGGCTGGTGAACAGCCAGGAGTTCAGCGCCTCCCAGAAGGGCAGGTCGAACACGAAGTAGCCGAGGTCGCGACCGAACTGCGGATCGGTCTCGCCGAAGGCTCCGCCGCCGAGGAACAGCAGCACCGTGCGCCACTCGCCGGCCAGCGACAGACCCGACAGCAGGCCCACGACCAGGGCGACGCCCAGCAGCAGCGGCTTGGCGTAGGGCTCGAGCGCCTCGCGGTAGCGCTCGATGGTCTCCTCCTGCTCGGAGGGGATCCGGTAGGGCGGAGCGAGACGTCGCGCCAGCAGCAGGTTGACCGCCAGCAGCGCGAACACCACGAGCCCGACGACGATGCCCGTCCCCAGCTGCGTGCCCAGCAGCGTCCAGAACACCGAGACGAAGCCGAGGCTGTCGAACCAGAGCACGTCGGTGTAGAACGTGGCGAGGGCCCGGCCGAAGAACACGACCAGGAGGGCCACCAGCAGGAGGAGAAGCCACCACCGCCGGCGCAACTCTGCAAGGAAACTCACGATTAGGCTCCGAGTCCGGCGCTTGTGCCGATCACCCCGCAGCGTACCGCGGTGGTGCCCCCGACGACGGGCGTCTCCGAGCGCGCTCGGAGACACTGACGACCGCCTGCGCCGCCCGCACTGCAACGGGGCGTCGCGCGAGCACGCCTCGGTCCGCTGGCGTCAGTGTCAGTGCGCGCCCGGAGGGCCTCCGGCTGCGCGCCGCCAAAGCGCCGGTCAGTCGATCTTGAAGAGGTGGCGGTTGCGCTCGAGCTCCTCCATGGCACGGCCGGCGCCCATGACCACGGTCTCCAGGGGGGTGTCGAGGATGCGCACGGGCACGTTGGTCTCCTGTGCGATCCGCGCGTCGAGCCCGGGCAGCAGCGCGCCGCCGCCGACGACGCGGATGCCCTCCTCGAGGATGTCCTGGGCGAGCTCGGGTGGACAGGCTCCCAGCGTCTCCACCACCGCCTGCACCACCTGCTCGATGGCGTCGTCGAGGGCCTCGCGGACCTCCTCGGAGCTGATCGTGAGGAGCTTGGGCAGGCCGGTGGCGAGCTCGCGGCCGCGGATCTCGGCCTTGGGCTCCTCGGCCTGGGGATACGCCGACCCGATCGCCATCTTCAGCTGCTCGGCGGTGCGCTCGCCGATGGCGACCGCGTGCTCGCGGCGCACGTACTGCTGCAGCGCGGCGTCGAGGTCGAACCCGCCCACGCGGACCGCGCGGTGCGTGACCACGCCGCCCAGCGAGATCACCGCGACCTCGCTGGTGCCGCCGCCGATGTCGACCACGAGGTTGCCCACCGGCTGCTCGATGGGCAGGCCCGCGCCGATCGCGGCGGCCATGGGCTGCTCGATGAGGTAGGCCTGCGAGGCGCCGCCCTGCTCGGCGGCCTGCTCCACGGCACGCCGCTCGACCGGGGTGATGGCGCTGGGCACCGAGATGAGCACGCGCGTGCGGCGCAGGCGCCCCACGCCCACGCGCCGCAGCAGGCCGCGGATCATCTGGCTCGTGGTGTCGAAGTCGGTGATCGCCCCGCCGCGCAGCGGTCGCTCGGCCACGATGTGGCCCGGCGTCCGCCCGATCATGTTCGAGGCGGCGGTGCCGATCTCCAGCACCCCGCCGGAGCGCTCGTCGCGAGCCACGACGGTGGGCTCGTTGAAGACCACGCCCTTGCCACGTGCCCACACCAGGGTGTTGGCGGTGCCGAGGTCGATCGCGAGATCACGGGCCATGAGCGTCGTCGCCTCCGCGCGTCGACGCCAGCGCCTTGCGGGCGCGGGCGAACTGTCGGGTGTGGTCCCAGGCTCCTGGCCGTCGCTGCAGGGCCAGGAGGATCATCCACGCGCACAGCAGGGCGCCGAGCACGAGCAGGGCGATCATAGGGCGTCCAGAGATCTGATGGCGGCGGGTGTGCGGCTGTGGCCCGGGATCGGTCTCCCGGGATCGGCCTCCCGGAACGGGGCTGCGGGGTGCGGGCAGCGCCGGCCAGTCCGCACGGTAGGGGCTGGTCGCGTCGAGTGCTGCGCGCGCAGGTGGCCACTCGTCCACCGCCGCCGCGCGGGCGCAGCGGATGACCGAGGCCGGCGGGCACCGAGGCCAGCGGGCACGTGTCGAGGAGCCCTGCTCACGGCCTGCGGTGCGCCCGCTGCGTGCCGGGCGTAGGGTGCGCTGGCAGAGCCACTGCAGCGCCGCTGCACAGCCGCCGTGCCGACGCCGGAGCGCCATGACCGACGAGGCCGCCAACGCAGACGCCCTGGATGCGACCGACCGGCACCTGCTCACCGCGCTGCAGGCGGGCGTGCCGCTGGTCCCCCGGCCGTTCGCAGCGGTGGGCCGCGACCTCGGCCTGTCCGAGGAGGCGGTGGTGCAGCGGTGCCAACGGCTGGCCGCCGACGGGGTCATCCGCCAGATCTCGGCCATCTTCGACACCGCGCAGCTCGGCTACCAGTCGTCGCTGGTGGCCATGACCGTCGACGAGGCCGAGGTGGAGCGCGCCGCCGCCGTCATCAACGCCCACCCCGGAGTGAGCCACAACTACGTGCGCGACCACGACCTCAACCTCTGGTGGACGATCGCCGTGCCGCCCGGCTACGACCTCGAGGCCCACGTCGGCGCGCTGCACCGCATGGTCGGCGCCCGCTCGACGCGCCTGCTGCCCACGGTGACCCGCTACAAGCTCGGGGTGGTGCTCGACGTGGCCGGGGAGCGCACCGCGACCGCCCGCAGCGCCGCGGGGAGCCCAGCCGGGGGAGACGGTGGCACGGCGGATGCGAGCACCGCCACCGCCTCGGCGCCCCTCGCACCAGGAGGCGCCGACCCGGCAGGCGCTGATCCGGCTGGCGGCCTCGACCCGAGCGACGTGCCGCTGGTGCGCGAGCTGCAGGACCACCTGCCGCTGGAGCCGCGTCCGTTCGCGGGCATGGCCGCGCGCCTCGGCCTCACCGAGGAAGCGCTGCTGGAGGCCGCCGAGCGGCTGCGCGAGGCTGGGGCGATGCGGCGATTCGCGGCGGTGCTGCGACATCGACGGGCAGGGTTCCGGGCCAATGCCATGAGCGTGTGGGCGGTGCCCGACGCGCGCGTGGACGCGGCCGGCCAAGAGCTCGCGAGCTACGACGCGGTCACCCACTGCTACCGACGGCCGACCTACCCCGATTGGCCCTACGCCCTGTTCGCGATGATCCACGCCACCAGCCGCGAGCAGGTCGAGCAGACCGTGGCCGACATGCGCGAGCGCGTCGAGCCGCTGGACCAACGTCTGCTGTACTCCACGCGCGAGCTCAAGAAGGTCCGGGTGCGCTACTTCGACCCCGCGTTCGAGACGTGGCACGCCCAGCACGTGGCACCCGGCGACGGGCTGCCACACTCTGAGTGACACGCGGTGCACGGTGGCCTCGTTCGCCGCGCCCCGGCCCGACCACCCCGATCACCCCGATCACCAGCCACCCCCGACGCCACCAGGGAGGCACCTCCCATGAGCAGCACACCACCTCCCCCACCACCACCCGGCTCCCCGGGCGATCGCCCCGAGGACCCCTCCTGGGGCCAGGAGCAGTTCCAGCCCGACCCCGGTCAGGGCGCTCCGCCACCGGATCCGACCGGAGGCGGTCAGCCGGGGGGCGCTGCGCCGCAGCCGGGCATGCCCGATCCAGCGGGCGGACCGGGCCAGCCGCAAGGGCGACAGCCGAACCGGATCGCGCTGTGGGCGCTGATCCTGGGCGCGATCGCCTTCCCCGGGGCGCTGCTGATCGCGCTGCTGCCGGTGGTGAACCTGCTGGTGTTCATCCTGTGGGCAGTCGCGATCGCCGCGATCGTCATGGGCATCGTGGGCATCCGTCGCGCCCGCCGCCCCGAGGTGCGCGGCGGCGTCGGGCTGGGCGTGGGCGGCATCGTCCTGGGCTCGATGCACCTGCTGCTCGTCGCCGCGCTGGTCGCGCTGGTGGTGCAGTTCTTCCAGGCGTGCGACATCGACCTGGACGCCGATCCCGCCGACGTGCAGACCGATGTGCTCGAGTGCTTCGAGCAGCAGTTCGGCCTGGAGCTCGAGGAGGAGGAGCTCGAGGAGCTCGAGGACGAGCTCGAGGAGCTGGACGACCAGTAGCGGCGGGTCAGCGGCGCTTGGCCCGTCGGGTGAGCGCCGCCGCGCCCGCCGCGCCCGCCGCCACGCCGGCGCCGGCCAGCCGCAGGTCGCGGCGGCGCACCTGGCGACCGGCACCGAGGCGCACCCACCCGCGGTGCTCCTCGGCGAAGGCCCGAAGCACCTCGCGGTTGCTGCGCGTGGCCGCCCAGCCCTCGCCCCGCAGCGCCTCGGCGCGCACCACCCAGGGCTCCATGAGGATCGCCAGCCCCCCGGGCGGCAGCGGCCACAGGCGCCGTCGCCACAGCTGTCGTGCACCGGCGTGCGCCCACGCCTCGGGCACCGTCAGACGGCGGCGGCCCACCAGCGTCGCAACGTCACCCAGCGGCAGCCAGCCCTCGGCGGCGACGTTGCGCACCCCGTGCAGGCCCGCGCTGACGGCGTGGTGGAGCGCGGCGGCCAAGTCGTCGGGGTGCAGCACCTGCAGCGGCGGCTCGTGGCCAGCGACGGTCAGCAGCCGTGGCAGCTGCAGGTGCAGCACCACCGGGGAGTCCTCGCCGCGTCCCAGCACGGTGGGCGGGCGCAGCAGCGCCACCCGCGCGTCGCCGTGCTCGTCGGCGAAGTCCTCGACGAGCTCCTCGGCGAGCCGGTGGTGGTGGGCGGGCGGGTACTCGGGGTTGGCTCGCCGCGGCCAGCTCTCGTCGAGGGGTACGGGGTTGTCGGGATGCGCGCCGTAGACCAGCGCCGAGGACCGGTGCACCACCTGGCGCACGCCGGCATGACGGGCTGCGGCCAGGAGGTTGCGGGTGGCCGCCACGGTCCGGCCGAACCGCCCGTCGACGTCGGCATCCAGGCGGTCGTCGCAGCCCAGGTGCACCAGCGCGTCCACGCCCTCAAGCTGCGCCGCGAGGACCGGGTCGCGCAGGTCGCAGGCGCGGAAGTCGAGCGTGGCGGGGGGCATAGGCGGCGGCTCGGCATCCAGGCCCACCACCCGCTCCACCGCGGGATCGGCGTCCAGGCGGGCGAGCAGCGCTCGGCCGGTCGGACTGCTGGCGGCGGTCACCGCGACGGTGGTCATCGGCTCCTCGAACGCGTCGTGTGGGCGTCGGCTCGTCGCGGAGCCAGCCCGTGGCGGCGCAGGTGCGCCGGGGATGCACTGTCTAGCATGGCGCCATGAGCGATCCCTTCGGTGGCGGCTTCGGCTTCGATCCCAGCCGCTTCGAGAACGCACCCTTCTTCCGCGAGCTCGCCAAGGTCATGTCCTGGCAGGGCGGGCCCGTCAACTGGGAGCTTGCCAGCCAGACCGCGTCCACGGTGCTCGAGGATGCCGAGCGGGTGGCCGCGGTCGGCGACGAGCTCGCTGCGGCACTGCCCACCGCCGAGCTGTGGCTGGACCAGGTCACCGAGCGCGCCGCCGTGGAGGGACCCAGCGAGCCGCTGAGCCGCAGCGCGTGGACGCAGCTGGCGGCGACGCCACAGGGCCTCGGTCGCTATGTGGAGCCGCTGGCCGAGGGAGCGACCCGGGCGCTCGGCGAGCAGCTGCGCGGGCAGCTGCCCGAGGGGCTGCGCGAGCAGATGGGCGCGGGCGCACCCGGTGATCCCATGCAGCAGATGATGGGGTCGATGGGTGCGATGCTCTACGGGATGCAGGCAGGGCTGATCACCGGGCACCTGGCCGGGCAGCTGCTGGCGACCGGGGACCTCGGCGTGCCCACGGTCGACCCGCGCCGCGTGGGCACGGTCGGTGACGGTGCCGACCGGTTCGCCGCCGACTACGACGTGGACCAGCGCGAGATGGGGCACTGGCTGGCGCTCCAGGAGGCCGCGCACCGCCGCCTGTTCGCCGGCGTGCCGTGGCTGTCGGACCACGTCTCGGCGCTGATCCGCGAGTTCGCCGCCGGCGCGGACATCGACCCGGGCCGGCTGATGGAGCAGCTCGGCGGCGCCGGGCTCGACCCCAGCAACCCCGAGGCGCTGCAGCAGGCGCTCGAGCAGCCCGACGCCTTCCGGGTCGAGCCGACCGCCGAGCAGCAGCGCGTGCTGGACCGCCTGCAGGCGCTCGTCTCCTTCACCGAGGCGTGGTGCGACACGGTGGTGCGCGCCGCCGCCGACGGCCGACTGCCCGCGTTGCCGCGGATCGAGGAGGCCCGCCGGCGCCAGCGGGCCGAGCAGGGGCCCGGCGAGCGGTTCCTCGCCCAGCTGGTCGGCCTGGACCTCACTCCATCCGAGATCCGCGTCGCCGCCGACTTCTGCGAGGCCGTGATCGAGGCCCGCGGCCAGGAGGGGCTGGACCGCGCCTGGGAGGACCCGGTGTGCCTGCCGAGCAGCGCCGAGCTGGCCGAGCCCAGCGACTGGCTGGTGCGCATGGCCGCGCGTGAGCTCGGCGTCGGCGACGACGCCTGAGGTCGCCGCGCCGGGACACCGGTTCCGGCGAGCGCTCCACCGGCCTGCACCGGCCCCCAGCTGAGCCGCGTTTGTCCTGCTGTGCCGTGTTAGACCGGCCCATGCGGCCACCGCACGGACCGGTCAAGATTTCTTGGATCCACAGGCACGCCGCAGCGTCGCGGCAGGTCACAGGCAGGGCGCCAAGCGAGATCAGGGGCTTGCCACCTCCTGTCCACACCGAGGCTCCACAGGCGGCGTCGCCGTCGCCGCAGGTCGACCGCGGCTTGTGCACACCCTGTGGACAGACCTGTGGATGCAGCGGTTGCAGGGCCGGACCCGCCTGCGTAGCGTGCGCAGCGCACTCGGCCTCCGCGGCACCGGCGACGTCCTCTTTGGGGAAGGGGGGATGGGGTCGGACCGCGGAGGTCGTTGCATGAGCGACGGGCGCCGCTGGGTCCGCGTCGGAGCCGAGCTCGCGCCGACCTACTCCTCGGGGGGTTCGACCAGCGGGCCGGTGCCGGGATCCTCGTCGATCTCGGCGGGCTCGTCCTCGTCGGGCTCGGGTGGTGGCGGCACGCACGGGTCGTCACCGGCCGGCTCGGCGTCCTGCGCGTCGAGCGCGACCCCCACGCCCTCCTCGCCGCGCGCCGTCAGCCGCCACCGCGGCTCGAGGCTCCAGCCATCCTCGTCCCAGGCAGCCAGGGCTCCGGTGGTGTAGCGCGCCACCGCCACCGGCGGCGAGCCCTCGCACGCCTCGAGGGGAGCGACGGCGGCCTCGGCGACCTCGGAGGGCTCCGCCAGACCGTCGGGGGAGGGCAGGCCCTGAGCTGCCTCCTGGGGCATGGGCTCCAGACCGAGCGTCGCGAGCCGCATGGTCTCGCCGACCACCGCGACACCGTCGCTGGCCTCGGCGTCGGGCTGGACGTCGAGCTCCAGGACCTCGTCCGCCCCGCTCGCGACATAGGTGGCCCCGGCCTCCACCCACTCCCCGTCCTCGTCCAGGCGCACCTTGACGTCGCTGACCACCGCAGCGGTGTTCCACCCGCGCGCTTCGACGTCGGTGAGCTCCAACAGCTCCTCCAGGGACCCCGGGAGCGCACCCGCAGCGCCCTCGGCCCCGTCATCGTCGCCCTCGGAGGGGTCGTCGTCATCCGTCAGCGGATCGTCGATGGGCTGGCAGGCCGCCATCGCCGGCAGCGCCACGAGCGCGACGCCGAGCAGGACAGCCGCGGAGATCCGGTGCATGGGCGGCAGTGTACGGGCACGCCACCGCGCCCGGTCCGCAGCGCGGCCGGCGCCCTGGCTGCTCGCTGGCGGACGGTCGAGCGTCCAAGGTCGGGCAGGTGCGTGGTCCGGGCGCTCACGGGAATGATGACGACGATGAGCCTGCACCCCCGGAGGGGCCTGCGATGACCGACCCGAACCACCCCGACAGCCGCTGGACCCCACCGGACCAGCCGACTGGCGAACCACCCGAGCCGACCGAATCACCCGAATCACCTGAGCCGCCCCGGCCCGAACCGGCGAGCCAGCAGCCGCTGCCCCCGCCCTCAGCGCCCTACGACGGTCCCTCCACGCCCCCGCCGCCGCACCCTCCCCAGCAAGCGACGGAGGGTCCGGCCACCGACCGGCGCCGAGGCAGGCTCGCCGGCCCGATCCTGGCCGCGGTGATCGTCAGCGCGCTGGTGTCGGCCGCGGTGACGCTGGGCCTGGCTGACCTGGGCGAGGAGACCGCCGAGGCCGAGCGACCCGTCGGCGACCAGGTCGCCGACGAGCCCGACGACGACCTCACGGGTGAGACCCCCGACGACACCGCCGGCACCGCCGAGGGCAGCGAGATCGCCGACATCGCCGACCAGATCGTGGGCACCGTCGCCCGCGTCGACGTCGAGGCTCCCGGCGCGCCCGACGGGCTGGACATGCCCGGTGAGCAGCCGGGCGGAACCGGCTCGGCCGTGGTCTACCGCGAGGACGGCTATCTCATCACCAACGCTCACGTCGTGGGCGACGCCTCCACCACCCAGGTGACCCTGGCCGATGGCACGCAGGCCGAGGCCGAGGTGGTGGGCACCTTCCAGCCCAACGACCTCGCGGTGCTGCAGGTGCTCGACGAGGACGTGTCCATGAGCGCCGCGCCCTTCGCCGACCAGTCGCCACGAGTCGGCGAGACGGCGATCGCGGTGGGCTCGCCCTTCGGGCTCGACGCGACCGTGACCTCGGGGATCATCAGCGCCACCGGGCGCACCCTCGAGGCCCCCGACGGCCAGGTCCTGCCCGACATGCTCCAGACCGATGCCGCCATCAACATGGGCAACTCGGGCGGCGCCCTGGTGGATGCTGCAGGCAACGTCGTCGGGATCAACACCGCGATCCTCGGGTCGGGCCCCCAGGGCGGCAACATCGGCATCGGCTTCGCCGTCCCGGCCCAGATCGCCACCTCCATCGCCGACCAGCTGATCGAGGACGGCGTCGTGAGCTACGCCCAGCTCGGCGTGGTGGGCAACGACCTGCCGCCGGCGGGCGCCGAGGATCTCGGCATCCCCGGTGGCGCGCTGGTGCAGGACGTGGATCCCGACGGTGCGGCCGAGGGCGTCATCGAGCCCGGTGACGTGGTCATCGCGGTCGACGACGAGGAGGTCGAGGGGTTCGCCGACCTGGCCGCCGAGATCCGCGTGCGCGAGCCCGGCGACCCCGTGGAGATCACGCTGCTGCGCGACGACGAGGAGCTGACCGTCGAGGTCGAGCTGGGCGAGGCCAGGGACGGCTAGCGCTGCCGAGCCCGGGCGCCCGGCGCCCCCTGCCTCGTGCAGGCGGCCGGCGCCGGTATGCTCCCGCGACGATGGATGACGAGGGACGCTACGCCGTCCGTGTGACCGGGGATCGGCTGCTGTGCGAGATCCCCGGTGACGAGGACCGCCAGACCAAGGCCGGGATCCTGATCCCGGCCACCGCCACCTCGACCGAGCGGCGGGGTCGCTGGGCGCTGGTGCATCAGGTCGGACCGCTGGTGCGCACCGTCTCGCCCGGCGACCACGTGCTGTTCCTGCCTGACGCGGCGGTCGAGGTCGACGTGCGCGGTGACGTGTTCGAGATCGTCCGCGAGCGCGATGTGCATGCGATCGCCAGCGAGCGTGCCGACGCCGAGACCGGCCTGTACCTGTGACCCGCGCGTGGCCGCGCTGACGCCGACGCTGGACGCGGGCACCCGCTGCGGGGGGCGCGCGTGAGCCGCGCCGGCCCGCCGGGCCCAGCGCCGCGCCTGGACCGCGAGCAGGCGTGGTGGGCGCAGGGCGCGGTGGTGGCCGGCGTCGACGAGGTGGGGCGCGGCGCCTGGGCCGGTCCGGTCACCTACGCCGCCGTCGTCCTGCCGCGCCACCGTCGTCTGCGGCGCCTGCGCGACTCCAAGCTGCTTGGGCCCGATGAGCGCGAGCGCCAGGCGAGGCGGGTGCACCACCACGCCCTCGGCGTGGGCCTGGGCTTCGCCGGCAACGACGAGATCGACCGGGTCGGCATGAGCCTGGCGATGCGCAACGCGGCGGCCCGCGCCGTGGCGGCACTGCCGCTGCCCCCCGAGGTGCTGCTGCTGGATGGCAGCTGGGACTTCCTGCACGAGGCGGGAACCATCAACGAGACCCTCGTCGGCGGCGACCGGCGCAGCCTGTCGATCGCAGCGGCCTCGGTGGTCGCCAAGGTCGCCCGCGACCGACTGCTGGCCCAGGTGGGGCCGGGGTGGCCCGCCTACGCGCTGGCCACCAACAAGGGCTACCCCACGCCGCACCACCGGGCCATGCTCGCTGCGTTCGGTCCCTGCCCGCTGCACCGGCACAGCTGGGGGCCGGTGGCGCGCGCCGGCGCGCAGCGCCGCGCCGGCTGACGCGCCAAGCGGGGGCGCCGCACGCCACGACGGCGATGACTAGGTTTGCCCTGACCGGCTCGGGGCATCCGATCCGGTCGCGCCGGGTACACCTTCGGGTCGACGCGCCCGGCGACCGAGCACCCATCCGAGACCGGCGACGAGGCAGCGCCCGTGGAGCTCTTCGACACCCGCACGCGCACGACCGCTCCGCTGCGTGCGCCGCGCACGGTGCGCCTGTACGTGTGCGGCATCACCCCCTACGACGCGACGCACCTGGGCCACGCGTTCCTCTACACCCACATGGACGTGCTGGTGCGCTGGCTCACCGCGCGGGGGCACCGGGTGCGCCACGTGCGCAACGTCACCGACGTGGACGACGACATCATCCGGGTGGCGCGCGAGCGCGGGGTCGACTACCGCGAGCTGGCCGCAACCGAGATCGCGCGCTTCGACGAGGACCTGGCAGCACTGGGGTGCTGGGCGCCCGACGTCGCGCCGCGGGCCACCGCCACGGTGCCGGCGATCCTCACCGCCGTGCGCGGGCTGGTGGACGCAGGCGCCGCCTACGCGCTCGACGACGGTCGGGTCTACTTCGACGTGCAGCGAGCCGAGCGCTTCGGCGCGCTGTCGCGCCTGGACCGCGACGCGATGCTGCCGCAGTTCGCCGAGAAGGGCGGCGACCCGGAGGCGCCGGGCAAGCGCGACGCGCTGGACTTCCTGCTGTGGCAGCCCTCGGCGCCCGACGAGCCAGCCTGGGACAGCGCCTGGGGCCCCGGTCGACCGGGTTGGCACATCGAGTGCTCCACGATGGCCATGGAGGAGCTCGGCCCGACGATCGACCTGCACGGCGGAGGTTCCGATCTCACCTTCCCGCATCACGAGGCCGAGATCGTCCAGGCCGAGGAGCTGACCGGACAGCGGCCGTTCGCGCGCAGCTGGCTGCACTGCGCGATGGTCTGCGGCGAGGACGGCGAGAAGATGGCCAAGTCCCGCGGCAACCTGGCGTTCGTGGCCGACCTGCGCACGCACACCGAGTCCGCCGCGCTGCGGCTGCTGATCCTCCAGCACCACTACCGCCAGGGGTGGTGCTACCAGGCCACGCAGCTGCCCACCGCCAGCGAGCAGCTCAAGCGCTGGCGCGCGGCGGCCGAGCGGGGCGACCAGGAGGCACCCGGCGCGCGCGAGGAGGTGCACGCCGCGCTCGACGCCGACCTCGACACCCCGCGCGCGCTGGCGGTCCTGGACGCTGCCGCGGATGCCGGGGCTGGCGCGACGGTGCGCTGGGGTGCGGGCCTGCTCGGCGTCCGCCTCGAGCCCGCCTCGGCATGAAGCAGCGCTCCACGATCATCGCCCGCTGTGCATAACAGCGCTGGTTGCCTGGTACGCTCTGGGGTGAGAGACGAGACCTGCTCCCGCGCCGCACGGTCCCGCCCGCAGCCGTCGCTGGCGCCAAGAGGCCCCCGCCCGACCACGGGGGCCTCTTCTCGTGTCTGGCCTCTGCTCTCGTGCGGGGCCCCCGCCGGCTGACAGCACGGCCAAGCGCTCAGTCCGCGTCAGTCCGCGTCAGTCCGCGTCCTCGTCGTCGTCGGCGTCATCCTCGTCGGCGTCGCGATCCTCGGGATCGACGTCGGGGATCACGAGCTCGTCGCCGACCAGGATCGCGTCGGGATCATCGATGTCGTTGGCGTCGATGATGTCGTCGACGGCCACGTCGAAGTCGGCGGCGATCGCCGAGAGCGTGTCACCCTCCTGGATCACGTAGGTGACGTCCTCAGGCTCGTCGGGCTCCGGCTCGTCCTCGGGCTCGTCGGGCTCCGGCTCCTCCTCGGGCTCCTCCATCTCGGGCTCGTCGTCGAGCTCGGCTTCTCCTTCGTCCTCGTCCTCGCCACAGGCGGCGAGCCCGAGCGCGACGACGAGCAGCAGCGCCGGCGCTGCCCACCGCAACCGTGCCCTCATGCCGTCCTCCTTGCCTGGGACCGCCATAGAACCACACGCGCGGGTCATGGTCGTGCACGCAGCGACGGCCGCGCCGACGCGGCGACGCGCAGACCCGGGTGCAGCGCTGCTCACAGGCCGCGGCGGCGCAGCGGCTTGTACTTGATGCGGGTGGGCTGGTCGGCCTCGGCACCGAGGCGGCGTCGCCGGTCGCTCTCGTACTCGCTGTAGGGCCCCTCGAACCAGGTGACCTGGCTGTCGCCCTCGAAGGCGAGGGTGTGGGTGGCGATGCGATCGAGGAACCAGCGGTCGTGGCTGATGACCACCGCGCAGCCGGCGAAGTTGACCAGCGAGTCCTCGAGCGCGCGCAGGGTGTCGACGTCCAGGTCGTTGGAGGGCTCGTCGAGCAGCAGCAGGTTGCCGCCGGAGCGCAGCAGCTTCGCCAGGTGGATGCGGTTGCGCTCGCCACCCGAGCAGTCCCCGACCCGCTTCTGCTGATCCTGGCCGGTGAAGTTGAACTGCGCGCAGTAGGCGCGGGCCTTGACCTCGCGGCCGCCGATGTCGAGCACGTCGGCACCGCCGGTGATCTCCTCGAAGACGGTCCGGCTGTCGTCCAGCGCGTCGCGGGTCTGGTCGACGTGGGACAGCTGGACGGTCGGCCCGACCCGCAGCGTGCCCTCATCGGGCTCGGTGGCCGTCGGTGGCGGCTCCCGGTCGTTCGCCTCGGCGTAGGCGGCCTCGATCATGCGGAACAGCGTCGTCTTGCCCGCCCCGTTAGGGCCCACGACCCCGACGATGCCGCCCGGCGGGAGCTTGAAGCTCATGTCCTCGACCAGCAGATGGTCGCCGTAGCCCTTGCTCACCTGGTTGGCCTCGACGACCAGGTCGCCCAGCCGCGGCCCGTCGGGCAGGACGATCTCGGCGGTCCCGACCCGCTCGGCGGGCTTCTGGGTCAGCATCGCCTCGTACTCCTTGATGCGCGCCTTGGCCTTGGCCTGGCGCGCCCGCGGCGAGGCGTCGATCCACTCCTTCTCGCGCTCGATGGTCTTGCGCCGGGCCGACTCCTTGCGCTCCTCCTGGGCCAGGCGCTCCTGCTTGTGCTCGAGCCACGCCGAGTAGTTGCCCTCGAAGGGGATGCCCTTGCCGCGGTCGAGCTCCAGGATCCAGCCCGCCACGTTGTCGAGGAAGTAGCGATCGTGGGTGACGGCCACGACCGTCCCGGGGTACTCGGCCAGGTGCTGCTCGAGCCAGGCGACGCTCTCGGCGTCGAGGTGGTTGGTGGGCTCGTCGAGCAGCAGCAGGTCGGGGCGCGACAGCAGCTCGCGGCACAGCGCGACCCGGCGACGCTCGCCCCCTGACAGCACCGAGACGTCGGCGTCACCCGGCGGGACGCGCAGCGCGTCCATGGCGATCTCGATGGTGCGATCGAGATCCCAGGCGCCCAGTGCCTCGATCCTGTCCTGGACCTCGGCCATCTCCTCGTAGACCTTGGTCATCTCATCGTCGTCGAGCGGCTCAGCGAGCCGGGCGGACAGCTCCCCGAAGCGGTCCACGAGCCGTGGCCCCTCCCCCAGCCCGTCCATCACGTTGCCCCGCACGTCCTTGGCGGGGTCCAGCTCGGGCTCCTGGGGGAGATAGCCGACGCGCACGTCGACCGCGGGCCAGGCCTCGCCCTCGAAGTCGTCGTCCTGGCCGGCCATGATCCGCAGCAGGGTCGACTTGCCGGCCCCGTTGGGCCCCAGCACACCGATCTTGGCGCCGGGGAAGAACGACAGCCAGATGTTGGACAGCACCTCCCGGCCCGGGGGCACGACCTTGGTGAGCCCCTTCATGACGAACTGGTAGTCACGGGCCACAGCGGTCCTCCGTTCGCGTCGGCGACGTCCCGCGGCGGGCGCGCCGGCCCCAGGGCCGGTGCGCGGACGCGCACCGCGGGTGCGATCGAGACCCGCAGCGTAGGTTGCCGCGCGGACGCGGTCAGCCCAGCCGGGCGGGGGTGCCCAGCGTGGTCAGCAGGGCGATCAGCACACCGAGCAGGAGCACACCGCCGCCGCGACGGGTGCGGTCGGCCAGCAGGCCCGCCGCCAGCCCGATGCCGCCGGAGAGGCTGGCCTGGTACACGAAGATGGCCAGCTGGGTCGGGTCGAACGACAGCACGAAGTTGCCCAGCGCGCCCACCAGCGTCGGGACCACCAGGGTGGGCAGCGTCGTGGTCCCCACCCCGCCGGTGCGGCGCAGCACCAGCAGCACCATGGCGATCACCGCCAGCGGCCAGACCACCACCAGCGCGATGCCGCCGATCGGGTCGCCACCGCCGAGGACGACCTGGGTGGCCACCAGCACCCCCGAGACCGCGGCCACGATGGCCAGCACCCGCCCGATGCGCAGCGCCGCGGGCATGACCCGCTGGGGGTCGCCGCCGAAGGCGTCACGCGCCTTGGTGCTGGTGTACAGCGCGAGGAACAGCACGCCACCCCAAGCCACGAGGCGCACCACGACCTCGGCCGCGTCGCCGCCGGGCATCAGCAGGGGGTTGCCGGCGCCGGCGAACACCGGGATGCCCACCAGCACGCCGGCGAGCGAGGCGGCGATCAGCGGCAGCGCCGCCACGAGCCCCGTCAGCACCGTGGGATCAGGCTCCTTGCCGCGCAGCCCGATGGCCGCCATGCCCTCCCGGCGGTAGCGCATCAGCAGGATGGGCACCACGAGGGTCGCCAGCGCGACCAGGACGATGCGCACCGCCGCGTTGCCGGTGCCGACGCCGAACAGGCCCAGCACCAGCCGCAGCAGCAGCGGCCCGAAGATGAAGGCGGCCACGGACAGCATGAGGTCGCTGCGGGCGTCCTCGGTGCTCGCTCCGAACACGGCGGCTCACTTCCACGGGGCGCGGGCCTGCGGTGGACCTGTCGTCGACCACGGGCGCACGCCCGGGTCGGCTGGCAGCCAATGCTAGTGCCCGCGCTGACCGGGGTACGCTTCGGCCCATGAGCGGCAGGCTGCGCGCGTCGATCGTGGTCATCGGCGACGAGATCCTCAGCGGCCACGTGCGCGACGCGAACTCCGGCTGGTTGGCCGAGCGGTTGCAGGCGCACGGCGTGCCCCTCGACCGCGTCGCGACCGTGCCTGATGACGAGGCCGCCATCGGCGAGCACCTCGACCTCGAGCTGGCGCGCTCCCGACCGCGCGTGCTGCTCACCTCCGGGGGCATCGGCTCCACGCCCGACGATCGCACGTTGCCGGCGATCGCGTCCTTCCTCGGGCGCGCGCTGGTGCCCGAGCCCTCCCTGGACGCCGCGGTCACCCAGCGCCTGGACGAGCGCGCGGCCGCGGGACGCGCCCTCGACCCCGCGCATGCCGCGGCACTGCGCTCCATGGCCCTGGTGCCTGAGGGGGCCAGCCTGATCGGTGCCGGGGGGTTCTCCTCGGCGGTCGCGGTGGACCTGGCCGGCGGCAGCGACGCGACCGAGGGCGCGACCATCGTGGTGCTGCCCGGGATCCCTGGCGAGCTGCAGCGCATCACCCGCGAGGCCGTCGAGCCCGAGCTGCTCGCGGGGCGCGGGCAACCGGTGCACACCGAGGAGCTGACCCACCCGTTCCCGGAGTCGCTGCTCACCCCGACCCTGGCGCGCCTGACCGAGCAGCACCCGGGCCTGCACGTGGGCTCCTACCCGGGATCCGAGGTGGTCGTGCGCCTCTCGGGCCCCCGCGAGGAGGTGACGGCGGCCATGGACGAGGTGCGGGCCGCCGTGGCGGCCCTGGCTGCCGAGCCGCAGGCGCGCGAGCAGGCCGCGAGCTGGGCGGCGTACTGGGAGCACGGCCCATAGCCTTGCCGGCATGGCCCCTCACGCGATGTTCGTCCACGCCCATCCCGACGATGAGTCGAGCAAGGGCGCGGCCACCATGGCCAAGCTCGCCGACCAGGGCTACCGCGTCTCGGTGGTGACGCTGACCGACGGCTCAGCCGGGGAGATCCTCAACCCCAAGATGGATCGTCCGGGCGTGGCCGAGCGGATGCCCGAGGTGCGACGTCAGGAGCTGGCGCGCGCCCTGGACGTGATCGGCGTGACCGACCACTTCTGGCTCGGCTACCGGGACTCGGGCTTCGTGGAGGACTTCGACGGCGATGGCTCGGTGCTGGCCGGTGACGCCTTCTACAACATGGATCGCGACCGCGTGGTGCGCGACCTCGTGGAGATCGTGCGCTCGACGCGCCCCGAGGTGATCGTCACCTACCCCGAGGACGGCGGCTACCCCCATCCTGACCACCTGCGGTGCCACGACGTGAGCGTCGAGGCCTACCACGCCGCCGGTGACGCGGCGCGCTATCCGGACGCGGGCGAGCCGCACGAGCCGCTGAAGCTCTACTACACCAACGTGCTGTCGCGGCGACGGGTGGAGACCCTGCACGCCGCGTGCGAGGAGCGCGGCATCGAGTCGCCGCTGCAGCGGTTCCTGGACCGGCTGGACCCTGATGAGCCCGATCCGAACACCACCCACGTCGAGGTCGGCGCCTGGATCGAGCGCCGCAGCCAGGCCCTGCTGGCCCACGCCACCCAGGTCGACCCCGATGGCATGTGGTTCCGGATCCCCGAGGACCTCATCCGCGAGGTCTACCCCTACGAGGACTTCCAGCTCGCCCACGCGCGGGTGACCACAGCCATCCCCGAGCACTCGCTGTTCGAGGGCATCCTTCCCGACACCGCCGCCTCGAGCGCCTAGCGCCGGGGCGCCGCCTCGAGCGCCTAGCGCCGGGGCGACCAGCCGGGGGCACGGCGCTGGCCGTGCCCCCGTCGCGTGCCGGCCAGCGAGCCGAACGACGATCCGCTCTCAAGAACGCTGCGTAACACGCCGACACTCTCTGTGAAGCCCACGGTAGGGCGACCAGGGAAGGTCAGGCCATGCACGGTGAGCGGGAGCGGGCAGCACAGCAGCGGACCGTCGACCCCGAGCGCGCCCCACAGGACCGCGGTGCGACGTGCCGGGTGCTGCGCTCGGTGCTGCTGGGGCTGGTGGTGGCCCTGGTGACCGTCATCGGGAGCCCCGGCGAGGCTGACGCGACCACCGCAGCCGACGCGTCCGACGGCGAGCGCGCCAGCGCCGACCACGACCCCATGCTGGAGCGCCCCGACGAGCCCGCCGAGAAGGGGGCCTCGGACCTGCTGCTCGGCGCGGAGATGGACAGCGCCGACAGCGACCGCTGGTGGCTGACGAGCCTGGCCGCCCCCGAGGCCAGGGACCTGTTCAGCGTGCCGGAGCACAGCACCGTGGCGGTGCTCGACACGACACCGGATGTGCAGCGGGCCGACATCAGCGCTGACCGCGCGCTGGACCCGATCAAGGTGGTCGAGGGCGATCACGACCGGCATGGCACCGCGGTCAGCGCCCTGGCCGCCGGCGACCCGCACGGGACCTGCACCGGCTGCGACCTGCTGCCGGTCACGGTCCTGTCCACCGACGGCCAGAGCCGCGCGAGCCACGTCGCCGAGGGCATCGACGCTGCCGTCGCCGCGGGCGCCGAGGTGATCTCGCTGTCGCTGGGCGGCGCGTCGGGCAGCGCCCTGCTCGAGGGGGCGGTGCAGGATGCGCTCGACGACGACGTCGTGGTCGTCGCCGCAGCCGGCAACACCGGGGAGGAGGAGGACTTCTACCCGGGGGCCTACGACGGCGTGCTGTCGGTCGCAGCGCATGACGAGTCCGCACAGCGCTACTCGTGGTCCACCTTCGGTGACTGGGTCACGGTGGCCGCACCGGGCTGCTCCGAGCTGCCGCTCGAGGGGTCACAGAGCTTCTGCGGCACCTCGGCTGCCACCCCAATGGTGGCTGGCATCGCCGGGATGCTGCGCAGCGCGGTCCCCGAGGCCGAGGCGGAGGAGGTCGTGGCAGCCATCGCGGGCTCCGACAGCGACCTCGGCTTCGTGGAGCACGGCCAGGTCGATGCCGTCACCGCCCTGCTCGATCTCGCCGAGCGCACCGGGACCGACCTCGAGTCCTCCGGCGATGACGACGGCGACCAGGCACACCTGCTCGACGACGCGACGATCGACGAGCTGCCCGACGCGCCCGCCGAGGCGGCCGTGGCGCTGTCGCAGAAGCGCTTCGCCGACGGTGAGGCCCCTGGCGCGCTGGTCACCCGCAGCGATGCGTTCCCCGACGCGCTGTCGGGCAGCACGCTGGCCGGCGACCGCCCGGTGCTCTATGCCGAGGGCGACACGGTGACCACCGAGACGCTCGCCGAGCTCGAGCGCGTGCTGGCCGAGGACGCGACCGTGCACGTCCTCGGCGGGGACCAAGCGCTGGGCGAGTCCGTCGTCGACGCGCTGCGGGACCTGGCCGACGACGTCGAGCGCCTGGCGGGCGGCGACCGCATCGCCACGGCCCTGGCAGTCGCCGAGCAGATCGACGACCCGGACACGGTGTTCCTGGCGCGCGCGGACGAGTGGGCCGACGCCGTGGCGGTGGGCGGTCCCGCCGCTGCGACCGGCACCCCGGTGCTGCTCACCGACAGCGACGAGCTCGACCCGCGCGTCGCCGACTACCTCGCAGCGCACGACATCGACGACGTCACCCTGCTCGGAGGCACCGCGGCGCTGGGCGACGAGGTGGCCGAGGCCGTGGCCGACCTCACCGACCGCGAGCCCGGGCGCATCGCCGGCAGCAACCGCACCGAGACCAGCGCGCGCATCGCCGAGGAGCTGGTCGATCGCAGCGGCGCCGGCGCCATCATCATCGGCGGAGCGCACCCGGACGGCTGGACCGCAGGCCTGGCCGCCGCGCCGCTGGCCGCCTCGGGGCCGTTCCCGGTGCTGCTCGCCGACAGCGACGGGGCGCTGTGCACCCACACCAGCGACGAGCTCGCCGCCCGCTGGAACGGCGACCCGCTGCAGCTGACCGTCCCGGGCTCGCTGGCCCAGACGACGACGGACAGCGTCAGCGAGCTGTCGACCGACTGATCTGCGCGCCATAGCCCGCGCGCCCGGCAGCCCCACCGGCGCGCGGGCCTCGCGCGTGCCGCGAGCCGACGGGTGCTCGCCCTCGGCCTAGGCTGGCGGCGTTGCCCTCGACCGTGCGCGTCCACGCCCGCAGCGCCGCTGCCGCACCGCTGCTGTGGCACCTCGCCGCCGCCCCGCGGTGGTGGCCCGTCTGGGCGCCCCACCTGCGCCGCGTCCGCGACACGGACGGCGTGCCGGTCCGCGGCGAGGTCGCGCTCGGCGATCGCCTGCGCATCGACAGCGTCGCTCCGCTGGTGGGCGTGCACGCCGAGGTCACCCGTGTCGACCCCGGCCGACGCTGGGACTTCGTGGTTGACCTCCCCGGCCCGTGGCGGCTGGTGTCGGCCCACCACGTGGCCCCGCTGCCCCGAGGCTCGCGGGTGACGGTGGCGCTGTGGCTGGAGGGCCCTGCGGGCGGGGTCGTCGGCTGGGGCCCGCTGCGGGCCTACCGGCCGCTCGCGGCCTGGGCGGTGCGGCGCCTGGCCGCGCTCGCCGACCAGCATCCCGAGCCCCGCGGATGAGGCGCCCGAGCCGGGGCGTCCGGCGCGCTTGCCGGGGCGGCCGGCGCGCTTGCCGCTACCGTCGCGGATGACGCGCCGGCCCGGGGCCCCACCGCGCCCCAGGGTCCGGCTACCTGCGAGCCCGATCCGGGAGCCCGCTCATGGCCAACCGCCTCGCACGCGCCTCCAGCCCCTACCTGCGCCAGCACGCCGACAACCCCGTGGACTGGTTCGAGTGGGGTGAGGAGGCCTTCGCCCGCGCCCGGCAGGAGGACAAGCCGATCTTCCTGAGCGTGGGCTACGCCTCCTGCCACTGGTGCCACGTCATGGCCCACGAGTCCTTCGAGGATCCCGAGATCGCGGAGGCGCTCAACGAGGGCTTCGTGCCGATCAAGGTGGACCGCGAGGAGCGCCCCGACGTCGACGCGGTGTACATGAGCGCCGTCCAGGCGCTGACGGGGCACGGCGGCTGGCCGATGAGCGCGTTCCTGACCCCCGAGGGCAAGCCGTTCTTCGCCGGCACCTACTGGCCCAAGGACGACTGGCGGGGCATGCCCGGGTTCGCGCGGGTGCTGACCAGCGTGCGCCAGGCCTGGACCGACCAGCGCGACGACGTGGAGCGCAGCGCCGATCAGCTCGCCGATGCGGTGCAGCGCTCCGAGCAGCTCATCGCCGGCGCCGAGGCCGCCGAGGGCGCCCACGCCGAGGCGGCGGCCGCCGCCGCGGTCGGCGCCTGGGACGACACCAAGGGCGGCTTCGGCGACGCGCCGAAGTTCCCCCAGGCGATGCTGATCGACTTCCTGCTCGCCCACCATCTGCGCACCGGCGACGAGCAGGCCCGCGCGGCCGCCCATCACTCGCTGGAGGCGATGGCGCGGGGAGGGATCTACGACCACGTGGGCGGTGGCTTCGCGCGCTACAGCGTCGACTCGGACTGGCTGGTCCCCCACTTCGAGAAGATGCTCTACGACAACGCGCTGCTGCTGCGCGCCTACACCCACGGCTGGCAGGTCACAGGCGACCGGCGCTTCGCCCGCGTGGTCGAGGAGACCGCCACCTACCTGCTGGGCGAGATGCAGCAGCCACGCGGAGGCTTCTCCTCCTCCACCGACGCCGACAGCGAGGGCGTGGAGGGCAGGTTCTTCACCTGGCCGGCCGACGAGCTGCGCGCGGTGGTCGCACAGGCCGGCGAGGATCCCGACCGGTGGACCGCCTTCTTCGGCGTCACCGACGGCGGCAACTTCGAGGGCCGCAACGTACTGCACGAGCCCACCCCGCGCGACGAGGACGATCCCGCGACGCACGAGGCCTACCAGCGCGTGCGCACCGCGCTGCACCGCGCCCGCGCCGAGCGCGTGCCCCCGGCGCTGGACGACAAGGTGCTCACCAGCTGGAACGGGCTGGTCATCGCCGCGCTCGCCGAAGCCGGAGCCACCTTCGGGCGGCCCGAGTGGGTCGCCGCCGCCCGGCGCGCCGCCGAGTTCATCGCCGAGGAGCTCGTGGTCGAGGGGGCGCTGCACCACGCATGGCGCGAGGGTCACGCTGCGGCCGTGCCGGCTCTGGCCGAGGACATCGCGCTGCTGGCCCGTGGGCTGCTGGTGCTCTACGAGGCCGACTTCGATCCGCGGTGGGTGCGCTGGGCCCGCGCGCTGGCCGCCGACGCCGACGCGCGCTTCGCCGAGCGCGGCGACGACGGTGCGCTGAGCGGTCGCTACTTCGCCACCGCGGAGGACGCCGAGGAGCTGCTGACCCGCCCGGCCGAGCAGTTCGACAACGCCGTGCCCTCGGCCTCCAGCGTCATGGCCGAGGTCCACCTGCGCCTGCACGGGCTCACCGGGGAGAGCCAGCACGCCACCGCGGCCGAGGCGGTCCTCGCGCGGCTGGCTCCGCTGGGCGAGCGCGCACCCACCGGTTTCGGCGAGGTGCTGCTCGCCCTGGAGCGCTGGCTCGCCGGGCCGCGCGAGATCGCGGTGGTGGGCGCCGCGGGCGCCGAGGATCTCCTCGCGGTGGTGCGCGAGCGCTGGCGGCCCGGCGCGGTGCTGGCGTGGGCATCCGGCGACGAGGCCGCAGCGCAGGCCGCCGACGATGTCCCGCTGCTGGCGCACCGCACCGCCGCACAGGGTCGCGCGACCGCCTACGTGTGCCAGGGCTTCGCCTGCGAGGCGCCGGTGAGCGAGCCTGACGCGCTGCGCGCGCAGCTGGAGGCCTGACCCGCGACACCGACCCGGTGCGTCGAGCGCGGGCACGCCCCGTCAGGGTGCGAGGATGCGCGGCGACCGATCACGATGATGAGGCGAGCGCCATGCCCGATCTCTCCGAGCTTGACCCGCGATTGGCCGAGGCCGCCGCGCACCTGCCGCTGGCCGAGGCCACCCTGGACCGGCTGCGCCGACCCCGGTCGAGCCTGCAGGTGTCGCTGCCGGTGCGCGGCGACGACGGGCAGGTGCGCAGCTATCCCGGCTACCGGGTGCGCTGGGACGTCACGCGCGGCCCAGGCAAGGGCGGGGTGCGCTTCCATCCCTCGGTGGACCGCGCCGGGGTCGAGCGCCTGGCGCTGGGCATGACGGTCAAGACCGCCCTGCTGGACCTGCCCTACGGCGGCGCCAAGGGCGGGGTGCGCATCGACCCGAAGGCGGTCAGCACCGCCGAGATCGAGCGCGTGGCCCGCGCCTGGGTCTCGGGCACCGCCGACGTGCTGGGACCCGAGCGCGACATCCCCGCACCCGACCTGTACACCAACGAACGGGTCATGGCCTGGATGGTCGACCAGTGGACGGCCACGGTGCGCCGCCACCAGCCAGCGGCGTTCACCGGCAAGCCGCTGGCGCTGGGCGGCAGCCACGGGCGCGCGACCGCCACCGCCGACGGGGCCAAGCACGTCATCGATGCGCTGGGCACCAAGCTCGACCTGTCGGGGACACCACCGACGGTGGCGGTGCAGGGCTTTGGCAACGCCGGCGCCGAGCTCGCCGAGCAGCTGTTCCACGCGGGCTGGCGCGTGGTGGCGGTCTCGGACTCGCAGGGCGGGATCCTCGCGCGGGAGGGGCTGGACATCCCGCGCGTGCGACGCCACAAGGACGCCGGGCGCAGCCTGGATGGCGTCATCTGCACCGGCAGCGTCTGCGACGACCCGGGCCACGACCTCCTCGAGCCCGGCGAGCTGCTCACCCTCGACGTGGACCTGCTCGTGCCGGCCGCCCTCGGCGGGGCGATCACCGCCGACAACGCCGGCGACGTGAGCGCGCGCGTGATCGTGGAGGTCGCCAACGGACCCGTCACGGCCGACGCTGACGCGATCCTCGCCGCGCGCGGGGTGACCGTGGTGCCTGACGTGCTCGCCAGCAGCGGTGGGGTGACCGTCAGCTACTTCGAGTGGGTGCAGAACCGCCAGGGGTTGCGCTGGAGCCCCGAGGAGGTCGACCGGCGCCTGGGTGAGCGCCTGCGCGCCGCAGCCGAGGAGACCTGGTCGCGTGCCGAGGATCTCGGAGCGCCGCTGCGGACCGCAGCGTCGGCGCTGGCGCTGGAACGGCTCGACGTGGCCGCGCGCGCCCGCGATTCCTTGGAGTAGGGCAGCGGCGCCTGCAGCCCGGGGTCCTGGGTGAGGATCTGGCGGTGCAGCGCCGCCAGCTCGGGGCCGGGCTCGATGCCGAGCTCGTCGCGCAGCCGCTGGCGGGTGCGCTGGTACGTCAGCAGCGCGTCGGCCTGCCGCCCACCGCGATACAGGGCGACCAGCAGCAGGCCCACAGGGCGCTCGCGCCACGGCCGCGCGACGGTGAGCGCCTCGAGGCCGGCGATGGCCTCGGCCACGCGTCCCAGCGACAGCGCAGCCTCCGCGCGCAGCTCGCCGGTGGCGAAGCGGGCCTCATCCAGGCGCGCGGCCTCGGCCGACAGCAGCGGCCCGCCCTCGACGTCGGCGTAGGCCGGCCCTCGCCACCACGCCAGCGCCGCATCCGCGTGGGCCAGCGCCGTGGCGGCGTCGCCTCGGGCGGCTGCCGAGCGGGCGGCCGACGCCTCGACATCGAACGCGGCGGCATCGATGGAGAGCTGGCCGACCAGCGCATAGCCAGCGGAGCTGTGGGCCACCGTCGCGCCCAGGTGCTGCAGCGCACGCCGCAGGCGCGACGCGTGCGTCTGCAGCGCGGTGGCCCCGCGGGCTCGCGCGCCTTCGACCCACAGCTCGACGCCCAGGCGCTCCACCGTCAGCGGAGCACCCTGTGCCGCCAGCAGCGCGGCGAGCAGCGTGCGCGGCTTGGGACCACCCAGTGGCGCTGCGGCACCGACAGGGCCCACCTCCAGCGGTCCCAGCACACGCGCCTCCACGGCCTGCCCTTCCTGTAGCGCGAGCGCCACCGGCGAGCCGCCCACCGCCGCCACGCCACGTCCCCACCGCCAGCCAGCGGTGCTGGACATCGTACGCCAAGCGCCTGCCAGCCGGCTGCAAGGACACTGCCAGCGCCCCCCACCATCATCTGCGTGCACAGTCCTGCACGCGACGGCCGAGACCGGCCATGAGCTCTGGAGACCTGGATGGATGCGTTCTCCGCCCCCGAGACCATCACCTTCGCGGTCTATCTGATCGTGGTGATCGGCATCGGCGTCTGGGTCTACAACCGCACCCGGACGTTGGAGGACTTCGTGCTCGGCGGGCGCAGCCTCAACGCCCCGACGGCCGCGCTCAGCGCCCAGGCCAGCGACATGAGCGGCTGGCTGCTGCTGGGGCTGCCCGGCGCGGTCTACGCCGCCGGCGTCGGCGCGTCCTGGATCGCGGTGGGCCTGGCCGTGGGCACCTACCTCAACTGGAAGTTCGTGGCGCCGCGGCTGCGCACCTACACCCAGCAGGCCAACAACTCGCTGAGCCTGTCAGCGTACTTCGAGGAGCGCTTCGAGGACCGCACCGGCGCGCTGCGGCTCGTCTCGGCTGCCGTGATGCTCATCTTCTTCGCGGTCTACGTCTCCTCGAGCCTGGTCGGAGGCAGCCTGCTGTTCGAGGAGGTCTTCGACGCCTCCGGTGATGTGGCGATCACCGTGGCCGCGCTGGTCATCGTGGTGTACGCCTTCCTCGGCGGGTTCCTGGCGGTGAGCCTCACCGACGCGGTCCAGGGCATGCTCATGTGGTTGGCGCTGCTGATCGTGCCGGTGGTCGGGATCCTGGCGCTCGGCGGCTGGGCGGCGTTCACCGGGGGCGTGGAGTCGCAGTCGGCATCGCTGCTGAGCCTCGGGCAGGACGTGAGCTGGGCCGACGGCCAGTGGACCGCTGAGGGCGGTCTGGCCACGATGACGGTGGTGTCGAGCCTGGCGTGGGGGCTGGGCTACTTCGGTCAGCCCCACATCCTCGCCCGGTTCATGGGCATCCGGTCGGCGGCGCACGTGCCCCTGGCGCGGCGCATCGGCGTCTTCTGGGTGGTCACGACCCTGGTCGGCGCGGTGCTGGTCGGTCTGGCCGGCATCGCCCTGGTGCCCGACCTCGCCAACAACGAGACGGTGTTCCTCGCGCTGGTGCAGCAGCAGCTGAACCCGTGGGTGGCGGGCATCCTGCTGGCAGCGGTGCTCGCGGCGATCATGAGCACCGCCGACTCGCAGCTGGTGGTGGCCTCGACCGCGATCACCGAGGACTTCTACCACGCGCAGATCAGCAAGGACGCCCCCGAGTCCCGGCTCGTCTGGGTGGGGCGCCTGTCGGTGGTCGGCGTCGCGCTGGTCGCCTACGCGCTGGCGCTGCAAGGCGGCGCGGTGCTCGACATCGTCGCCCACGCCTGGGCGGGCTTCGGAGCGGCCTTCGGCCCGGTGGTCGTGCTGAGCCTCTACTGGCCGCGCATGAGCGCAGCCGGGGCGATGGGCGGCATGCTCGCCGGCGCGGGCACCGTCATCGTGTGGGAGGCGTTCGCCACCTTCGGGACCGACGTCTACTCGATGGTCCCCGGCGTGGCCGCCGCCGCCATCACCGCGGTGGCGCTGAGCCTGCTGGGCACGCCCCCGGCCAAGTCCTGGGAGGGCGCCATGGACGAGCCGGAGGTCGCCGAGCTCTGACGTCACCCCACGGTGCCCGCCGGGTTCGGCACGCGCCCGGCGGGCACCGTCCCGGCGACTGATGAGCCGACCGCGTGCGCCGGGCGCGCGGCGCATCCACCGCGGATGCCGCGCCCTGCCTTGTGTGGCGGCCAGGGCCGATAGGCTGCCGTGCAAGCATGTCCTCGACCGGCAACCACCCAGCGTCCGGTGTGCTGCGCCCTGCGCCGCAGCACACCGAGCGCGGCGAGCCCGCGACGGCGCTCGCCGACGGGTCCGCCTCCCACGCGCCACCTGCGGGCGGGCTCCCGACCGAGAGCGCCGCGGTGCGAGCGCTCACCGACGCGCTCGACCCCGAGCAGCGCGCTGCCGCGCTCGCCGTCACCGGGCCGGTGCGGATCCTTGCTGGGGCCGGCACCGGCAAGACTCGGACGATCACCCATCGGATCGCGGTCCAGGTCGCGAGCGGCACGGCCCGCCACGACGAGGTCCTCGCGGTGACCTTCACCGACCGGGCCGCCGGTGAGCTCCGCGAGCGCCTGGCGCGCCTCGGGCTTCCCGGGCCGGTGCGCGCCGCGACGTTCCACAGCGCCGCCTGGGCCCAGCTGCGCCACTTCTGGCCCCAGCTCTCCGACCGGCCACGCCCGCAGGTGCTGGACCGCAAGATAGGGCTGCTGCGCCCGCTGGCCGAGCGCCTGCGCGTCGACGTGCGTGATCTCGCCGCGGAGATCGAGTGGGGCCAGGCTCGGTTGCTGCGACCCGAGACCTACGTGGAGGGCGTCGCAGGCGCCGGCCGCGACGCCCCCGCCGAGCCGGCCCACCTCGCCGAGGCCTGGCAGGCCTACGAGGACGCCAAGGCCGCCCGAGACCTGATCGACTACGACGACATGCTGCGCCTGTGCACCGACGCCTTGCGCGAGCACCCCAGCGTCGCCGAGGCGGTCCGCGACCGCTATCGCGTGTTCACCGTGGACGAGTTCCAGGACGTCAACCCGGCGCAGTGGGAGCTGCTGCGGGCCTGGGTGGGCGAGCGCCGCGAGCTGTGCGTGGTGGGCGACGACGATCAGACCATCTACCGCTTCACCGGTGCGAGCAGCCGCTACCTGCTGGGCTTCGAGCAGGCGTTCCCGGAGGCGCGCACCGTCACCCTGACCCGCAGCTACCGCTCGACCGCGCCGGTGCTGGACCTCGCCAACCGCGTGCTGTGGACCAAGCCGCGGCACCTGCGCAAGGCGCTGACGAGCACCAGGGGTGCCGGCCCCACCCCGCAGCTCGTCGAGCACGCCGACGCGGAGGACGAGCAGCGCGCGGTGACCGCCGAGATCCGACGCCTGCTGGAGGCTGGCGTGCCCGCCGGGGAGATCGCGGTGTGCTACCGGATCAACAGCCAGGCCGCTGACTGGGAGGAGCCGCTGCGCGCCGCCGGGATCCCGGTGGTGGTGCGCGGCGAGCGCGGGGGCTTCTTCGCGCACCCCGCGGTGGCTCAGGCGCTGCGGGTCCTCACCGCCGAGGCCGCCACCACCCCGGACGGCCCACCGGCCAACATCGCACCGGACCGTCAGGGCGCAGCATGGCCGCCGGGCACCAGCCCAGCGAGCGCGCCCGACCCGGTCGCAGCGCTCGAGCGGGTGCTGCGCGGCGCGCTGGCCTGGCATCCGGGCCAGCCGCCCGCCGGAGCGACCGCCCGCGACCGCTGGGAGCACCTGACCGCGCTGCGCGACCTCTGCCAGCGCACGGTGGCCGAGCAGCCCGAGCGGTTCGGCGTCCACGGCGGGTTCGCCGAGCTGGTGGACGATCTGCGCGCCCGGGCTGCCGCCGGCCAGGAGACCGCCGACCCGGACGGCGCGGTGACCCTCCTGACCCTGCATCGCGCCAAGGGCCTCGAGTTCGACGCGGTGTTCCTCGTGGCCTGCGAGGAGGGGCTGCTGCCGATCTCGCATGCGGCGACCGAGGAGGCCATCGAGGACGAGCGGCGCCTGCTGTACGTGGGCGTCACCCGCGCGCGACGCCACCTGCGCCTGTCCTGGTCGCGGGCGCGTGGCGGGCGCAGCCGACGCCCGTCGCGGCTGCTGCACGGCCTGGGCCAGGACGCACCCGCCGCCGCGGGCGCGGCGACCGCGGGCGGCGCGAGCGCGCGCAGCGCACGTCGCCGCGGCAGCACGCGCTCCGGCGGGCGGGGCGCGGGACGCGCACCGGACCGGGACCCGCGAGCGCGTGCTGCGCCGCCCGCCGAGGACGGGTCGTCGGCCAGCACCTGCGGCTGCGGCGCCCCGCTCATCGCCGCCCTGGATCGACGCACCGGGCGCTGCGCCGACTGCCGCCCCGATGTCGGAGCGGCCGATGCGGTGCTGGGCACGCTCAAGGCGTGGCGACGCCACCAGGCTGCCGAGGAGGAGGTCCCCGCGTTCTGCGTGTTCGCTGACAAGACCCTGGAGCTGATCGCTGCCCAGCAGCCGGCCTCGCTGGAGGAGCTGGCCACCGTCCCCGGCGTCGGGCCGACGAAGCTGGAGCGCTACGGCGCCGCCGTGCTGGAGCGCTGCGCACCAACCCGTCCCGACCGAGGAGGCGATGCGTGAGCCAGTCGCTGTTCACCGACCTGTACGAGCTCACGATGATGGCCGGCTACTGGCGCACCGGTCACGCCGAGGACACAGCGACCTTCGACCTGTTCCACCGGCACGCGCCGCGCGGCGTCGACCTCGTCGTGGCCGCCGGGCTCGAGCCCACCCTGGAGTGGCTGGAGCAGCTCGGCTTCAGCGACGACGACCTGCTCTACCTCGACAGCCTCGACCTGTTCCCCGACGGCTTCCTGGACTGGCTGGGCGATCTGCGCTTCACCGGCGAGGTGTGGGCGATGCCCGAGGGCACGCCAGTGCTGCCCCACGAGCCGATCCTGCGCGTCACCGCACCGCTGGCTCAGGGCCAGCTGGTGGAGACCGCGCTGCTGAACATGGTCAGCTACAGCTCGCTGGTGGCCAGCACCGCCAGCCAGCTCGTCGCCGTCGCGCGGGGCACCCCGATCCTCGAGTTCGGCGCGCGACGCGCACACGGACCCGACGGCGCTCGCACGGGCTCGCGCGCCGCCTACCTGGGAGGCTGTGCTGCGACCTCGAACGTGGTGGCCGCCGCCGACTACGGCGTGCCCCCCTCGGGCACGCAGGCCCACGCCTGGATCATGGCCTTCCCCGACGAGCTGACCGCCTTCCGCGCCTACGCCGACACCTTCCCCCACCAGACCGTGCTGCTGGTCGACACCTACGACACGGTGCGCTCGGGCGTGCCCAACGCCATCACCGTGGGCCACGAGCTCGCCGCCAGCGGCCACCGGCTGCGTGGCATCCGGCTGGACTCCGGCGACCTGGACGCGCTGTCCCGGCAAGCGCGGCAGATGCTGGACGAGGCGGGGCTGTCGGACGTGCAGGTCCTCGTCTCTGGCGATCTGGACGTGGCCAGGGTCCGCGAGCTGGTCGAGGCCGACGCACCGATCGACGGCTTCGGCGTGGGCACCTCGTTGCTGACCGCCCGCGAGGATCCCGCCTTCTCCGGGGTCTACAAGCTCGCCGAGGTCGAGGGGCGCCCGGCCCTGAAGGTGTCCGGCGAGCCCACGAAGACCACCGACCCAGGGCGCAAGCAGGTGTGGCGCACCCCCGAGGGCGACGTCCTCGGGCTGGCCCATGAGGATCTGGCCGGCACGCCGCTGCTGGAGCAGGTCATGGCGGGGGGACGCCGGCTGCGCCCCGCGCCCGACCTCGCCGAGCAGCGGGCGCGGTGCCTGGACCGCGTCGCCGAGCTGCGCCCGCACCCGGAGCGGTGGACGCTGCGTCGCAGCCCCGAGCTGAAGGCGCTGCGACGCGAGCTCCTGGCCACCCACGGCCACGCCGAGGGCGCCTGATCCCACCCACCGCACGACAACGGCCGCGCGGTGCACCGCGCGGCCGGAGCAGAGGCGGGGCAGCGCCGACGGCGCCACCCCGCGAGCGGACGCTGACCTGCTAGAGGTCCTCGTCCATGTCCTCCTCCATCGGGTCCTCTTCGAGGTCGTCCATGTCCTCGACCTCGGTCTCGCAGGCCACAGCACCCAGGGCCAGCAGACCAGCGAGCAGGGCGGCGAGCAGGTTCTTGCGGCGCATGGCTCTCTCCTTCGTCTTCGCGTGCGGGCTCGACCTGCGCTGCGGGCCACCTTCGTGACGCTGCAGCGCGAAGTTGTCACTGTCCGTCCTAGTGGGTCGATGCCCGCCGCGCGAGCCCCCTAGCCTCGTTCGAACGGACGAGAGGGCTCGTCCGGCGCGTCGAGGACGAAGCGGAGCCGTCGGCTGCCGGGCACGGTCCGCACCAGCCCGGCGGTCTCGGCGACGCGGAGGTCAGCGCGGGCGCGCTCACGGTCGCAGCCGACCTCGGAGGCGTACTCGGTGATGGTGATCGCCTCGTCACGGCGCCGGCGCAGGACCGAGGCGACGGTGGCTGGCGCGGTGACGGTGACCTGGTGGGCGCGATCGGCGAGCGCGCCGGCAGTGGCGGCCACCCCCTCGAGCCACCACTCGAGCCAGGGGACCACGTCGCCGCGGCGGCGACGCGTGGCGGCCACCTCGCGGTGGTAGCGGGCGGGGTCCGCGGCGGCGCGCCGATCCAGCGGGATCGCCCCGACGGGGTCCAGCCCGCGGGCGCGCAGCACCAGCCGCGCCGCCGCGCGCGCCAGGCGACCCCCGGCGGCCTCGAAGGGCTGCCACTCCAGCAGCGCCTGGTGCACCAGGCCCGCTACCACCGGCGTGGGCACCGTGGCGCTGTCGCGCCCCAGCCACGCGCACAGGTCCTCCAGCAGCGCCGGGACCAGCGCCGGCTCGGGCAGCGGATAGAGCAGCTGGCCCTGGGCACCGTCATGGACCGCCTGGTCGGTGCGGCGCGGCGTACCCGCCACCTCGGGGTCCACCAGCCCGCGGGTGAGCAGGCGGTGCGCCTGCGCGAGCGTCCCCCGCGGGTCAGCGAACAGCTCCCCGGCGAGCCGGTCCTCGGCGGCGTGGACCGCCAGGACGCCAGCGTGCTCCAGCGCGGCGACGTCCTGGGTCGGCAGGCCCTCCAGGCGCAGCGCCTGCGCCCAGCCACCGGCCGCCTCGGCCGGGGCGGCCGGGGCAGCCGGGTCGGGCCCACTCCCTTCGGCGGCGGTCTGCGGGTCGTGCAGCGCGGGGTCGTGCACCGCCGGGTGGTGCCCAGCCTC
>Ga0207421_10000953_pt1 | contig 37513 bp, 44 predicted proteins | sample SodLakKL_010_SED_4_FD_187542 | JGI IMG/M metagenome (GOLD analysis project Ga0207421, IMG submission 187542) | Alkaline sediment microbial communities from Lake Tanatar, Kulunda Steppe, Russia - 8KL_010_SED (SPAdes) (version 2) | ecosystem: Environmental > Aquatic > Non-marine Saline and...
GTATTATACAGGAGGTTGAGGAAAAAAACCAGGGGGGTTTTCTAAATCCCGTGCTAAAAGGCTTCTTGAAAACTTTGACGTGGCCGTGATTGATCAGCCGCTATGCCCTTGCTTCCTCATCATATTTATGTTATTGTTTATTATATAACGAACGCCCATAGGGGTATATTTTAGGAGGTTATTATTTAATGCAAGGCAGTGTTAAGTGGTTTAACCCTGAAAAAGGGTACGGTTTTATCGAAAAAGAAGATGGTAATGATGTTTTCGTTCATTACTCTGCAATCCAGGAAGAAGGGTTCAAAACATTGGATGAAGGCCAGCAGGTTGAATTCGAGGTAATCGAAGCCGACCGGGGCCCGCAAGCTACAAACGTGGTAAAGCTCTAATAGGTTTATCCCCAATACTAGAAACATTACCTGACTTAATAAGCCGGCTTAAACGCCGGCTTTATTTTGTTTCCCACCGGCTTTTTCCCTATTTTTAAATCTGGCAAAGATACTATCCCCTTAGGTCAACTTTTTGCAGGATAATGTTTACAGGAAATTGAATACTCGATTATCACTCACCATGTGTAAATGGCGGTGCTATCGAATTTATTGAAAGGAGGGGCATTTATTGTATCTAATGGTGATTGTTATTAACAAAACAGAAACAGTCAACGAAATACTGGAGATGTTCTACAATATTGGGATTAGGGGAGCCACTATCTTCGATTCCCGGGGAATGGGGCAAACTTTCATGGACTGCGAAAGCCCGGTAGTAGGTGGACTGAGATCTTTAATTTATGATCAATGCCGGCCCAATAATATTACCATTTTGTCCGTTGTAGAAAGCCTGGAACAATATGACCGGGCGGTCCAGGAAGTGGAAAAAATCACGGGCAGTTTTGATGAACCGGGGACAGGTATTGCCTGTGTTTTTCCCCTGGCCAGGCTAAAAGGTTTTTCACCTAACAACAAACAATAACATATTAGGAGGCAGATAATCTTGCCTGTTTTCCAGCAAAGTTTAAGCTTAGCATTAATCTTATTACTTGGCTTACTGGGTGGCAAATTGGCCCAAAAATTTAAAGCACCGATGGTTGTGGGATTCATAGTAGTTGGACTCCTGATGAGCCCCTCCCTATTACACATCATTCCTGAACAATTAAATCAAGAATTTGAGCTGATCAAGCTCTTTGGCCTGGGCATGATCGCTATAACCATAGGCGGAGAGCTTGAGTACAAAAAAATGAAAAACATCATGGGCTCGATCGCCGCAATTACAATACTCCAGGTCGTAGGAACGTCTATTGTTGTATTTGCGATTATGTACTTTGTTTTTGATGTTCCGATCCCGGTAGCCCTGATCCTTGGTGCCATAGCAACCGCCTCCGCCCCCGCGTCTCCGATGGCCAATGTGAGAGAATACCAGGCCAGGGGGCCGTTTACCAACACTTTACTGGGTGTAGTGGCTTTTTTAGATGCGGCCTGCCTGATCTTTTTCGCCATTGTAATGGCCATTTCAGGAGTTTTCCTGCGCGGAGGGACACTGGAAATTATGTCTCTTTATGAGCCGTTGATTGAAATAGTTGGCTCATTGCTTTTAGGGGCAGCCAGCGGCCTGCTGATCATGATCTGCGCCCGGTTTTTGGATCGAAAAATTCAAATCCTGGCTTTGTTAATTGGTTTCGTGTTATTAAACAGCGGCATAGCACAAATATTTCATCTATCACCGCTTTTGGCCAACATGACGGCCGGAGTCCTTATAGCCAATGTGCACCATAGTCCTGCAAAATTAGTGCATACTTTCGACGACATTGATCTTCCGGTCTATATAGCTTTTTTCCTGTTAGCCGGGGCCAGTTTGCGTATTGATATCCTTCTAGAAAACTGGTTGATTACAACAGCCTATATAGTGGCGCGTGGCATTGGCAAGGTGGGAGGCACTTTCCTGGGAGCAAAGCTGGCCGGAGCAGAACGTAAAGTCCAAAAATATCTTGGTTTTGGCATGTTTTCTAAGGCCGGTTTGACTATCGGACTGCTGATCATTGTCCAAAAAACTTATCCCGATATCGCACCGGTTATAACCGCCGTTGAGTTGGCCGCAGTTGCAGTATGTTCGGTAATCGGACCTTTAGGCGAACGATTTGCCTTGATCTCTTCTGGTGAAACGAAGCTGGGTCCGCGCGAAAAAACAGCCCCAAGTTAATTATTTACAGGGAATATTCATAAGCCTGCTGAAAGAAAGCCAGCTCCAGTTTCATGGCAGTGCGGTAGTAACCTTCCGCCCGGGTAGCGGACTGCTCATAGCCCAAATGTTCGTTGTATAAATCCTCTAATTTGCCGGCCAGTAAATCAAAATCATCAGCCGAGTAGGTGTCAACCCACTCCCGGTAGGGACTGTCCGGGTTAAGCCGGGGGGCTAGCTGTTGACCCAGGTAGGAATAAAGGCGCATACAGGGCATCATTACCGCCATAATACTTTCAACAGGTTCGCTCCAGGCCACTCTGAGCAGGAAATCGGTGTAAGACCTGGTTGCCGAGGCCGGTTCCGGGGCCAACTCGATTCCCCACCTTTTAGCATAAGTTTGATGCAAACGCAGCTCATCAAGAACTCCATCAAGTTGATCTCGAAAAGCATAGATCGAAGTCCCGGTTGGTGCCTTGGCCAGGGCTAAAGCATAAGCCCGGGCAAAAGACTCCAGGAAGAAAGCGTCCTGGCCAACATAAAACTTAAAGCTTTCCCGGGAAAGATCCCCGTTTGCTATCCCCCGGACAAAAGGGTGATTCAAACAGGCTTCGGCAAGATCCTGGTTGGCTTCCCAGAGCCTCTTGGCAGTTTTCCACGACATAATCAGCCCCTCCTTTACTGTATAGGCCCTGTATATTTTTTAATCAAGCTGCATAAATAAATTATAACAACTTTCACCGTTATCTCAAAAAACCCTACAAGGGGATGTTTTTGAGTTGCTGCCGGCAATGCAGCTTTTCCAGGTAAACGCTACAGGGTCCTCTTGTGCCGATAATTAACCGAGGCTATAATTAGATTTGTATTATCGACCCCGGAAGCTGTCAACAGTTCTTTTACCTCTGAAAAGTTTGCTAAAACATAAGAAGGCGGTGCGACATGACAGACATACTACTTATACGCCACGGCGAAACCCGGTGGAACCGGGAAGAAATTTTCCGCGGGCAGGCTGACATACCTTTAAACGATTTTGGGCGCAGGCAGGCTGGCGCTCTGGGCGAAGCTCTCCTTCAGCGGAAACTTAAAGATCCACAGTTTTTTTCAAGCCCTCTTTCCAGGGCCTATGAAACTGCCTGCATTGCTGCCGCTTTCTACAAACAAGAGAAAAAAGTTGTCAAGGAAGAAGCTTTTAACGATCTTTGTTTTGGAAAATGGGAAGGAAAAACCCTGCCCCAGGTCCGGGAAAGCTACCCTGAATTGTTTGCGCTGTGGGAAAAAGAACCGGGAAAAGTAACCATTCCCGGCGGAGAAAGTCTTGATGCGGTGGCTGATCGTACTGAAAAAGCAATTTACAGGATGGCCTTTACACGGCCTGATAAAACAACAGTGATTATTTCACACCGGGCTGTTAATAAGACCCTTCTCTGCCGGCTCTTGGGTCTTGGCTCTAACGCTTTCTGGAAGCTGAGGCAAAATACCGCCTGTATCAACGAACTAAATTTTACCGAAGCCGGTTTCATCCTGGTTAAACTAAATGACACCTGTCACTTAATGTCGTTGGGGAAAGATCAAAACAATTTCTAGATAATCAGCGGTTAAAAAACCGAAAGGGGTCAACAGGCCGGTGCTGATAGTAGGAATTCCACTCCCGTGAGCCATCATCGACCCGCACCTCAAAGTGAAGGTGTGAACCGAAGGCCCGTCCGGTGGCCCCGACTTTGGCAATTGGCTGGCCCCTGGATACCCGGTCTCCTTTTGAAACCAGGTGTTCGCTGTTGTGCAGATAAAGAGTCCAGTATTTACCATGCCGAAGGATCAAATATTTACCCTGAGTATCTCCATAGCCATCATACGTAACCACGCCGTCATCGGCGGCAAGAACACTGGTGCCTTGCTCGATGTGGATATCGATCCCCGTATGCCGGGAACTAAATCCATTATAGACAACCCCTTTACCCCGGACGGGCCACACAAACTGACCGGTCCCAATCGATGGCGGTTCTTTAAGGCCCTTGATCTCAACCTGCGGCTCAGGTTCTTTTATAACTTTTTCACTAATAACCTTACGCTCGATTTCAACCCCGTTTTCCCGTTCCACCTGGTAAACGATCTCTTTTTCTCCGTCACTGCCAACTTCTTTAACTTCTTTTTCTGAGATCAGCATATCATCATCATAAATATATTCAGTTGAATAAGGAATCGGTTCAATTTCAGTAACTTCTTCCAGGGATTTTACGCTTACGGTAATATCTTCGACAGGAGCCTTTTCCGTTACTGGTTCAGAACCAGGCACCACCGCTTCCACATGGGCTGGAGCCGATTTGAACTCATGCTCAACTATAGAAGGTAGATGCAAATCATTCAGTCGGTCTTCAAACAAGCCGGCATCCGCCATTATAAGAGGAGTTTTACTGCCATTAGCTTTAAGCAGTGAGGCAGCTTCTGCCGCTGTAAAAACCTGTTCCGGCTCAACCCTGATTTCCTGCAGGTCAAGATCTTCTGCAACTATAAAATCAAGCACTTTAGCGGTAGCGCGTTCACATTCACCGGTATATTCATCTTTAAGCGCTTCAACCACCTTATCCAGGTCTTCTTCACAAGCCACCGGAACAAAGGGTTTTCCATCAACCTTGATCATGTAGGCATCGGCCACAAAGGAGCCGATCTGCCTGATTCTTTCACGAACCGCTTCCGGGTCCGGTTCACAGTCCGGACGCAGTTCTTTGGTTATGGTTATTTTTTCAGCAAACTCCAGGTCCATACTGTAAAGGGCGCTGTACTCTTCGGTTAATTCTTCAACAAAAAAATCTATTTCCCGGGCATCTTCTACTAGGCCCAGTTCATGCCCACCAGCAGACACTACATATACCTGGCTGTTCTGATAGTGGAGTAAGCCAAGCGCTGATATGATAATTAAAGCGGAACTGAAAATATAATGGGAACAACGGATACTCAAGGTCCGAAACAAGCTGCATCTAATCATAGTTGTCTTCCTTTTCTAACTGGAAAAGATTTTAATTTACTAATGATTATAACACAATATTAATATTTTAGCTTGTTTTACCGCTTAACTCAAATCGGCCCTGTCCCTATTCAGCTCTATTTAACTCTCCTCCTGCCGCCTTAGCTTTTTAAAGCAATTCATCCTTATCCTCAATAGCCGGTATCCCGTTTTATTCTTTAAACCGGAAATTCAGAGATCTTATTCAGTTATCAGACCTTTAAAGTCCTCTTTAAATTTCTGAAAAGCCCCGGCACATATACCGCTAACGCCCCCGGCAATATATTTTACTCCCAAATTGATCCACCCGGAAGCTGCAGCAAGATCACTTACAAATACCCCGGGAACCTTCCCGGCTTTGACGATCAAATTTATTGCCCCAGAGATCATTTCCTGCACTTCTCCATGGTTCGGGTCTCCGTAATAACCGAGCGATTGGGCCAGATCGGTCGGGCCAATAAACAGGACATCGATATCTTCCACCTCGAGAATTTGGGGAAGATTATCCATAGCCGTTCTGGTTTCCAGGTGCACGATAATCATGGTTTCACGGTTGCTTTTTTCCAGGTACTGCCGCTTGTTTATCCCAATCCCGTAACCGGCAGACCGTGTTGAAAAGGCCAGGCCTCTTCCTCCCCGGGGATAATACTTGCCGTGATAAACAGCCTTTTCAGCATCCTCCCTGGTGTTGATCATAGGGACATGGATGCCCATGGCTCCAATATCCAGGGCCCGCAGGATATACTGCCTTTCGTTTTGAGGGACCCGGATCAATGGGGTAATATTACTGCATTCTGCCGCCCGGACCATGTTTTCCATGGTTTCAGGCGACATGTAGCCGTGCTCGGAGTCAAAAACTATGAAATCCAGCCCGGCGTAGCCGACTATCTCCACCATGCTTGAAGAGTTAAAACCCTGGAAAACTCCGAGGGCTGCTTCCTCCTGAATTTTTTCCCTGATCATATTTTTCATATAAGCTCCTATTCTTTAACCAGCAGGACATTTACCGCTTTTGCCACAACTTTAACTTCATCGCCCACCTTAAGGTCCAAATCCCGCAATGAATTCATAGTCATCACCGAAGTCATTTCTCCCCCACCTGGCAGCTCCACCAGAACTTCCGACATAATATTTCCTTCCTTAATAGATTTAACCCTGCCTTTGACCTGGTTCCTGGCTCCGTACTTCATTACTGCACCTTCTTCCTCATGATAATAATTAATAATATTCTATAAAAATCAGCAAATCCCTTTTAAGGCCTTTTTAGATCAGCCAGGTTAATCACTGATCCAAAACCGCCTGGAAGATAAGTATTTGGGAAAGCACTTGACCAGGATATTTAACAGCATCTGCACACACCGTTTCTTTGTGGGATTGTAATCTTCTTCGCCGCGCGATTCCTTCACATATTCGAGCATATGGCGGACAGGCTGCCTGGAAAAGATGAGCAGCCGGCACAGGTTTAAAGTTAGCTGGCAGCCGCCGCAGTGAAGGGCAAGTTCCCCGGTACTTTTCAAACCACCTCCCGAGAATCAAGTCGTTATGTATTTACAAAGCCCGGGGCTTTAAAAAAACAGGCTGGAGTTGCAGACCTTGGCTTCATCCAGTAGAATGCAATAAAGTAGAACCGGTTTATGATCATAAAAATCAGAGGAGGCTAAAACATTGCCCGATCATTATAGCTCCTTTACCGGAACCAGCGATTATATTGCGTCACAGGAACTGCAAAACAGCGTCAACGTATCGATGGCGCTCGGTAGGCCCATATTAATCAAAGGCGAGCCGGGCACAGGAAAAACGATGCTGGCCAGGAGCATTGCTGAAAATCTGGGTAAGGAACTTTTAATCTGGAACATCAAATCATCGACCAGGGCCGGCGACGGGCTCTACATCTACGACACGGTCCAGCGGCTTTACGACAGTCAGTTCGGCGACCACGACGTTTCAGATATCCGCCACTACATCAAGCTGGGCCAGCTGGGCCAGGCCTTCGTCTCTGAAGAACAGGTGGTCCTCTTAATTGACGAAATCGACAAGGCCGACCTGGAGTTCCCCAACGACCTGCTCTGGGAACTGGACATCATGAGCTTCAATATCTCGGAAACCGGGGAAACAATCGAAGCCCGGCACCGCCCTGTTGTAGTCATCACCAGCAATGCCGAAAAGGAACTGCCAGACGCTTTCCTGCGTCGTTGCATTTTCCATTACATCGCCTTTCCCGATGCTGCAATGATGGCCGAAATTGTCAGGGTCCACCATCCCAACCTGGAACAAAAACTGCTGAAAGAGGCCCTTGAAGCCTTCTACTGGATTCGCAGCATCGGCGGCCTCCAGAAAAAGCCGAGCACAAGCGAGCTGCTGGACTGGGTCCAGGCCCTGGCCATCGGGGGCATCAGTCCCGATAAAATCAGCGACGAATTTCCTTTCCTGGGCGTTTTGTTGAAAAAAGACCAGGATTTCAACACCGTCCTGCAGCGCCTGCACAGCCAGGGCAAGCAGATCAAGTCGGCCGCAGGTATCCCGCGCCTCCGCTAATGGCTGTTTCGAAAGGACCGGATTCATGTTTATCAACTTCTTTTACCTGCTGAGAGCCTACGGCGTCCCTGTAACCATCACCGAATGGATGATGCTGATGGAAGCCCTGAGCCGGGGCATGGCCGCATCGAGCCTGACCTCCTTTTACCACCTGGCCAGGGCAGTGCTGGTTAAAAGTGAAGCCCACTACGACCGCTATGACCTGGCCTTCTACAGCTACTTCCAGGGCATCGAAACGCCCCTGGAACTGACTGAAAAAGTATTACAGTGGCTGGAAGAAGCGCTTCCTCCCCGTCAAATTTCAGATCAGGAGCGGCAACAATTCCAGGAGTGGGATTTGGACGACCTGCGCCGCCGCCTTGAAGAACGACTGCAGGAACAGAAAGAACAGCATCACGGCGGCTCGAAATGGATCGGCACCGGGGGGACCTCCCCTTTCGGCCACTCCGGCTACCACCCGTCCGGAATCCGCATCGGTGGCAGCTCGGTAAACAAGTCGGCCGTCCAGGTAGCAGCCCAGAGGGATTTCCGCGGGTTCAGGACCGACGCCACCATCGGGGTGAGGCAATTTGAAGTGGCCCTGAGGAAATTGAGGCAGTTGAGCAGCAAGGAAGAAGGCCCCCGGGATGAACTGGACCTTGATGAAACTATCCGGGCCACGGGTGACAAGGGCGGAATGCTGCAGCTGGTTTGGAACAGGAGCAGAAAAAATACGGTAAAAGTGGCTCTGCTCATGGATTCAGGAGGTTCGATGGAGCCATACTTGCGCATCTGCAGCCAGCTTTTCACGGCCATGAACCGTTCCAGCCATTTTAAGGATTTGCGTTTCTGCTACTTTCACAACTGTATCTACCAGTATCTCTACCTCGATCCGGATTGCCAAATGGACAGCGCCATCCGTACCGACGATTTTCTGCGGATGTTCGGCCCGGAATACAAGGTTATCCTGCTGGGCGATGCCAGTATGGCTCCCAGTGAACTAACCATGCGGGGCGGAGCTATCGACTGGTCTTTTCACAACGATGAACCGGGAATCGAATGGCTGCAGCGTATTGCCGGGCACTTCAGCCATTCTGTCTGGCTGAACCCCATTCCGGCGCCGTACTGGAACCGCGTCACCGGCCACTACACCATCTCCCAGATCCGCAAAGTACTCCCCATGTATGAGCTGAGCGTGGAAGGCCTGGAAGGGGCCATCAAAAAGCTAAAGGTGCGGAAGTAATCCTCTAAGAAAACAGGGGGCTTGCTCAATTATTCTTCTTCATTATGAGTCTGGAGCACTATAATCGATTGAACCACAGTTTGGAGGATTAACCAATCGATATAAATAAATACCAGTACAAATCACTTCCTCCGTCGAAAGAAGACCTGGCAAAACTGTGCTCTCTGATCGAGGCTAACCTGACCGAATTAGAAAAAATCGCTGCTGAAGTTGATCAGAACAAGAACCTGCTTGATAGGGGTTTGGACAAATACAGGCTCTTTAATTTCGGCTGCCTCTTTTTCGACTTCTACCTTCATGTCGAGGACTGCCTCCTGGTTATCGCCAGGACCATTGACAAATGGATCCCCGCCAGCCTGGACTGGCATGCGCAGCTGCTCAGGTTAATGAAAAGCCCTTTCCCGGAAAAAAGGCCGCCGATCTTGTCTCAAGAAACCGCCGCCGTCCTGGAAGACTACCTCATCCTCTACCTCAATTTCCACCATCAAGGCCCGAACCTTTCTTCCGAAAGGATAAAAAAAATGGCCGCCACTACCGGCCATCTCTACTGCCTGCTGGTAAAGGATTTAACCGCTATAACCGGGCTATTTACCCCCCGGAAGCGATAAAAACTCCTGCCTCCAAGCTGCAACAAACCATTAATCAATCCTTTAACATCTCGGCAAAGTAGGTTTCCCCTAAACCGTTCTCCCGGGACAGCAGCGCCAGCACCCCTTCCACATCGGCCAAGGCCCTGTGCGCCTGCTCAGGCTCGATACCATGCCGGTCCAGCAGGGTCTGCAGGTTGCGCCCGCCCCGCCAGCTCACACCGGTCATGGAACAAAGCCACGGTTTTCTCTTTACAGAAGGAATTATTTTCGAGACAAACCCCCGGTCAAAAGAGGCGTTATGGGCAACCAGGAAGTCGGCCTGCTCAATCATCCCCTTAATTTTTTCCAGATCCAGGTGTTTCCCCAACAGTTCCTCTTTTGAAAGTCCGTGCACCCGGTAAGCGCCGCTGCTGATTTCGACATTTGGTTCCCTTAAGCCGCTGTAACAATCAACAATCCCGGTAATACCGTGCCGGTCGTAGCTGAAGAGGACCATGGCCAGTTCAACAACCTCATCAAAACCAGGATAAAGGCCAGTTGTTTCCACATCTATGCAGCCTGCAATGCCGGTAAACCCGGGGGTGCTTTTCTTTTTTAGTTTATCTTTTTCCAAACTTCTTTTCCCCTGGTAAACGATACCGTCTTTTTTTATCTCCAGGATCCGGTCCACCCGGAAATTGCGCATCTCCTTTCTTTTCAGGCAGTAGGCCTTCAAGCCGAGATAATTTTTGCCTTTATACTGCATGGAACCCACGCTTTCAGGCACAATTACCCGCCTGCTCTTCTCATCCCTGGTCTTGAGATAGACAATTTCCAGTTCCTCGCTGTTTTCAGCGGCCTCCCTGATGGTATTAACCTTTTCATCCAGGGGTAATTTTTCCTCAGAGACTTCATACTGCCGGCCGGTAATGAATTTGACCACCCTGAAGTCGAGACGGACATCTGATTCCTTGATTATATGTTTCAGGAAAATGCCTTCAAAACTGCGGCAGCGTGAAAGGGCCACGTAAAGCTGGCCCGAGGCAAAAGCTCCCCGGCCCAGATCGATAACCACTTTATCAAAGGTCTTGCCCTGGCTCTTGTGGATGGTGATCGCCCAGGCCAATTTCAGGGGATACTGGATAAATGAGCCCACCTTGTCTGCGGCGACCGACCGGGCCTCTTGATCCCAGTAAAAGCGGTAAACATCCCACTTATGGGGGACCACCTCTTCAACAGATCCATCGCCCAACTTAACGTCCAGACTGTCTTCATTTATTGCTTCAATTGTGCCGATAGTGCCGTTTATCCAGCGCCCCCCGGCATCGTTGTTTAAAAGCATCACCTGGGCCTTTTCTTTCAGCTCCAGCACTTCATCGGCCGGGTAGCTTTTTGGATCGATCTCGCCTATAATTTCTGCTTCAAAATAATAGGACTTGCCCTTTAGCTTCTCCAGCTCCGCCCTGTTTCGCTCCTCGGCCATGGCATTGGTCGTGGTTAGATATATGCCATCCCGAGGCAGTTTGTGCTGATCTTTAAACACTCTCTCGTTCAGCCGTTCCAGGTCCTGGCCGGTAATGGTTTTATTGCGGATCTTGTTTAACAGATCGATAAAATCGCTGTCGCTCTGGCGGTAGATTTTTTCCAGCTCCAGGTGCTCAACCTCAATTCCTGAGAAAACCCTGGCGTCAAAAAAATACTCACTCTCGTAAAACTGTTCAAACATGGCCCGGTCGTGGCCGGCAACCACAGGCGGGATCTGGTAGAGATCGCCAATGAAGATCATCTGGATACCCCCAAAAGGCTCCCCGGGCTTTTTGCCGGTTATCCTCAGGAACTCGTCAATACAGTCAAGGAGATCGGCCCTGACCATCGATATTTCATCAATTATGATCGCTTCCAAATTTTTGTAAATGGGAGAGGATTTCTTTTTGGCCTGCCGCCTGACCTTTTCCACGGTCACATCGGGCCGGAAACCAAAAAAGGAATGGATGGTCTGCCCGGCGATATTTACAGCAGCCACCCCGGTGGGGGCCAAAACAACCAGATTCTTTTCGGTTACGGAGCGGAAATACTCAAGCAGGGTCGATTTGCCGGTCCCGGCCCTGCCGGTAATGAAAAGGTGTGGGCCTGTGTTTTCCATCAGCTCCAGAGCCGTTTCAAACTGGGGATTGATCTCGATATTTTGAAGCACCAAATTACCTCTCCCTGACCGGTCAGGATTTCTGGTATCTATTATAGAGCACCGCTGTTCTAAAACAAGGTTTGAGTCACAACTCTCCCTGATCTAATAAATTGATAGTATACAGGGCCAATTGATAAGCATTTCAGGTTATGATTTATGTGCATTGGCGATTTCCAGGGCAGCGGGCAGCAGTTCAGAGATCATCGATTCTGCTCCTCAGGCCCAGTTTTCTAGCTTAAACCCATCAATTCCGGCAAATTCCCTTGTATTATTGGTAATCAGGGAGAGGCCCGCGGCCAGGGCTGCCTCCTTTTTTCTTTGCCGATAGTTGCGTCCGGCATTATTACAAGCCGGGTTCTTCAAAATAGCTCCGTTTTACCACAGCTTTATAAAGCTGCCCGCCATGCTCGAAACAATGCTCTCCTTCGAGTTTGCCGGACATAATCCTTTCATCCACCTCGAATAAGACCACTTCTTCTTCGTCTTCGACAGGCTGGTACAGAGTTCCTCTTAGATAAGGGGTATCGCCGTTGATGATTTCCAGGTCGGCTTCAAATTCATTGGCAAACTCAAAGCTGTAGGTGGCTATCACTTCATCCGGCTCGAATTCCCGGGAGAACCCGGTTTCAATGGACAGTATCGCTTCCATTTTATCCAGCTCTTCCGGGTTGATGTAGATTGTTTTTTCATAAACCATGGCCTGGTAATTTCACTTCCCTGGTCAAAAGGCTGATCCCGAACTCCAGGGACCCTCTTAGGGCGCCTCGATAACCTCGATCCGGACCTTGGCCAGTCCTTGCCCTTTCATCCCCAGCTCATCGGCCGCCTTCTTGGAGAGGTCGATAATCCTGCCTTCGATGTAAGGCCCGCGGTTGTTGATCCTGACCACAACTGAATCGTTGTTGTCAAGGCGAGTTACTTCCACGATGGTGTCAAAAGGCAGTTCCCGGTGAGCCGCAGTCAGGGTATACATATCGTAAGTTTCGCCGCTGGCGGTAGGGCCTTCATGAAAATTATCTCCATACCAGGAGGCAATCCCCTCCTGGGCCCAGCCTTTAGTCGCTGATCCTCCGGTATTGTTCCCCATCATTAGAGCAGAAATGGGCAGATCCATTTCCGGCTCTTCCCAGGCACATAAATCTTCCGTATGGTTATGGTTACCAGTTGCAATTTCCCACACAAACCCTTTCCCTTTGTCTCTTTCGCAAGTTTCCTCAAGGGAAAGCGGAAACATGTCCATGCCATCAGAATCAACATCGCCAATAACGGCTCCTCCGATTCCTAGCGCAAACAAAAAAACCACTATTACTCCCAGGTTGAGAAATATTGGCCTGCTGATCAACTTAAATCATATCCTTTACAAAATGTTAAAGTCCTTCCCAGACTTTTAATATCCTCTTCTTTTTGTAGACCAAAACCCCGGGTTTGTCAAATCATCTAGTTTTTGTTCAAGGCGCCGGATACGGTAATCCTGGATTAAGTCGATAAAGCGGGGATCCTGGAGCGGGTTTTCGGCAAAATAAAAAAGGTGGCTGTTACAGCGGCAGTCCGAGGAACCAAACCCCTTAACAGGATTATCTGTGATTTGGCACAAGGCATCGGCCAGCCCGCATTCCAGGTCATCAGCAGTGATGATTGGCACGGGTATGATCTTGGCTGCTTCTCCAATTACATAATCGATATGCCAGCGTTTTTGCTTCCCTTTCCTGGTATGGCGGGCCACTCGTTTGCTCAGGCTCCGCTTCGCCGAGCCAACGTAAACGTAATACCCCGGTTTGAAAAACTTTGGCCCCAGCTCACCTGTGGTGATCAAACTATCATCTTTCAGGCTAATCAAGAGCAGGTAGGCCGTTTTAATTCCCTTGGCTGAGATTTCTTTAAGCTTGTGTAGATGCTCAGAGCCCCTTTTAGTCACCGCCTCCGGGAACATGGCCCCCCGCTTATTTTTGAAAAAGAAAAAGGATAACTAGACATACCTAAATACAATTAAAATAACCCCGACCTGCCTTTAAGTCTTCCTATTGGACTTGCCACTGCTTCAAATAGCGATATAGAGCTTGAAGAAGTATATAAAAAAGCGGACAAAATCATGCTGCGCCAAAAACAATCCCGGCGAAGGTATTCCAGCAGTGAATAACTGTTAACCAAAACAAAACGCTACAGCAAGTTATTATACTTTTTTAGCAAAGAATTTTTAGCTGGTATTATTTTCTTTGTTTCGTTCGGCCAGCCTGATTTTACGTCTTTCAGCAGCCTCATGGTTACGTCTTTTTTCTTCTTCGGTATTCAGGAATAGCGGAGGAATTGGTCTGGGCTTACCATGTTGATCAAGGGCCACGAAAGTCAGGTAAGCCGAGGCAGTATGCCTGATTTCTCCGGTCATCACGTTTTCCGCTTCCACACGGACCCCAATTTCCATCGAAGTTTTTCCTGCATAATTTATGGAAGCGTTAATCTTAAGTAATTCTCCGATATAAACGGGGTGATAAAAATCCAACCTGTCTATTGATACGGTAACCACGTTGCCTGACGAGTGCCTGGCCGCAACCATGCCGGCAGCGCTGTCAACCAGCTTCACAATCGAACCGCCGTGCACGTTTCCCGCCAGATTGGCATCGGCCTGGGTCATTTGCTGAATAATCATCGCTTTGCTTTCCTGGACTGATTTTCCTTTCATAATTTCCTCAATTTCCTCCTTAAGCGCTTGCTTTTAATGCCACTATACAATAAATTGCACAGGACCAAAAATGACTTTCACATTATCCGAAACTTATTTGCCACGATTATAGCTGTTATTGATCAAACCAGTCAAACCGGGGAAAACCAGGGCTTGTGATTCCGTCTCTTTGTCCCGGCTGCCACAGTAAAAGTTGTCGCATACTACTTTCAATTGATAACACATATAAGGCAATGTTATATTATTAGTAAGTAATCATTTCAAACCTGAGAAGGGAATGAGCGTATATGGCAATGATGGGAGAAAGCTACGAATGGCTTCGGAAAAACATGGTTGAAAACCAGATTAAGGCCCGTGGTGTAAGAGACAAAAGAGTCTTAGATGCCTTTTTAAAAATTCCCAGGCATATTTTTGTGGGGCCGGACCAGCGGCCCCTGGCTTACGAGGACCACCCCCTGCCCATAGAACATGACCAAACCATCTCTCAACCCTATATCGTAGCCCTGATGACCGAAGCCCTGGAGCTTAAAGGTGATGAGAAAGTCCTGGAAATCGGGACCGGTTCCGGCTACCAGACCGTAATCCTGGCTGAACTGGCCGGGCACGTCTACACCATCGAACGGTTTGAGAAACTTTCCCGGTCCGCTTCCATACTGCTCGGCGAGCTGGGGTATGAAAATGTTGCCTACCGCGTTAGTGATGGTACAAAAGGTTGGCCTGAAGAAGCACCTTTCGACGGCATCCTGGCAGCAGCCGCATCCGAAAAGATCCCCCCGGCCCTTGTGGAACAGCTTGCCCCCGGGGGCAAACTGGTCATTCCCGTCGGCGACATGGGCGGGCAGGAGCTCCTGGTGGTCAGCAAAGACAGCCGGGGCAATATCACTCGGGAAAACCTCGGCGGCTGCCGCTTTCTCCCATTGGTTGAACAAAAAGATAACTAATAGAGCTAGCTTTATTTCACCGTATTATTACCGCCTTTTTGGGCTTCATGAAGTCTCTTATCACCCCGGGCAAGTGTAAGAACTGCTGCCATTCTCTTTATTAGCTGCGTTATTTTAATTGAAGAAGGCGGGGTAAAATCCCCCGCCCTTTGCATTTGGTTATTACCGGCCCTTATATTCAGGAGGCCGGCCCGGAGGGGCCTGCAAGCCGGCCAGAGCATCTTCGGTGGAGAATATCTCCTGCAACCGATCCAGTTCGAGTTCTATAGCCGTGCCGGTATCGGCACCGGCCTGGGCATCGATCAGTTCGTTGGCCATCTTCAAAGCCAAAGGCGCCTTTTTTGAAACGATCCGGATCGTCTTAGAGGCAAACTCTTCATCGACTCCCTCGGGCGGCTGTCCTTTAAGCATAAGTTTTACGTTTTCAGGAGAAAAGGCATTTTTAATCTGGCTGTAAGAAGCAGGGATCTCCCGGAAGCTGTACTTATCGGTTACACCTTCCGCAATCAATTCCTTAACTTCCCCTTCCACTTCCGGCAACTCCACCAGCCTGTTGACAATGCCCAGCTCATAAGCGTCCTTAGCCCGTAGGGTCTTGCCGCTAAACACGTAGTACTTGGCCAGTTCCGGGCCTACATGCCTGCTCAGGCGGTACATACCGCCCAGGCCGGGATATATCCCGATGCCTGTTTCGGGGAAGCCAAGCGAACCGCCGGGGGTGGCCACTATAGCCTGGCAGGCCAGGGCCAGCTCGCTGCCGCCTCCCAGGGACAGCCCGTCCAGCAAAGCTATTGTGGTTTTTGGTGATTCTTCGATCTTCTTCAGCAGTTCATGCCCCTGTCGGGTAAATTCATAAATGGCCTTGAAGTTACCGGTTTTCATATTTTTTACGAAAAAACCGATGTCTGCCCCGGCCACGAACTCCTTGCCGGCCGCCTGTATGACCATCCCTTTTACCGAGGGATCCTTTTCTGCCTGATCAAATTCCCGGGCCAGTTGATCCACCACCGCTGGATTGAGGGCATTCATCGCCTCCGGCCTGTTGATGATAATGTAGGCAATATTATCTTTGATCTCCAGGTCCACGTACTTAAAAGTAAAGGGCTCGCCTTTTTCTTTCTGCTTTTTAAGCAGGCCTGAAACTTTGAAATCCGGATGACGTTCGCTCATCTCGCTGACGATCCGGTAAGCTTCATCAATCCCGATCCGGTTGGACAGTTCAAAAGGCCCGTAGCGCCAGCGCAGCCCGATTTTTGCGCCCCGGTCCGTATCTTCCATCGTCGCCACTTCCTCTTCAACCAGGTCGGCCGCCACCCCGATTGCCGTGGCATAAAGGCGATCAGTAATCAACTGGAATTTGGATTCATCAACATCACCGCTCAGATCCCAATTTTGCTTTGACTCAAACTGCTTGCGCAAAAGATCCGGAGCGTCATAGAAAGGCCCGATTTCTTTACCGAGGACAACGGCAGAATGGTAGGCGATGGGGACTCCGGTCACGTTGATCAGTTCAAAGGGGCCCATGCCGATTTTAAAAGCATTCTTGGCCGCTTCTTCGATAGTGGGTATATTGGCCACCCCTTCTTCCAGGATACGGATCGCTTCGACATACCAGGGAATGAAGAACCGGTTGACGGCAAAACCGGGAGAATCTTTAACCACGATAGCCGTCTTGCCGTGCAGTTTACTGATCAACAGCGCTTTTTGAAGTGTATCTTCGCTGGTCCCCTCGTGACAGACAATTTCCAGGAGCCGGTTCATGGCCGGGTGGTAAAAATAGTGCATGCCGATAACCCGGTCCCGGTAGTTGGTATAACCGGCCAGGTCCATCACCCTGAAACTCGAGGTGTTGGTAGCCAAAACGGTATCAGGGGGGCAAATGCCGTCCAGGGAGCTGAAAACCTCACCTTTTACCTTTTCATTTTCAAACACCGCTTCTAAAACCAGGTCCCGATCGGCCAGATCATCCAGGCTGGTCGAACCCGTGATCCTGGATAAGGTATCTTTAACCTGCTCCTCGGTAAAGATCTTCCGTTCCACTCCCTGTTGCAGAGTCTGCTTGATATTGTCCAGGCCTTTTTGCAGGAATTCATCCGCAATGTCGACCAGTTTGACATCAAGGCCTTCCTGGGCCATTTTCTGGGCCACGCCGCTGCCCATGTTACCCGCACCTACAATACCTACCTTGTACACATCTCCCATTATTAACCTCCTCTGATGTAATTAATTCTTCGATTTCCCACCGGGCTAAAGACAAACCCGTTATTCTAATTTTAATCGCCGCCTCTAAGAGCTCTTTATGCCAAGCAGTCGGCACAGCGAATCAAGCTGTTCCTCATCCACCTCGAACAGCCATTCATCTTTTAGCATTTGGCGCAGGTAATCCTTTGCTCCAGTCTGCGAATCAAGCGCTTCAGCCATCCTCATGTAGATATCAGGAGTATAATCGTAAACCCGGACCAAATGTTCTAGCTTGTATTTGATGTTATTGATATTGGTGGGCACAGCCATGCATTTCTGGGCCATTAACGGGCAGGTGATCGATTCTTTTTGGGTCGAGAACTCAAAGAACTTACTGCACATCGGGCAAAAATACTTGCCTGTATCCATATCGCCCAGGATTTCAAGGCTGTCCAGGGTAATCTTCTCCTTTACGCCCAGCTTTTCTTTTAACAGGTCCAGGGCAGGGTTCAAAAGCTCGAAGAAAATATCTTTATCCCAAACCTTTTCCAGGTCGGTCAGCACCAGGGTAATCTCCCCCGAACGGATCCGCTGCCCCGTTTCACTGCCTGATATGGTGATGATAAAGCTTTTAATCGTCTGCAGCGGTTCGTGTCTGTACTCAAAGTTCCATTGATCGAGGAAATCAAGGTATACTTCTACCCACTTGGCAGCTGTTTTTTGGGGATCACCTTTTGCCAGGAAGGCCAGCATTTTTTGGGGGATTTTCGGGTAAAAGAGGCCGATCTTTTCCAGGCTGATCGTAGATTCCGGCCCCGCCAGCTCTACCGGTATGGGACTGTTGATACAAACCTTGGGCATGTAGGGACAGATCGGTTCCTCCATAGAAAAGAGCATTTTGCAGGTCAGGCACCAGTAGCGGTTTGACGCTGATTTTTCTCCTTTCGGCATTTCCGCAACTCGGGCCATGATTTTATCCCGGTTCTTGAACATTTTTACACCTCCGTCAGGCGGTTAGTTTTATATGCTGCAACTTAAGATTAAAAAACTGCACAGTATTAGGGCTTAGCCTATCCAACTTCCCGGCGTCCTCTCTTTCCGCCGACGCCTGCTGGTTCCTGCGCTATAGTGATGGTAGGCGTTAGAGGAATAAGCTAACCGAGCCGGTTTGTTGGAATTATATGATATTTCTACATTGCCGGAAAAATACCTGCCAGCCAGGATAAATGATACCTCTAGTTTTAAAATCTTTGTGCTGCTTATAGGTAATTAATGGGGTAGATAAGTCGAAGGAGAGCTGAACCTGGAAACCGGTGGGAAATATTTATTAAAAGGATCCAAGATGATTACAGATTCAGTTCATATTTTTGTTCGGTCATCTCTCTGCCCCACATCCGGGTCTTTGTTTCTTCAGTAACCTTGAAACCGAAAGATTTATACAGGCCGGCTGCCCGGGGCAGGATGTCCACGGTTAAGAGGAAAATGGAAGAATAACCGCAGCGGCGGGCAAAAGCAAGCGCTTCCTCGATTAATTGCCTGCCTATCCCGCGTTCCCTGAGTTCAGGGTGAAGTAGCAGCCAGCGCAGCTGAGCCTGCCCATCACTGCACTTTACTACTGCCACCGAGCCCATTACCAAACCGTCTCTTTCTACGATCCAGATCCGTTCCCGGGGACCTTGATTTTTTACAAACTCAGAAAGGGGAATGGCAACATAGGGTTCAAAGGTATGGTCAAAACCGCATTCTTCAGCGTAAAGTTTTCCGTGCAGAAAGGTAATATAGCCTGTATCTCCAGGCTTGATTATAGTTCGAATAATTATCCCGCTTGTATTGTCCATCCTTAATCATTCTTCCATTAATCATTGGCCAGGTTTTCCATTTTTTCAAGGTAAAACAGGGCCTGGAACTGCCTCATTTTGATATCTTCGGCAAGCTGTTCTTTTTCCGGCCCCTCGGGCATCCTATTCTTTTTCCGTTTCAGGCTGGCAATATAATCAGATAGCTGCCTGACTTCCCTGGTCAGTTTGAGCAGTTCATCATTTTGCTCGGCCATAGCAGATCACCCTGCCTGAACCAAAATTTTATAGAATACTTTTTCTGTTTTTTTCAATCTTATCCTTCCCGATCGTTAATTATGGCCAGGAATATTTATACCAGCCCGGGATCAAACTGACTGCCGGCACGCTTTTCTCATCATATTGGCAGCACATTTCAACATTTCATTGCCTGTAACGTGGCCATAGGTGTCGTTAATCAGCTTCAGGCCGTTGACATCGGCGATAATAATGCTGATCGGAAGCTGCCGGCCCACATAAAGCCTTTTGATTTCTGCCTCCAAATAATAACGGTTGTATCGGCCGGTCAGGTTATCATGGAAGCTCATGTAGATAATCTTTTCTTCAGCTTTTTTCCGATCGGTAATATCGGTCAGCACACCCTGGACACCAGCCACCTTTTTTCCTTAATAGTCGGACGGGCAAAGGTTCTGACCCAGACCACGCGGCTGTCCTTGGTAATAAACCGGTACTCGGAAGACTGAAGAGTACCGGCCAGCACTTTCTGAAACTGCTCGATCCCTTCCAGTAAATCATCAGGGTGGACAAATATGGTTATTAATAATGACTTGCTATAATTCGTTAACTTTCATTAAAATCCTGCCTTTATGTCAACACTTTTGCCACTTAATTACACTTAATTAATTGACGCTTGGTATTTAAAAAGATATAAACATACCAGGACCTAATATAAAATGGGAACAAACAACAGCCAAAAACTACAAACAAAGGAGAGTTGTCAGAAATGACCAAACTGGAACCGGGCCTGGCCGGAAAAGCCGAAACAACCGTAAGCGAATCTAACACGGCCCTTAAAATTGGCAGCGGCAGCGTCCCCGTTTTTGCCACCCCGATGCTGGTCGCCTTGATGGAAACTGCTGCTATCAAATCTCTGGAAAGACATTTGCCTGAAGGACGGACCACTGTAGGGATTAAAATCGACATCACCCATACAGCAGCCACACCGGTCGGTATGACTGCAACCGCCCGTGCCGAACTGGTCGAAGTGGATGGCAAAAAGCTTGTTTTCCAGGTTTCAGCAGAAGATGAGGCCGGCCCAATCGGAGAGGGCCGGCATGAACGTTTTATCGTCGATCAGGAAAAATTTATATCCAGGGCAAAAGAGAAATTATAAATTGTTCCGCCCCCAGCCAGATCTCGGCCCCAGTTAGAATTTATCACAATTTAAAACAGGGAAATTGACTTTTTTTCAGCTTATTAATATAATGTCTATAGATTTAATAGTTTATTGGCATTGCACTGACAATCCATTTGTAGGGAATGATTTAAATGCTGCGTAAAATAAAAAAGATAGTTGCAGGGAAAAAAGGCTGACGGTGCCGGAGTAGAGCTGATCCGGGTCATCGGGAAGCCAGATGTTAAAGACTTTGATCCTTTTTTAATGCTTGATGCTTTTGACAATGACGATCCGAAAACATGTATCAAAGCACCATGACAGCGGCATCACCAGGGCTGGCGAGATAAACGATGGATTTTACAGGTGATGAGGGGCAATGAAACCTCTTGCAATAAAACTCATACCTGTTTACCGGCAAAGAGCTGCAACCCTGCCAAAACAAACCACAATCAGCAACCGGGAAAGCGGAGTTAATTTGGTTTGTCTTAAATTATAATTATTGATTGTCTCATCTTTTGCAGGAATAGCATATTATTTCAAGAATTATCATTCAATAGGAAAATTGTCTCATGAAAAAATATAAAAAGGGCGGGTGGGAAAAATGAAAAAAGGATTGGGATTGCTGGTTTTTTTAGTAGTGGTATTAATGATTGCCACCGCGGGATGCGGAGAAACCGAGGAGACACCGGAAGCAGTCGAAGAACCGGCCGAGCCCGAAGAAGATACTCCGGCTGAAGAAGCTGATGTTGAGGAAGACGTGGACTCTGAAATAGATGGTGAAGAAGAACTTTTTGATGTTGACTACTGGGTAGCCCCGGAAACCTACCAGGATTTTGTAGCCACAATTAAAGAAATCCAATACAGCGTAGGGGAAGCAGGGGGCGAAAAATTCAGCATTAATTACAAGCATTTAGGGACAGAAGAAGTCGAGGGAGTACAAACCGACAAGGTCGAGTTTAGTATTGAAGGAGAAGGCAACTTTACGATGTGGATTGACAGGGACGGTGAGTTCAGAAGGCTTGTAACAAACGGCGAAGAATTTCCGGCCGAGATGGCCCAAATGGTTGCTGCGCCGATGATGTCGATGGTAATGCTGCCGTTTCACCAGGTTGATACTTATAACATAGCAAATCTCGGCAGACATACTGTTGATGGGATAACACACAAGCATATTGGCACTGAAAACGAAACTTACGGTGATCTTTCCGCCAGGGTTCATTCCATTGAAATAAGTGCAGGCCCGCCTGCCGTTCCAGAAGGTGAGTCTGGTTCTGCTATTATAAGGGTTGCTGATTTCGGAGATTTCCAGATGGTTACCGGCTGGGAAGTCCACGATGCCGACGGCGAAAGCTTTGAAGGCGAATTTGTAGTAGAAAAAATATATCTGCGTTAATACAGCAGTCCAGTAAGGCGGGCCTGTCGATGAGCCTGGATTAACGGCAGGCCCGCCTTTATACAAATATGCACCGGGAGGAATCTGCTGTTGGATAATTCGAACCAGGGGAAAGAAAAGATTATTTTAGCCGGAGAAAAACCGGCCCTGCTGATCATCGACATGGTCAAAGACAATTTAGAATCCGAACATCTCCTGCCGATCACAGAAGCGGCCAGAAAGATTGTTCCGCCCATAAATGACCTGATCCGGGTATTCAGGGAACAGAAATGGCCGGTCATTTTTTCCACCGATGCTTATTATCAAAATGATTTTATTTTTACCGGCCGCCTCCGGCCTCATTCACTGGTTGGAACCCGTGGGGCAGAAATTGCAGGCAGTCTCGACTACCGGCCGGAATCCGATACCTGGTTGCCCAAGCCGCGGTTTTCCGCCTTTTTTCAAACCGGGCTGGGAAAAAGCCTGCGCGATCAAAAAATAACCCTGTGCGCAGTAGCGGGAATCACCACCAACTTCTGCGTCCTGGCCACTGTCCTGGATGCGATATGCCACGATTTCAAGGCCGTCCTGCTTGAAGACTGCACCGCCGCTTACCCGGAAAGCAACCACAACCGGACCATAGAAGTGTACAGGAAAAACCCGCTTTACCCCTTACTCCGAGTAGCTTCAGCGGGAGATCTTTGAAATCTTATTTTCAAGAGATTTGATTCAAACGACATATCAGCCAGAAATACTACTTGCTCAATAATTTCAACATTGCCAGTGCTTTGCGGGCATCCTGCCTGTTGATATTGCTTTCTCCAAGAACTTCAGTTTCCCGCCCCCCTGGAGACTTGTTTATATCAATCACAACAGCATGGGAGCTGTTCGGGGTTACCGGTTCGGCTTGTTTTCCCTGAAAGCATAGCCCTACAGCTGGGATGTTCATATTTGATAACTTTTCCAGTATAAGATTGAAATCTATGTGGCTGTTGCCCCAGCTGTCCATGGAAACTATAGCCCCGTCAGGCTTAAGGGCGCCCACCCATGTGCCAAGGCGATCGATGATATATTTCTTGCTTTCATAATCAGCCGCTATTCCTGCCACTATTACCCCCACCGGTCGGCAATCGTTATCTTCACCCAGTAATTCCAAAAGGGGATCTTTGAAATGGTGCCTGGTAGTTTCTTTGGTAGAAGGGCCGATTCCCATGTTTTATTCCTCCCGGAGCATTATTCAGCTTTCAAAGCACGGTCCAATACTGTTTGGGTTAAAGGCAAGTTCTTTCAAGTCAGGGCCCTCAGAGCTCCATCCCGGTATTCATTTGGAGTTAAAAATACGGGCATGTTTCCCAGATCGATTATAGAGCGGCTGCCTTCAACACCGCATGGCTCATTGGGCAAAACAAAAAAATCATGCATTGTGCCTTGACCCGGAAGCAGTTTTATGAGCAGAACCTCTTTTTTACCGGGATCTAAAGGTTCTTCAAAAACGTGTTTTTCCGTATAGGCCTTCCCGTCCATTTTTTTTAGTTGATTTCGGATTTTTTGAAGATAATTGTCCGCTGCCTGGTGGGCTGCCATAATTCCTTTTCGGGAAAAAGTAACCCCCTCCTTCAAAGTAAGCCGGATCAAGATAATAAAGTCCCGGCCGGATGGGGTGCCGGGGCGATCGGTCAACATCTTTTCGTTTAAGAAGCCGGCCGAGCTGCCGATCTGAATCGGCGGTTTCTCGCCGGCATCGGCCAGAGTCAAAACTGCGCTAACCCCGGTTAGAGTATGAGTAATTCCTTCTCCCAGGCGCCCCAAAACCTTGCAGGCTATGGGAACCACATCGAGAATGGATGGAACTTCCCTATGAAGCTGTCCGGGTTTCAGGATATCCACTTCGAGTCGGCTGAGCAGAGTTACAAGTTCCCGGGACAAAGGTAAATTCTCATGCTCGACAAATAGTATGCCGCCCTCAAATTTAGTCTCGGAGGCAAATTTTACCTGTTCAACATGATAGGCCTTTATAACAAGTCGCTTTGTTAAAGCCTCTGCTTTTTGGCTCATTCTTTATGAAGCTTCCTCCCCGCCGGTATACCGGTACGGCAAAGGCACTATAGTTGTCGGAGCGGTTATTTCCATTAATTGTTTCAAAGTGTCGCGCAGCACATTTCTCTGTTTATCCTGGTTGTTTGGTTCACCCAGGTTCGCCCCCATGGGCACCAGGGGTGCTGAAGCGCGGGGAGTTCCATAATGCCTGGCTATAGGAGGAAGGGCGGCTATTAGTATAGTCGGGATACCAGCATTTTCAATCGCTCTCTGCACAATCACGGCAGAGCGGTGACAGGTCCCTCACCCGGCTGTTAAAACGACAGCATCGACACCCTCGTTTTTTAAAATGTCTACAATTTCCGGCCCGGTTTCTTCTTTCAGCTTAATCTGATCGCCGCCTCCGCCCATAAAACCGAAATGGGTGGCTGCAGATTCTTTTACAAATCCTTCTCCCGCCAGTTCATGCAAACGGTCGAGAGGGAACATACAGTTTATATCTTTGTTGGCATCGGCATTATCATACCCGCCATGAGTCACCATGAGTTCCGAAGCGGGAGTATCGTCGGGAATTCCTCGAAAGGTATGATCACCGGCCAGGTTGAATTTCTTGTCCTGCTTGCGATGGACACCGGCTGCTGTGACAAGAGCTATTTTCATATCCTGTAATTCTTTTTCCACAGGCGTCCAAACCGGTTCCGGGGATAAGGGAACATTGATCTCTGACTGCAGGCCTTTCACTAAGGTCATCTCGGTCATTATATTACCTCCTTTATGATCTTTAGGCTTAAGCCTTTTCCCCTCTGCGGGATGATAATGTGGTTTCATTGGGAACGGCTTCTACATTCCTGCCAGTTTGTGATTTGATTAGATCCAGGTTATTTTCTTTAACGTTCCGGTTGTACGAGCTTTCCGCAGCTTTGATTTCCTCGCCGGTCATTACCGCTTTCAACATGGCCGTGGCCCGTATGGCATCCTCAGGGCAAAGAGTATTATTGGCCAGAACTTCGTTTTCGATTCCTTCTTCCGATTTGTTTAGTTCAATCATGTTCTTCATATACTCATTCCCCATCACCAGGGCGCCCTGAACGGCGGAAAAGGTAAGCCCTACAACTGGAATGCCGCGAATGCCCATCTGGTAATGATGAATAGCAAAATCAATATGGTTGTTGCCGAAGCCTTCGGTTCCTATAAAAACCCCGTCAACATCCATTGCTTCCACCATCATGCCCAGCCTTTCAGAAACAAAGTACTTCTCTGAGTTCAAATGAGGGGATCCGATAAAAGCGATGCCGGCCAGATCCAGTTCTTCGTCGTTAAGGACTTCTAAAATCAGAGGCTCTCTCCAGTAATGCCTGGTATTTTCTTTGGATGCCGGACCTACACAGGTTAGAGCATGCACTCCACCATCAAGAGCTTCCAGGGGATTTAAAACCACCGGCAGGTTACCCAGGTCAATTATGGAGATACTGCCATCCAGCCCGCCTGGTTCGGCAGGTAAAACCGCATTATCGTGCATGGCTCCCTGGCCCATGATCTCTTTAATCACCAGCACCTTTTTCTGATGCGGTCTTCTTTTATAGGCCAGTTCCTCTTCCCGGCCAAACATGTTTTCATCGGCCTGTTTGAGCGCTTCTCGAATCTCCTGGGTTATATAATCGGTCACCTCGTGCACGGCAACAGGGCCTCTTCTTTCCATGTTCATTTTTGCTTTGATGACAGCTTCGGTTTTTATGATAATATCGCCTTTATCGGGGGCACCGGGTCTTCCCCACATGATTGTTTCTTCCGGTTTACCTTCGGTGGAACCAAACTCACCGATTTGCACTCCTTCGGCATCGATGCCGGTAACCAGAACAACCACTCCGTCCAGGGCCCTGGTAATACCGCTTCCAAGAGAGCTATCTCCTTCTTTAGTCGCCACAGGCTGAACATCGAGAATGGTTTCACTGTATTTTTTATAATCTTCCGGAGTAACAATATCGAGTTTAAGCGAAACAACCAGGTCATTTTGAGCGGCGGCTTCTTCGACAATGCTTTCCCTTATATAAAGGGTATTGCCCTCGAGTTTGGTTTCCGGGCCAAATTCTATCTTTTCAACCGGGTAATACTTGCGAACAAGTTTCCTTTCTTCAACTGTTCTCTTCTGTTCTTTTTCACCTTCCGCTTTTACCTGGGTTTCCCGGGCTTCCTGTATTTCTTCACCAACCTGTGCCGGAACATTTTGCATTCCGGATGTGCCTACCGGTATTTCCAGGTAAATGTCTTCACCTTTACCAATTTTTATTTTAACACTGCCGGCAGCAGGATGCGCCTGAGGGTAATCGCTCCGGCCAACCGCCTCTGCTTTGGGCTGCTGTTCCGGGCTTTCAGCCTGCGCCGGAGCCGAAGAGGCTACTTCCCCTTCTACCAAATCAGGCGTCACAGGAGAAAGAGCGTCAACATCCCGGTTCAATCTGGTTCCCAAAGCCTGTCCTATAGTCAAACAATCATCAGGAATGGCCAACAGGCCGGAGTCAATTAGATCGGGAAGAATAGCCGGCTCTTCCAGGCTGGCGGCATCAATTTCTGATCCTTTATCCTTGCGGCAGCATAACACTGCTGGCTCATTTTCATAATGCTTCGCGTCTTCGGGTGTAATGGACACAAACAACACCTGCCTTTGCTTAAAAATAATTTATTTGGATTTTGTTTTTCTAACCAGGCGATTTCCAGCCGCTCTCATGATATGGTCTGTGCTGTGGTAAACCGGAACTCCTACACGAGGAGCTACATCAGTGATGGTATTAGTTCATTCTTCACAGGAACCGGTTAGCAGCGCATCAACCCCTTTTTTCTTAAATTCTATGACCGTTTCCGCCTGGCCCGGACATATCCCGGGTTTAGTGCAGCGAAAGCGCCCGTTAACTTCTTCCATTCTCTTACATTTGGCAGCGATTATCTCTTTTGCTCCCATTTCCCGGGCAATCTCATACAATCTTTCTTCCTGGGCCCCGCATTCGCAGGCCAGAACACCAAATACCTTCTCTGCCCTGGGAAAAGGCATGCCGACCATTATTCCCCCTGTGGTCTTAATGACCGGCGAAGAAAATGTTCCTGATTTGCCGGTGAAAGGGCCGCCGACAACAATTTCTCCATGCGGTTCTATAACTCCACCGGCAGCTTCAATGTAACGGCCAACCGGCGTCCCGAGGGGGACATCCATAAAGGGCCGTCCTTTTTGGGCGTTTCGAACCCGCCCCGCCACGGTAATATCCTTGTCAATAAAGGGCTTCCGGAGTTCAATAGCCCCTACGATCCGCTTTATGGTTTCCACATTTTGAATCAGCAGGCCGTTTTCTGTAGGCAGCTCACCTGGGTTCATTTCCAGGCCCACCAATTCCCGCACTATAACCCTTTCATCTCCGGCGGGGTATCGATCGGGCAGCAATTTAATCCGAATTCGCTTTTCCTGCGTACACATTTTAAGCAACTCTTGAGCCGTCGCTTTGTTTTTTTCTTTTAAAACGATCAAGGCAATCGGAGCCCCTGTTATTTCCTGCAAATATTTTAGGCCTCGGATCAGAACATCAGGATGGTCCCGCATAAACTTTATATTATGGTGAAGCATGGGCTCGCATTCCGTGCCGTTGGCAATAACCATTTTTGCGTTTTTTAGAGATTTAATCTTTATAGCGGTGGGAAAACCGGCTCCGCCTGCGCCGACAACGCCTGCTTCACTGATTGCCTCGAGGTAATCGGAAGGTTCATCAATTGGTATAAAATCAGCTTTTTGCTTTTCTTCTCCGGTTACAATTATCCTGTCGCCGGCGACCTCCTCTACTGTTCCCGATACTCCGGCGTGAATATTCGCCCCCAGGCCGTTCGGTTCAGCTAACAACAGGCCCCTGCTTACCATATCGCCTGGAGCAACGACAGGTATGGCCGGGGCTCCCACATGCTGCAGCAGGGGATAATGTATCTTCATAATGGTTTTTCCTCCTCCTTATTATCAGCTTTATTCTTCAAAGTATTTATAGATTCCTCTAAACGGGTTATAAAAAAGCAGAGCCTCTATTGCCGCAACCGGAACTAATTGACTGATTGTTATAGGAGGCCGGTAATCTGCAAGCGTTTTGAAACATTCCAGCTAACTGCTATATATTCTGATCACTTCAATTTATCCTGAAAAAATTAAATTAGAATTATGGTGATTTTGCCTAATCGAAGCAGGAATCTATCTAAGTTTCCAGAATTCAGCTATAAGAACAAGACAGTGTGGAAGCTGTCGTTTAAAGGAGTGAAATAACATGAAAAGAACGCTTGGATTAGGCAGCATAATTGTCCTGGTGCTTGTGCTGCTTGCAGCCGGGTGTGGACCGGACGAAGCTGAAGCACCGGAAGAAGAACTTGCCGAGGAAGAAGTTGCTGTCGAAGAAGAAGACATAGCAACAGATGAAGAGGAAGATGAGGAAATAGTGGATGAGGAAGATGCTGTATACTTTGAATCAGACCAGTATGTTTTACCGGAAACCTTTGCGGAATTCATAGCCACATTTAAAGAAATCAAGTATACCGGCGGTGAAGTCGGCGGAGAAGAAGTTACTGTCCATTATGAACACGTCGGGGTGGAAGAAATTGATGGAGTACAGGCCGATAAAGTAGAATTCAGCATGGAGGGAGAAGGAATATTTACCCTGTGGGTCGACAGTGAAGGCAGCTTTCAGCGGGTAATTGCCAACGGTGACGAAATTCCAGTGGAGATGGCTGAAACATTGGCCGAACCCGTTAAAAATGCCGCAATGGCGCCATTTTATCATGCTTCCCAGATCGATGTTGAATATATATTTGACGAACCTGTTCCGGGATATGAACAAAATGTCGTCAAAACCGAAACTGAAACATTCGGAGATCAAACTGCGACAGTTTACACTGTTGAAGCCAGTGTTGGGCCTCCCGCAGTAGAAGAAGACCTGTCAGCAAGCGCAACCCTGCGTATTGCAGATTTCGGCGATTTCCAGGCTGTAACCTCCTGGGAAACTACCGAGGCATATGAAGGAGGTTCAAAAGGTTTCCTTAGGATTGACGAATTTGTATTGCGTTAAAAAGTAATCTATGACTAACAGAGGGACAGGCTAATTATCCGGTCTATACACCGGCAAGACGCCTGTTCCTTTTTATTTAGCAAAAGCAATTTATTGCCTGCTCAATTCAGGTTTTGCCTTCTTGATTATTTCCATGGTATAATCCATCACCGCGTCACCGCCAAGAGCCAGAACTTCGGCGGTCTGGCTTACTTCGTGATGCGGTACAACCCTCGTTGGATCACCTTTATCCCCTCCGGGAGAAACAAACTGCTAAGAGCCGTTATGGAGCTTAACTTAATTATCCCGTTCTTTTACAGCAAAAGCTGTAAATATTCCCCCTGATTTGAAGGTATATTGAAGCTGCAATCAATCGGCTGAAAGTTTATAAATCCAGTTAATCACCTATACTAATGGGCGAAAATAAGCTAAGATCCTTTTAAGAGAGGCCGGTTTAATTTAAAATGCTAAAAATATGCGGCCCAACTATGGGGAGGGGATTAAAGTGGCTTTTAGCGGATCGATTGTATTTTTCGGAACGTCGGATCTGGAAGAAACCAACCGTTTTTATCACGGTATGCTTGGCCTTGCACTTTACAAAGACCAGGGCTTGTGCCGGATTTACCGGGCTCCCGGCGGAGGGATGATCGGCTTTTGCACGCACATGGCGGTGACCGCCCGGGAAAAGAGCCCGATCCTGACCTTCCTGGCAGAAGATGTGGACGGGTGGTATACAAGCCTGAAAGAAAGAGGCGCCGTGATGGAAGGCGGACCAAAAACCAATCCCCGCTTCAACATTTACCATTTCTTCCTGGCCGATCCGGACGGCTACAGCGTCGAGATCCAACACTTCCTGGACTAGTGTATATCCAGATAGGCACAGGGCATAAAAGGAGAACCGGAAATTGTGACAGTGGATGTATGACAGTAGGGTCGGTCCCATCTTCCACAATCTATCACAATGCCGTTGTAGACCTGCCACAACCCTGGCTAAAAGCGGTATATTATAATGATAATTAAGAATATCAGAAAAGTTTGGCTAAACTTATGAAATTGTGCAAATGGGAAGACAAATGCTACCAGGCCGGTCTGAGCTCTGATTTCCTGGAAAAATATAAAGAACAAGTAAAAGCAACCAGGAAACAAAAAAGACTTTTGAAGGAGAATGTCTTTAAAACTGCTGAAGTAATTGCGCAGGAGCTGATTAAAAAGGGCCTGGCAGAAAAAGTATACCTGTTTGGCTCATTTGCCCGGGACGATTATGATGAGAGGTCAGACCTCGATCTTTACATAGTCCGACGTAAGGGCGATACAGACGAGATCTATAAGATAGCTGAGCGGTTGTGCAGAGATCGAAAGGTCAGTATAGTCTTTGAGGAAGACAATGTGCCCTGGATTGAAGAAGTTATCAACAGAGAAGGAATAGAATTATGCTAATCGACAAAAATAAATATCTAGTCGTTAAAACGGTAATTGAAAATGATATGGAAGCTTTAAATCAACCGACAGAAGAGCTTTCTCAGCTTGGGCTTTATCCTGATATAACAGCCAGCAAAATTGGCGGATTTGAAAAAGACAGCAGTTTTGCTTGCCGCCTGGTTGGTACTTATTTGTCAGATTACTACGAAGGCATGGAAAACATAGCCAAGCGAATCGCAAAAGAAGTAGATGGCCATATTTCTACTGGCGACGAATGGCATAAAGATTTAATTGATCAGGTATCCAGGGAGCTGCCAGGGAAAAGACCGGCAGTTTTTTCAGAACAAACCTACGAATTATTAGACGAACTGAGAAGGTTTCACCATGTCTTTCGAGCAAAATATGGCTTTCGGCTAAACCCCGACAAACTATATAGAAACGTATCCCTGTTAAAAGAATTACATCAGCTAATGAAAAAAGATATAAATAATTTCTTGCACAAAACGGATGTACTGGTGAGTATTGATGACCTTAATGATCCACCCGACAAGGAAAATTAAATAATATTTAAAACCTACAACCATGGCAAAATGAACATCCGGTAAATCAGCAATCCCTTTTCAAGTAAAACATTTTCTATGTATATTTAACCCAGTTTTCAACATACAGGCCATCTACCCTGGAAAACTCAGCTACGTTATTGGTCACTAAAGTTAAACCTTCCGCTAAAGCATGAGCAGCAATGAGCAGATCATATCCACCGATTATCTCCCCTCTCAGCTCAAGCTTCTGCCTAATACTGCCATAAAAAAAAGCAGCAGCTGTCGAAAAAGGCAATAATTCAAAAGGCGCAAGGAATAAACCGAGGGCCAGCTTATTTTGCTCTACTTTACTGCTTTTTTCCACCCCATGAGAGAGCTCGGCCAGAGTAATAGCAGATATGGCACAACATCCAATCCCTTTGTCATAAAGTTTCAATTTCAATGCAGGGTCTTTTTCTTTAATCAAATAGATGCAGATATTCGTATCAAGCAGGTACCTGATCATAATTCATCTCTCATTTTCTGTGGAAGTTGTTTCCTTCTGTCCATATAATCATCGCTGAAGTAATTCAAACCTGCTTCATGCACTTCCCACACCTTATCTTTGGGAATCAAAACCACGCCATTACCGATTTTTTTGATATAAACTTCATCCCCTTCAAAGCGATACTCTCGGGGCAGACGTACCGCCTGGCTACGACCGTTGTAAAAAAGCTTGGCCCTGTCCATAATCACCCCTCCCCCATCAATTAGTATATATCATAGTATATATCATTAATTATAAAACTTCAACATGGGGATAACAGCCCGAGTAGAACAAGGGCTGCTGCCACCTAGAAAAACATATCTACCAGCTTGGGCAAAACTTGTGTAAGAACCAGGTCATCCTGTTTAAAGTGGTCCATATTTTGCTCCAGCTTTTCTTTGGGAATAGGATTACCATGAGAAGGATAGATTTTGCCGGCTCCCTCCCGGATCATTTTTCGCCAGCTGCGGTAACTACATTCCATGTCTGAAACTAAAGGCATACAATATCGGGTACCCAACCAGGGCATAAGGTTAAACGCAGCATCACCACAAAAGCAAGAACCGTCATCAATAAGCAGGGAAATAGAATCAGGGGTATGACCGGGAGTATATAGGATCTTACCAGGAACTCCAAGGGATGGCAGCAGTTCATCATCGTTATTTTCCACTATATAATCTCCTCGCAGGTTAATATAAGGCGGCTTTTCCGACCTTTTGTGAGCATGTGTTTTTTCTGTCACAGTAATTCAACCTCCTCACCTGAAAACCAATTTGCTCAAATAATGAGCAGTTTTTTATCAAGCTGATTAGAGCCATCTAACCTACCGATGACTTTAGTTTTTCCGGGGCATCCCTGAGCACCTGGTAACCCAGCAGGCCGCCCATCGAGTTGCCCACCCAGTGCACCGCCGGCAATCCCAACCGGTCAAGCAGGGCAACAAATTCTTTAGCCATCACTTCAAGAGTAAAAGATTCCCGGACGGACTGCTCGGGCAGCTTGAGCCGCCGTGGCCCCGCATCGAGAAAAGCAGGACCCGGTAGTTATTACTAAAATAGCGTTCCTGCTCCAAAAATTGCTTTAAATTCATCGAGTAACCGTGGACAAAGGTAATCACCGGCTTGGCGGCAGACCCGGTCAGGCTGTACTCTAGATTTACTCCATTGACGTCAAGGTGATTAATCTCCAAGATCTGGCCAACTCCCCACTTTTAAGATTGTTTCCCCTTTCTCATTTTCAAGACCTCACCTTCCTGATCGGCCTGCCGGGTTAAAATACCCTTCAATATTTTTGCTCTGCTCTTCAAATCGTTTTTGCCAACACCTTCGACTTCAACTCTTTGATCTGCTTCAGTCAACGCTTTGTTGAGGCCGTCAACTGAAAGCAGGGTTGCGGCCAGGCAGTAAAAAGTCTTGGACCTGCCATCATTGTAATGATCCAGCATGCCCCGGAGCGTCCCCATTCTCAGATCCTGCTGTTCCAAGAACTTAGCGATCCCAAACTCTTGGATAAACTGCTGGTTCTGTAGAATTTTTTTGGCGGTGGTTTTTACATCGGGGCCGTCCGAGGCCCCCTCAACTTTAGCGCAGGGGTACTCTTCACAATGCGCGCAGACTTCCAAACCTCTTTTCTTAACGCAGCAGGTAATAAAAGAACAGGACGGGTGCTTCTCAAAAAAATCTTCCCCGCCGCAACCGGGGCACCGGGAAGGCCCGTCGGTGTAATACGCCGGGCACATTCCGCAGTCAAGGCCGCAGCAGCCCAGGCTCGGGTACTGTTTCAGCATCACTGATAACCACCCCTTGCTTCAACTCATCCAACAATCCGTTTTAAGCCTGTAACGTTATTAGGCTTTCAGCCCACCTGGTGTTTTTTAGTTAAATATCAATTAAGTGCTTTTGAACTTTCCCCATGGCGTTCCTGGGTAATGCACTTAAAAAAACCACCTCTTTGGGACATTTATAATTCACGAGCCTATTTTTGCAAAATGCAATAATTTCTTCGTTTGTGACCGGATAACTATCCTTTTTTAATACAATTGCAGCGGCAACTTTCTCTCCATACAGGGCAACACATAAGCCGTGTATGTGAAAGATAGGAAGCACATGAAGAAGAACGTCATTCTCCGTCCACTTCCATATTTTTTGGAGGGACAAAGTATTGGTAACCAGGTTGCGATGCGTGATCATTGCTCCTTTTGGCCTGCCGGTTGTTCCTGAAGTATAGCAGAGCAAGGCTGTGTCATTTGGTCCTGTCGGGTATTTATTAATACTCCTGGGGCCATTTATTTGCGCCTCTTTTAAAAGAGGGACCAGGCCGTTAGCGCTATCAACCCCTCTAATGACAACCTTCAAATCACTTTTATTTTCCAGGTTAACCTGACCTGATTGGATTATTTCATCATCAACAAATAATATCTTGCTTCCGGAGTTCTCTAAAAAATACTCAACCTCTTCCTGGCTATAAGCGGGATTCAAAGGTAAAGTGATAGCCCCCAAAGACAAAGTTGTCAGGTGCAAAAAAATAAACTCCATGCATTTTGGTAATTGTATGGCAACACGGTCTCCCTTTTTTATCCCTAACCAGTCTAACAAGTTAGAGTATCTCTTTACTATGTCCTTCAAATCATTGTAGGTATAGGCTTGTCCTTCAAATATGATCGCAGGTTTGTTGGCATACTGCCCTTGTTTCTCTAAAAAAAGCTTTGCTAGATTCATCTTCTTTATCCCCTTTAAAATAACCTACAAAAATATTTATTAATGGAAAAAGCTGCTTAGTAAATACATTGTAGCACCTTGGCTTTAACAACAAAAGAGAACGCTACTGCTAATGGAGGCTACCGCTGATATGTTCCTCCTGGTTGTGGTAAAATATGATACGTATAAAGTTCTCATAATTAGGATGGAGGTTTGAAAACATGAGCAAAAAAATTGCTTTAATTACTGGTGGCGGAGACTGCCCCGGGATAAACGCTTTTCTGGCCTCGGTGGTGCGCCGGGGTAACAAGGAATACGGCGCCGAATTTATCGGTATCCGCAACGCCTTTTCCGGGCTGGCGGCAGATAACCCGGAAGATTACGTGGTGCCCCTGGACACTGAAAAAGTGGTGGGTTTGGAGAACCAGTCCAGCACTATCCTGGAATCATCGCGGTTTAACCCTTTTACCGATGAAAATGCCGAGCAAGGCTACCCGGAAAAGATTATGAGCAACCTGGAAAAGCTGGGGGTTGACGGCATCCTGGGTACGGGCGGCAACGACACTATTTTATCAGCCCTGCGCTTTGAAAGCCGGGGCCTGCCCACTGTTATGGCTCCGAAAAGTATCGATAACGATGTTTCCGGGACCGATGTCATGCTCGGCTTCCGGACCGCCATTGCCTTCGGCGCCCAGGCGGCCCGGAGCACAGCCGATTCGGCACGAGCCCACCGCCGCATTTCCCTGGTTGAAGTCATGGGCAGGCAGGCCGGCTGGTTGGCTTTGGAAATCGGGGTAGCCTCCGGCGCAGAGCTGATCACCATCCCGGAACGCCCGGTAGATCTGGGGGAGCTCTGTGCCGAAGTAAAACGCCTCTATAAAGAAAATGAGTACGTCAACCTGATCGTCGCAGAAGGTACCAGCATCCCTTACAATGACCCGGTCATACTGCGGGCTAAAGAAAAAAGTGACCTGGTCCGCTACCTGATGGAAGAAACTCCCGAACTAGATGCTTTCGGCAACCCCAAGCTGGGCGGCATTTCCCAGATCTTGAGGCGAGTTCTGCGGATCGAACTGGGCTTGAAAAAAATCGAAGAAGTTCGCACCACCGACCTGGGCTTTACCCTCCGGGGCCTGGCTCCATCCGCCGACGACATCATTTTAGGCATCCGTTTCGGGATCCGGGCCGCCGATCTGCTGCTGGATGAAAAGCGTTCCGGGTTCATGGTCGGCATTCACGGACTGGAAATCAGGGAAGTCCCTTACGAATACGCCCTAAAACCAAAAACAGTCAACCGTTCAGACCGGGAACTCCAGGCCCTGGGAGTTTTTGTTTCATCCAACCAGCAAAGTAAAATAAAAAGGTAAACTAAAACAAGTTAACGCCCATACCAGGTGCACGACAAACAAGCGCACCGCGGGATTAAACCGCCGGTGCGCTTTCTTTGTGAAAGGTGGCCCGGGAGAACTGTCTCCTGTGCCCTATTATCTTGCACCTTCACCGCATTTTAGAGCTGTAGCGAACGACTCAACTATTTATTCATCTTCCCGGTCCTGTTCTTCTGTCTGATCTTCTGGTTCCCTGTCTTCAACCGCTCTGCCGAGCTGTTTCATCTTCTGGAAATTATCGCGCAGGGCCTTTTCCACCCTGTAGTTGATCGTCCCTTCTTCGAAGGTGCCGTCTTCTTTACGCTTACCGGCCTCCATTCCCGTCAACAGTTCAATCCCTTCTTCAATGGTGCTGACGGCATAGATGTGGAACTTACCTTCTTTGGCCGCTTCTACAACGCTTTCTTTTAACATCAGGTTTTGCTCGTTGCTCCTGGGGATGATTACACCCTGGTCTCCGGTCAGCCCCCTGGCTTTACAGAGTTCGAAAAAACCTTCAATCTTTTCGTTCACGCCCCCGATGGCCTGGACCTCGCCCATTTGATTTACAGAACCCGTCACAGCCAGATTCTGCTTCAAGGGCACATCGGCCAGTGCAGACAGCAGGGTATAGAGTTCCGTGCTTGAAGCACTGTCGCCTTCAACCTCACCGTAGCTCTGTTCAAAAACAAGCCGGGCTGACAAGGTCAGCGGCATATCCCTGGCATACATTTTCGTCAGGTATCCGCTCAGGATCATGACTCCCTTGGTGTGCAGGCGGCCTCCGAGGCGGGCTTCCCTTTCAATGTCGATAATTCCGCCTCTGCCCAAACCCAAACTGCAGGTAATCCGGGTCGGTTTGCCAAAGGAATAATCGCCCATCTGCATCACCGAAAGCCCATTGATCTGGCCTACTTTATCTCCTTCCGTATCGATAAAGAGAACGTCCCTTTCTATGGCCTCCTGGAGTTTTTTCTGAACCAGGTTGGAACGGTAGATCCTTGATTCAATGGCCTGGGTAATATGTTCATCGCGAACACACTCTTCATTATTGCTCTCGGCGTAATAACAGGCTTCCCTTACGATATCTGCTATTTCTGAAAAACGGGTGGAGAGCTTGTACTGATCTTCGGCCAACCTTGAACCATATTCAACAATCTTGGCCGTGGCGGTATGATCCAGCTGTTTGAAGTTTTCTTTCTGGCAAAAGGAATCAAGGAAACCGTAATAACTGCGGATGTTTTCTTCAGTACGGGTCATAACGGTATCAAAATCCGCTTTTACTTTGAACAGTTCCCTGAATTCCATGTCCAGGTTGTATAAAAGGTAATAAAACAGGGGCGGGCCGATAATGACCACTTTTACGTCGAGATCCACCGGTTCAGGCCGCAGCGACTTTGTGGCCATAAACCCGAGTCTTTCGCCCGGTTCTTCAATTTCGAGCTGGTTGCTCTTAATGACCCGCTTTAAGCTTTCATAACTAAAGGGGTTTTTCAGCAGTTCTTCCACTTTTACCACGAAAAAGCCGCCGTTGGCTTCGTGCAGAGAACCGCCGCGGATCATGGTGAAATCAGTAACCAGGCCGCCGAACTGGGTTTCTTTCTCGATCCGGCCAAAAATATTGTTGTAGGTGGGATTTATTTCACGCACCACCGGAGCCCCTTCAAGATCGGAATTATCAACAATGATGTTGACCTGATATTTCTTGAAACTAGATTCCTGGTCAAAAGGCATGGGGAAAGGCAGCGCCTGTTGCTGCTGCTGTTGCTGCTGCCTGAAAATATTGATGTTTTCCATCATGTCTTCCTGCATTTCCTTG